>Ga0209635_10000185_pt1 | contig 38556 bp, 36 predicted proteins | sample DeeMarSWOR230_32_FD_187463 | JGI IMG/M metagenome (GOLD analysis project Ga0209635, IMG submission 187463) | Marine sediment microbial communities from White Oak River estuary, North Carolina - WOR-2-30_32 (SPAdes) (version 2) | ecosystem: Environmental > Aquatic > Marine > Intertidal zone >...
ATAAGTTAATAGGTATGGCACCACCAGAAGTATAAAAATTAATTAAAGGAGGATAATATTATGCCGCATATTATTACTAGAATGTTGTATCCAAGCCACAAACAAAATGAAGTGGTTAAGAAATATCTTGAAGTTGCGCGTAAATATCCTATGGATGAAAATGTTGCAGAACAACTTTGTGCTCCAGTAAACACATCTGATAAAGGAGTAGAAGTTATGAGTATTTGGACTGTAAAAGAGGGAAAACTCGATGAAGCTTTATTCACTCTTGGAAGATTTTATTATCAATTTATCAACATTGAAGGTTGTGAATACTCAATAAGGGTTTGGTATACATTTGAAGAAGCAGCGGGAGTTGCAGGATTTAAAATTCCTGAATAAAAAAATAATTTCTAATTTTCTTTTTTTTATATTAATAATATCAATTTAAAAAAGATAGAGGGTTTTAAATATAAATCTGAAATTGTTTTTGAAATCACAGAAGCATATAAGATATTAGATATGAAAGTAACTGAAGTATAATTTTATTTAAATCATTTTTTTTTAATTATTTCTTCCTTTTTGCGAGTTACTAATGCAATAAAACTCATTACTAGAAGTAAGAAAAGAAGTAAGTTAAATTTTGAAATCTCTCCTATTCTTTCTCCATCTTGGTAATAAAAGAAAATTGTGGACGATAGTAATGTTAATTCATATGATGTAAATTCATATACATTAGCACCATATATAACGAATGTACCATTTATTAAAATACCTGTACTCTTTTCATACCATGCGATTCCCGGATAACTTAGATCTTGTACAACCCAGACTTCAATTTCACCAATACCTTTATAATTACAGCAAAATTCATCGGTAACTCTATATTGACGGTCGCCAACACCGCCTACCCCTATCAAAATAAGATCGCCTAAACTGATATTTGTAAATAACCAGATAAATGTTTTACTTCCCTCTCTGATCCCATATGAACCATTTGAATTTGATGTAGTTCTAGTTTGTTTGTTTTCAATCCATGAAGCTCTCCCTCTTACATTTAACCAGGTAACTTCAAATAAATTTGGTGAAACTTGAATATAATTGAAACTTGAAGCATTAGTAGCTCCCAAATAGTCAAAAGTATAATTTGCATTCAAACCATGATATATTTTACCTTGAGATGACTTATAACTATCTTCTTTTCCAATAATGGCTGAATAAAATTCAATATCGTTTTGGAAAAATGAGATTCCTAATAAAGTGATACCGATAACCAAAATCGTAAAAGCAATAAAAAGTCTTCTTCTCAAATTCAAGGTTATATCTCACTCCATAGACCATACCAATTTTAAAATTATAAATAAATACTATTCTAATTTGTTCTATTAAAAAATTTACGCAGGTAAAATTACAAAATCTAAAAATTTGAATAAATCTAGATCTTATGAAATAAATTGAACTGATCTTGTTTCTTTCTCCAGAAGAAATCAGAATTGCAAAATGAAAGAACTTTTAATTGATAAAACAAAAGAATATAATTTTATCATTATTATTTTGTCATAGAGAATAACATAATGATGTATAAAAAAAGAAATTACTTAAAGGGTCTAAAAATTGTCCACATTGATGAAAACTGCTAGAAGTGGTAATACTACAAAAGAAATGGAGATAGTTGCTAGAAATGAGCAAGTTAATGTTGATTTTATAAGGCGAGGAATAGAAAAAGGAAGAATTATTATTCCTAAATCGAATAGAAGGGATTTAGATCCGCCTATTGGTATTGGTAAAGGATTACTCGTAAAAATTAATGCGAATATTGGTTCTTCTAAAACAGTGTGCAATATAGAAGAGGAATTAGAAAAAGCAAAAACCGCTGTCAAATATGGTGCAGATACAGTAATGGATTTAAGCACAGGTATAACTGAATCAAATGTTCAGACAATTAGAAAACAAATTCTTGATGAACTTAAAGTACCTATAGGTACTGTTCCTATCTATCAGACTGCTTTGAGAGCGATTGAAACTAAAGGAGCTATTATCCATATGGATGAAGATGACATGTTCAATGTGGTAGAAGAACAGGCAAAAGAGGGTGTAGATTTCTTTACTATCCATGTTGGAGTAACAAAAGAAATTGTAGATTATTTGGTTGAGCACCCACGTACAATGGGAATAGTTTCTAGGGGGGGTACATTCTTAGCTTCTTGGATTTTAGAAAATGAAATGGAAAATCCTTTTAATAGGAGATATGATTATTTACTTGAAATGGCTCAAGAATACGATTTTACATTATCATTAGGGGATGGATTTAGACCTGGATGCATTTTTGATTCTACTGATTATGCCCAAATACAAGAATTGATTGAAATTTCGACATTGGTAAAGAGAGCATGGGCAAAAAATGTTCAAGTAATGGTTGAAGGTCCCGGTCATATTCCTGCGCATCAAATCGAACAAAATGTTAAAATTCAAAAATCTCTGTGTGAGGAGGCTCCATTTTATGTATTAGGACCATTAGTAACAGATATTGCTCCTGGATATGATGATATCGTAAGTGCTATTGGTGGAACTATAGCTGGTTTAGCTGGAGCTGATTATTTATGTTATGTAACTCCTTCAGAACATTTGGGACTTCCTACAAAAGAAGAAGTTAAAAGAGGTGTAATTGCATCTAAAATTGCGGCTCACGCTGTAAATATTGCTAAGTATGGTAAAAGAGCTTCAAATTGGGACTATAAAATGGATATAGCTCGAAAGAATCTAGATTGGGAGGGAATGATTAAGCATTCCATTGATCCTGATTTAGCAAGGGAGGTTCATTATAGAAATGGAAATTCTATTGATAATGAAGTTTGTAGTATGTGTGGAGAATTCTGTGCGATTAAACTTTTAAAAGATGCTTTAGAAAGTAAAAAAAAAGATAAAAAATAAAGGATAATTCATATAAATTCATTCTAATTTTGTGTTCCTTTACTTTTAATCATTAATTTAAGTTAAGTTTTGTAGGTTTTCTCCTCCAAATTTTGATGGATTCAAATACAAATATTACTATCCCAAAAATCAAGAAAAATAATAAAAGTAAACTGCCAGGATTGGTAATAAAATTGTCACCATAGATGAACGCAAAGATTATATATCCAATAAAACCTAAAATATAGATCACTAAGTATAAAGAAAATCGGGGGATCATCAAGAAGCCAATGCGAATATAAAATCCTAAAACTCCTTTTTTTAATGCTTCATTTGCATAATATTTTCCATTTTTATCGTTTTTTGATATAATATTTGCATCTACTAACTTTTTTATTTGATATGCCACAGTTCCAGAAGAGGAAATATTTAATGCTTTCTGAATTTGCCTTACTCCCGCACATTTATGAGTTAGAATATACCAGTAGACTTGAAGTGTTTTTCCCCGCAGGATTTTTTCTTTATGAAGATTTTCAGGCTTTGCTTTAATATCCAGGGCTTTATTCTGGAAGATAGATTCTGATTCTATCTTAAATCCTTCGTAACTACGCGCTAATTTCTCAGTTGTCAGGCTAAATCATACTCTTCTTTGATTTTTTTTGATAATTTCCTATTTTTAATTATTACTATAGTAGTAAGGCTTATAATTGGACCAATAATAATAATAGCAATTGGCAAGTATCTAAAGGTTAAATCACTTAAAATCCATTGACTTAAGCGTAATATCGCGTTTCCTTTTAATTGAACTTCTGAAAAACGAAGATTTTCATCTGAAGCAAGAGTCTCTAATTTGTCCCAAGACTGAGTACTATAATTCCATAGAAATAATTCTTTTTCTTTCGATTGAAGAGAAGAATGAATCTCATCTAAATCATAATAACACCGTATTTGATATTCAAGATCAGTATCACTAACTTGGAACTCATAAAATTTACCTGATTCTTGTTGACCAGAAATAATATTGTTTAATTCATGAGTCATTGTCATATTCGCCTTAAATTGTTGGTTTTGTAGACTGACGAGACCATCTGTTAAGGGAAAGTAAACTGGATCAGAAGACACCTCTATGTTTTCCATTTTATAAATATCAGAAATCTGTACTTGAGTCGAATAATCAAACATTATTCGTCCAATCTTACTTAACTTGATAAATGGAGCCACTCTTTTTGATCTAAGGTTAATCTTTTTTACCTCCTGTAATAAAAGTAGAGGAGCATCTTCCTGAGCAATTTGTTGCACTAATTGATAGTAATATTCACGTTCCTGTCGAACAGGTGTTTGTTGACCCAAGGTTGTATACAAGTCAATTTCAGGGTTTGAATAGCCCCCAAAATTAATATCTCCTACTGTATGAAGAAGCTTTCTAGTTAGGCTAGGATCCATTATTGGTCCCCACCCAAAAAGAAAAAGGTCAAAATTACCTGTATAAAGGTTTGTCATCGATGTTGCATAAGAAATAGTACAATGTATACCAATTTGTTCTAGATCTGCTTTAATTGATTCTAATATCTCATAATAAAAATCAAATCCTACGAGATCAATATTAAAACGATATCCTTCTTCATTTCTGGGATAACCTGCGTTATCTAATATTTCATTTGCAAGATCAACATTATATGGATAACCAGAAATTGATTCATCATGATATGGATCTTCAGAATATATAACGCTTCGAAGTGGTTTTACACCTATTGAAGAACCTTTAAAGTTTTGATTGACATACCTTTGTTTATTGATAGCGTAATTAATCGCTAATCTTACATTCTTGTCATTTACAATCGGGCGGAGATGATTAAAATATGCATAATGAATTGCCGTAGAACCTAACTGCTCATCCCAATAATTATCATTTTCCGATATTGAATTCACACCTATAGTGGTGAAATCTCCCACATCTGCCTCAACAAGAGTTTGAAAGCCCTCCCAAGAATCAATAGGGAAAAATTGAACTTCTTCAAAAGGAGGAACTCCACGAAAATGCTGGTCATTACGGATAAATCTTTGATATGATGCATTACTAACGACCTCATCTAAATAATAAGGGCCTGTTCCAATCGGTACAATGATGTCAGAACCTCCTTGAAAACTTTCAGGAGAATAAATCCCACAATATGCCGCTTCATGATATATAAAAGGTGCATAAGATTGGTTAAAGTTAATCGATACTTCATATTCACCTAAAATTTCAACAGACTCTAATGGCATATCACTTAACTCAAGAATCGGATCAGCTAGATAAGCAGGATGCGCTGGATCGATAAATCGATCATAAGTAAATTTGACCGAGGATGCATTAAAATTTGTTCCATCATGGAATTTGATATCCTCTCTAAGGGTAAAAATCCAGTGTTTGCTGTCGTTTGAAACAACCCATTGCTTAGCTAACGCTGGGATAAGTTCTTCAGTATCAAATGAATATTCGACTAAAGGATCGAAAATTAATGTAGCAAGGTACGTATAATTTCGAAACATATCATATCCTATGTCAAGACTTTCAATATCTGGTGAAATATAATTCATTACTTTAGGTGGATCCAATATAGCAGCTGATCCGAGTCCCTGAGAAATTGGTTGTTCGGAATTTATTGGAACTATGGGAATGGAAAAGAAAAGTATAAAGCATACTACCATAAGACGGTGAATTTTCATTTTTTTATGCTCTTTTTTTTTAAATTTTATATTTGTTGTAAATTACAATAGATTCATTCTTTTCCTAAAAGATAAAGCTATTTTTTGAACAACCTGTTCAAAATGTTGTACACTATCGTTTTTAACTAGCAATTCCCATTTTACAAATTCAAACTTCAAATCTATCGCAGAAGCCAGTAAAACGGCCTGATAAAAACTATTTTTATTAAATTTATCATAATTTATATAAAAAATAATGAAATCACGTTTACTAAATAAATAGGAAATTCAATCTTTTCATTCTTTTTAATTTTTAATTTGATTTTGTAGGTCTTCTTTTCCAGATCTTAATGGATTCAAAAATAAATACCGCCGTCCCGAAAACTAGGAAAAATAATAGAAGTATACTACCAATATTGGTAATGAATTTGTCACCATAGATAATAGCAAAAATTAGATATGCCATAAAGCCAAAAATATTGATAATTAAGTACAATGAAAATCGGGGTAAAATTATAAAGCCAATACGCGTGTAGAATCCAAGCACTCCTTTTTTTATTTCTTCATTCACATAATATTTTCCATTTTTCTTATTTTTTGAAATAATACCTGTTTTCAATAATTTGTTTATTTGATAAGAAACAGTCCCAGGTGACGAAATCTTCAATGCCTTCTGGATTTCTCTTACTCCCGCTTGATTATGAGTTAAAATATACCAATAAATTTGGAGTGTTTTACCTTGCAATACCTTTTCCTTATCATGATTGAGAAATTTTTTTTTAATATCAGGATTTGGACTTAAATGAGTAGTTTCATGTTGGTGTGTGGATTCTGATTCTGTCTCTGTTTCTTCTTCTTTCTTTTTTTTCATATTCTCAGACGACATCATAAATCACACACTTTCTTATTTATACTAATAAGATAGTGAATCTTTAGAACTTCAATTTTTTCTTGATAATTAAAAATGTATAGTTATTTAAGGTGAAATTGCATCAATAATTTTATTGATTTTTGCAATCATATTTTTAGAGTTTTTACCAAATATCCTCATCATAGGTTCTTTTCCTAATGATCCTTTATCCCAAATAATATCGGGAATTTTTCCCAATTTCTCAATACTTTCTTTGATTAACCATTGCATCGTTGAAAATTCTTTTTCTTTAATAACTTCCGGTTGCTTTTCTCTATTAAAATCCTTTAACTCTAAATCTGTGTTTTCTTGAATTTTCAAAACCCAATCCGCATTATATTTCAAGTTCATTACAAAATTAATAGACCTATCGAATTTTTTTGCTGAAAGAAGTAGTCTCGCAGTGTGGTCAGATACTCCAAATTTAATTTCACCTGATGCTTTTGGAAGACCATTAATAACTGTAATCCTCCCTTCTATACCTGCTACATCTTCCTTACTTCTTGCATTTGGAAGTGAACCTGATATGTTCATTCTCACTTCAGGGATCAAGATGCTAAATTTTCGGAGTTGAGAAATAAAATTATATATTTCTTTTATTTGATTAATTATTCTTAAACGCTCATCAGAGATAGTTAAATCAATAATTTTACCTTTTTCAGGTAACTCAATAAAAGATTGAAATTTCTCATCGAAAAAGTTTTCTGCTTTAGTGATGGCTCTTTCTATAGAATTTCCACTTGCTAAAAATGCAGTTATAGCTGAAGAAAATACACAACCTGTTCCATGAATATTTCCATTAAATAGAATCTTCTTTTTCTTCAATAGTTGAAATTTTCTCTTCATTTGATTATCAATTTTTCTATTTATTAAAACTAAATCGAAAATCTCATCCTGATTATTTGTAGCACTTTTAATAACAACCGCTTTTTCAACATGATGAGAATCTTCACTAATATATAATTTATCAAGTAAAATTTCAGCTACTTTTTTAAGTTCATCTACATTTTCTTCATTTATATTGCTAATTTCTCTATTTGAATAATAAGAGGCTTCAGATATATTTGGAGTAATGATTTTTACATATGGAAATAAAAATTTTTCAATTTCTAATTCTAAACCCTCACTAGAAAGCCTTTCTCCTGCACTCGCAATTGAAACGGGATCAAAAACAACATCTAAATTATATTTCTTAATGTAATTAATAATGATATCTATTGCTTTGACATCTGGAATCATGCCAATTTTTACAAATTTTACAGGATAGGATGTTAATATGGCATCTAATTGCCTGTCTAATACATCTGAGAGAGATTGATATCCATAAAACTTAGTAGCAGTTTGATAAGTTATCGCAGTAATAACAGAAAAAGGGTGAACTCCACACCGATCAAAAGTCCTAATATCTGCTTGAATTCCAGCTCCAGAAGTAGGATCCGCACCTGCAATGGTTAAACAAAAAGGTTTCATAATTGTTATAGGTAAAGAAAGAATAAATCTATTTTCTTTCTTTGATTCGGTCATAAGCCCATTGGGCTTTATCATGAAGCCCTAGTTTTTCATATGCCTTACCTAAATATAAGAATGCATCAGGATAATTGAATCGAATTTTAACTAATTTAAATAAAAAGTTAATCGTTAAATCATATCGCCCTTTTAGAAAATTTACTTTCCCTAACAGAAACAAAATATTTAAATTTCTATCATCACCAGAAGTTTCGTTATATTCATCCAAGAGTTTTTCAATTGCCTCGTTATATTTTTCTTCTTCTATTTTTTGTTCAATATCTTCAATGAACTTAAGAAACACAATTTTATCAGCAACTTCTTGCATCTTTTTCTGTGCTTGTTTTTCTAATTCCTTATCTAATTCTGCTTGTTTCTCTTGCTCTTTTTTTGCCTTGTAATCTTTAAATTGATCAACTAAATCCTGAGAATAGGGTTCACTACATAAGGGACAATTATGTGAATGCATTAACCATTCAGCTAGACAATATTTATGAACAGGATGACCATTATCACACTCATAATGGGTGTCTGTGTTCTCATCGATATCCATATGACAAACAATACAAGAGGGCATGATGTATTAATTTGAATATTTTAAAGTTTACGGTACTTAACCAGTAATATAATAAATTAAAAAAACTAGAGCTTTATAAGAATATGTATTTCGAAATAACTGATTAAATAAATATTAAAAAGACTAGTTATATTATAAGGTTAATAACACATAAATCACTAATTTAATTATAAAGGGTAGAAAAATTCATGTCAATAAATAGACAAAAGCTTTTTAACGAATTGTTCACCCAATTCTTAGAACTTAATCCTGATGTAGAAGCAGTAATAGTAAGCGATCATCAAGGCTTAGTAATTGCGGGGGAAAAAAAAAGTGATGTGGATATGGAAATTGTCAGCGTATTGACTTCTATCATAAATCCGATTGTAGAAAGAATTCGTGATGAATTTATGTTCAAGAAGTTTGGTACTGCAAGCTTCGATACGGATATGTATAGACTTTTATTCATTTCTCTAGATGAAAGCAGAACTCTTAGTGTTGTTTTAAATAGTTTAGCATCAGTTGACAAAACGAGTCCTTATGCTTATCTTTTGGCGGAAAAATCTTCACAAATTTTAAATGCTGAAGAAGGTGATCAAATTCAACTAGCAATCCCTAATTTTAAATATGAAACTGATGAAACAGCACATTATGATAGGGTAAAAAATCAAATTTATCAAATGAGATTAGATGAAGGTGGAGTATATCGATTTAAATTTGTGATTATAGGAAATCATGAAGTAGGTAAGACTTCATTAGTGAGACGTTTTGTAGAAAACAAATTTTCTCATGATTATAGAGCAACAATAGGGCTTAATATTTTATCACATTCGATTCAGTTTTTTGGAAATAGCATAATTTATAGTTTATGGGATGTAGGAGCTCAGCAATATTTCAAACGTTTCCGTCAGACATATTATTCAGGTGCCCAAGCAGCTTTTATAGTTTTTGATCTAACGAATCAAGAATCATTTGAAAATGTCAAAGAGTGGTATGGAGAATTAGAAAATTTCATTGGTGGACGAGAAATCCCAATTATAATTATAGGTAATAAGACAGATTTAAAAGATCAAAGAGTAATTGAATATCAAGAGGGTGTAAATTTGGTAAGTGAATTGTCTCAAAAACCTAATATCAAAATCTCTTATATTGAAACAAGTGCTCTTTCAGGTGAAAATGTTGAAGATGCATTTACATTGATAGCCTATCATTATATAACTAAAAGTAAAGAAGATGAAGAAGAAAGAGTTAAAGAAGATCTTATAGAGGAACTTAATACAGTCTTGAAGGAAAGGAAAGTAATTGGAGAGGAATTTGATTCATTATTAACCATAACTATAATCTCTGAAAATGAATTTTGGAGCCCTGGATTGCAGATTCTTACCGAAATCAATGATTTAGCTAAATGTGAAAAAATTAAAGATGATAGGGAAGAAAAAATTTATAAATTTTCAAATGGAGTTACACTAAAAAATTATTTATACCATAATTTTAAAGTCACAGATTCTGATGGAGTTTTTTGTATTTTTGATGCAAGGAATAAAGAGCATATTGATCCTAAATGGAAAGATGTTGTAATTAAAATAATAAATGAAATAGAGAAGAATAAAGTAGTATTGATTGGTATTAGAGTTTCAGAGAAAATCGATTGGTCATCCATAATGCAGGAATTTGATGTTAATGAACTACTCGAACAAAAAATGGTATCTTTATTGTTTTTTAAACTAGGACTTGAATATCGATTAGAAATATACGATCAACTTAAAGTAATGCTAACTACAATTAAATATCTTTAAGAAAATGCGGTAATATCTCTTTTGAAAAATATCGTTAAAAAATTATCATTTACGATATATAAACAATAATAATAAAAATCTCAATAATGAATATAATATTGATAGGAATTAGATCAAATGATTATTATTTCTACTCGGAGTGAAAGTTTTGCCTGTCCAAAAAAATAAACTTTTTAGGGAATTATTTAATGAGTTCTTAGAAACCAATAAAGAAGTAGAATCTGTAATTGTTTCAGATTCTGAAGGATTAGTAATAGCTGGAGAAAAAAGAAAAGATATTGATATCGAACTTGTTTCAGTTTTAACATCAATAATAAACCCAATCCTAGAAAGGATGCGGAGTGAATTTGAGTTTCAGAAATTTGGCAATGCGAGTTTCGATACTGAAGATCACCGACTTTTATTCATCTCTGTAGATGAAGAGAGAATTCTAAGTTTAGTTTTAGAAAGTATGGCTTCAGTTGAAAAAATTTCCCCATATGGTTTTTTTTTAGCAGAAAAAACAGCTCAAATTCTTACTGCTGAAGAGGATGCTTTAATTCAAGTATCAATTCCAAATTTTGAATATGAAGCAGGTAACATAGAACGGTTAAAAAATCAGTTATATCAGATGCCTATGGGTATTAAGGGTGAATATCGATTCAAATTCGTAATTTTGGGTGATCATGAAGTAGGAAAGACTTCAATAATTCGAAGATTTGTTGAAAACAGATATACTACTGACTATAGAGCGACCATAGGAATTAATATCTTATCACATGAATTTGAATTTTTTGGAAATGAGATTGGAGTAACCTTATATGATTTAGGAGCTCAAAAATATTTTAAACGATTTAGAAAAGTCTATTATTTAGGTGCTCAAGCAGCATTTATAGTCTTTGACCTTACAAATCGTGAAACCTTTGATAACGTGACTAATTGGTATGAAGAATTAAAACTTTTTACACCCGGAGAAGATATTCCCATAGTTATAGTAGGAAATAAAACCGATTTAACTGAACAAAGGAAGGTTTTTTATCAAGAAGGGGCTAAATTAGCTAATAGCTTATCGGAAAAGGAAAAAATAAAATTATCTTATATTGAAACCAGTGCATTAACAGGAAGCAATGTTGAGGATGCTTTTAATCTAATTTCATATCATTATGTTATGCGGAGTAAAGAAATTGAAGATGAGAGACGTAGTGATTTGTTGTTAAAACTTATTGAATCTATCTTAAAAAAGAAAATAGTTTTCACCTTATCTTTTATAAATGAGAGTTCACAATGGAGTCCAGGATTACAAATAATAACCAATATTAAAAAACTAGGAGAGAAATCAATGATAAGGGATTATGATGATGAACAGGTATATCAATACACAAATGGAATGATTATCAAACAACATGAATATTCTGCTATTGAGGATATTTCCAGTACTGATGGAATATTCTGCATATTCGATACACGTGGTAAGAATCAAATTGAACCAAATTGGAAAGAAATTATTATTAAAATTATAGAAAATGGAAAGGAAAATGTAGTGATTTTAATTGGGATTAGAGCATCTGAAAGTAGTAACTGGTCAGAGATAATTCAACAACTAAATGTTGATGAACACCTTGTTAATAAAGCAATTGACCTATTTTTCTTTCGAATTGGAACTGAATTTCGTTTAGATATATTTGATCAATTGAAAGTAATGCTTTCTGCTATTGATCAAAAGTATTAATTATTAGATCACCAAGAGAGATCCTCTTAACATTTTAGAACTATTAGATCTAAGATAATTTATATTAATATCTAAACTAATTACTATAGATCTTATAATCATATTTTAATGTTGATTTAATATTCAATTTGGAGTGATTATTCATTCAACAGCACTTTATGCTGATTGGGAAAAATTTTTAAAAATTGCACAAGAAGCTGAGCGATTAGGTTATGATTCAATTTGGATAAGTGATCACTTAATCTCTCCAAAAGACCGACCATATGGTTTAGAAGCATGGACAGTTCTTTCAGCACTGGCAAGCGCAACAAAAAAAATTCGGTTAGGTACATATGTACTTTGTAACCAATTTCGACATCCTTCTCTTCTGGCAAAAATGGTCTCTACAATAGATCATATATCTAGAGGCCGTATAAATCTAGGTATTGGTGCTGGCTGGTACAAAACTGAACACATTTCTTATGGATTCGATTGGGATAAGCTTTCTATTAGAATAGATCGTCTCAAGGAATCTATTCAACTCATGAGAAAAATGTGGACCGAAGATAATGTTACTTTTAAAGGGCAATACTATAAAACTATAAATGCAAATCTAGAACCAAAACCGCTACAAAAACCTCATCCACCAATATGGATTGGTGGTAAATCTCCAGGAATTAAACAATTAGTAGCTGAAGAAGCAAATGGTTGGATTCCTGTTTTGCCATCAACAGATGAGTTTTCTAAGGATCTTCAAGAAATAAAAATAGAAATGGAAAATATTGGAAGGAATATCGATAAATTAGATATTGCTTATGGTGGAGCAGCATATACCCTTGTAACTAATGATAATAATTTAGCAAAAAGAGAATTGGAAAAAATTTCCAAGTATCGGAATATCCCAATTGATGAACTGAATTATATGATTGGAAATTCATCTCTCATTAAAAAATTAATTCAGCAATATAAAAAGGTTGGAGTAAAACACATCATAACAGGATTCTTAGATTTTCCAAAACTTTATAGTTTAAAATTATTCGCAGAACTGATAATTCCTTATTTGAAGTAAATAAATATACTAGTTTATCATATAGGATAACTTCAATAACTAATTGATCCTCTTCGAAGATAATTATTAAAATCAAAAAAAATCTCAGATCTAAAGGCTCAGAATGGTATCTACCGACATTCTTCTCAGACATCGCAATTTTGTCGATCGGATGAAATTATTAACTGAAACATACTCTTGCGAAAGTTTAACGGAACTTTTAAATATTTGAAAGAAATATTATAATATAATAAAGTTCATGTTAAAAATTGTGAACTTTAAGTTAAATATTATAAAAAATAACAAGTGGAGGAATAATAAAATGGCCAAGAAAGTTTTTGCCTGGTCTCCTGTAAGAAAGTTAATGAAAGATAATGGCGCTGAAATGGTAGCTCGAGATGCTGTTGATGCCTTAATTGACTATTTAGAAAAATTAGCAAAAGGCATGACAAATAAGGCTCTTGAAATGACTCGACATGCTGGAAGAAAGAAACTCACCTTAGAGGATATGGACTTGGCAATGAAAATAGTCTAATCAATTGTTATCTCAAAGTCAAATCATTTAATTTTTATTTTTTTTTTTAATCTCAAGTTAAAAGTGAATATCTCTAAAGATTTTTACACTTTTTAGAGTTAGTTCCATTACATTATTTATAGATACTTGTATTTATTATCTTTTATGAGAAGATAAGCTGAGAAAGATTGAAATTAAGTAAATCTTTTCTAAATTTTCAAAAATCGCTTTAAGAAATAATCAATTTTTCTAATAAAATTCTAATAAATTTTTTAATAATTAGAGTAAATCTATAAATAAATCCTTATCAAAAATATTTTTAGTTTAACTTAAAATTCAAAACAAATTAGAGTTTTCAACAAAAATAAGTTTAAAATTGTGAAATTTATGACAGAAAAAGAATACAATGCAAATAAAATCAAGTATTCTGAAACGATAACGACGAAAAGAATAGTATTGTTCACTTTATCGGGTGCTACCACTGGACTTTTATTTGCTATGTGGGGTCAGATTCAATATTTTACTGCTGATGTTCTTTTAATTCCTCAGTTATGGATAGCATTTATTTATCTTGTATACTCTTTTGTAGAAGCTATAAATGATCCAATAATTGGATATTTAGCAGACAGATCCAAAAGATTTACTTCAAGATTCGGTAAAAGATATCCCTGGATAATGATTGGTTTAATTTTTGGACCAATCATATTAGTTTTTAGTTTTGTTCAGATATCATCATCTATTCCAATATTAGTGATTTGGTTGATAATTATTATGATTTTGCATGATACTTTTATGACTAGTGTTGAAATCAATCATAATGCATTGTTTCCAGATTTATTTAGGGGATCTTCTCATCGAGGGAAAGTTTTATGGATTGGTGCTATGCTCGGCGGCATAATCGCTATTGTAGCCAATGTATTGATACCCAATTTAATAACGGGGATTGGATATTTAGGAGCAGTTATTATTGTGGTGATTATAGCATACCTATTCGTTATTCCTTATAATTTTGGGATAAAAGAGCCAAAGGAAATGAAAAGTTTTCGAACGGAATTAGATACAACTGAGAGGAGTACATCTCCTGTAAAAGAAATACTTAAACGTGTGTTTAAGGATAAAAATTGGATGGGAATAGTCATTGCAGGCTTTTGTTGGGCTGTTGGTGGGGCTTGCTTTTTGTATGGCCTTAATTTTTTCGTACAGGATAATTTAGGGTTAGAGATCGCAGATACTGCATTACCACTATTGATGATAAATCTTGTTGGGTTTGGTTTAGCTCCTTTATGGGTTTATATTTCATTCAGTATTGGTAATAAGAAGGCATTTATCATTGGTATGATTTTAAATATAATTGGCTTTTTTCTATTATTTTTCGTTACTAATTTAACAACCCTTATACTAGCTTTTACTTTTCAAGGCGTTGGCTTTAGCGCAACATCTGGAGTAATTTACGGACTTTTAAGGGCGGAAGGAATAGATAATGCATCTGTCAATTCTGGAAAACGAGAAGAAGGGAGTTATACAAGTGTCTGGAAATTTTTTACTGCTTTTTCATATTTCTTTCAAACTCTTATATTTGCCATAGTTTCAGGTATAACTGGCTATGATCCTGCTCTTGGGGCGGGAAATAGTGATACTGCTAAATTTGGATTAATTTTTCAAATGTCAATAATACCAATGATTATCTTTTTAATAGGTACAGTCGCTTTTGCTCTCATGTATAAAATTTCCAAAGAAGAAGCCATAGAAAATAAGGTAAAATTAGTAGAAATGAATTTATAATTTTTTTTTTCTTTAATTAATAAATAATTTGGCTATTAGGTATATTCGGGTAATAAAACAACAAAATTACTTCCTTTAGAATAATCTCCTTTTATTTTGTCCTCAACCCATACTTTACCCTTATAAATTTCGAGAATTTTTTTAACTAAAGAGAGTCCTATTCCCATTCCCTTGGTTCCTTTAAGTTCTCTATTACCCCGTTGGAAAATGAACTTTTCTTAAATATTATTTGTTTCAAGAAAAGAAATTTATTAGAGAAAATTATTGCTGAATTTATTTATTATAAAAAAATAATATAAAAAAAAGAAATTTAAAATTTGGAGTAAGATTCAATTCAGCCTCCCCCTATTGGGGGAAATATCGATATTAAATCTCCATCTTTGAGAATAGTGTTAAGATCTTTATGTGGCCTTCCATTAACTAATATAATTGCTCTTCTCTCGTCATTTGGAATGTTATATTTATCAAATAGTAATTTAATCTCACTTTTTTCAGGGATCGTTATAACTTCCTGCTCTGGACCATATTCCCTTAGTGTAGCAAAGAATTTAACAGTAACTGAAATATTCTTATTCATCTTCTTCTCTTGTGAAATACCATTTATATAATAATGCCATATTTCGCGGGAATAGTGTTACCTTATCTCCATCATGTATTTTCTTTTTTAATCCCACATATCTTCCATTTACAAATTTATGACTAACTTCATTCTCAGCAAAATTTAATTTTTTGAGAAGATCTTCGATTCTTTCCACTTCTGCATCATTAATCTCAAATCGGAGTGAAGTAGTACCTGAAATATTGGGATCAACCTTCTTTCGTAAATCTCCAAACAATTTTATGAATATGGGCATAGTTCATTCGAAACATAGATTAGAATACACTATCTAAGTCTGCATCTGGTACATCAAATACGCTATTATGTGGCGGGAGTTTCTCTTCTAAGAAGAATTCAGGAAGTCTGTCGTGTATTGATGTGAATCCTGCCTTCCTATTAAATTCTAATTCCGTATCAATAATAGATTTTCCAATTGGTGCTACATCAGCAACAGTTAGATTAGTTCCTAACACACCATTTAAAGATTCTACAACACCTTCCAATCCTTCAGAAATATCAAGTATCGCGAAAGCAATGAAAAGACAATATCCAGTTGCATCTAAAAATGCAGTTGCAACTTGTAAATTACGGGAGACTTCTGCTTTTTCAGGACTTAGGGGATCTATTTCACCACCTACCCCCAATATTTCAGGAGCTATACAATAACCCGCTGTATGATCAGCACCCATAGGAGTTGTCGCGTAGGTCACTCCAATTCCTTTGATCGCTCTTGGATCATATGCTGGTAAGCTTTGCCCTTTTACAGTTGGAATCCTTGTTACTCCTAAAACTTTGCCTGTAATTTCTGTCCCATTTGCGAGTATTTTTCCTGTTGGTGTCTTCTTTCGTATTTCATCCAAAAGCTTTATAGCTCCTTTTCCATCTCCAAATTGAATCAAACCTCCTTCCATTGCTACCGCAAGAGTATCTCCTGCTTCAATTGTATCTAATCCTAAATCATTACATTGTCTGTTTAACTCACCAATATCATCTAAGTTATAGATACCACTATTAGGACCAAGAGCCCAAACGCTCTCATATTCAAGAACTCCAACAGGATCTTTACCACCAGGTTTGCACCATACTTCAGAACATTGTATGATACAGCCAGGATTGCAGAAATGAGGACGAGTTCCGCCTCTTTTCTTTATTTCCTCAGCTTTAGCCTCACCAGAGACCTTCTCAGACCTTTCATCTTGACCAGCAGAAAAGTTTCTCTGTGGAAGTCCACCTGCTTCATTTATTATATTTACTAATACTGCGGTACCATAAGAATTGAGAGCTCCCTGGGGTTTTGTAACATCATGAGATGTAAGAGCGTCTCTGAGTTTTTTAATACCTTGAGAGAAGATCTCTTCATTTGCGATTTCTACTCCTGGAGCACCAGTATCATCAACAATTATGAATTTTAAGCCTTTAGATGCCATTACAGCGCCCATACCTCCCCTCCCTGAATATCTACTAGGTAATCCCTCCGGATCAGCAAAACAAACACCTGAGTTACCCCCTAAAAGTTCTGCACTAATTCCTACTCCACAAATTCCTACTTTATCTCCGAATTCTTTATGTAAATCCTTATAAACATCGTATAAACCTTTACCAGACCATTTGTTAGCGTTCATGAATTCTATTCCATCATTAGTAATTTTTAGGAGATAATAATCATCTCCTTCATGTTTACCCTCTACAATAATTGCTCCAATCCGCATTCTTGCTAACATTTGGGAGAAAGGAGTACCAGCATTAGCCTCTTTAATACCTCCAGTTAAAGGAGACTTTCCACCAACCGAGATTCTTCCACTTGAAGGTGCTTCAGTACCAGTTACTATTCCTGGAGCAAGCACCAATTTATTATGGGATCCTAATGGATTACACGTTGGAGGTACTTCTTTTGCTACAATAGTAGAAGTCATCCCTCTACCACCTAAAGCGGCATAATCCTCTGGTAAATCTTCAAATTTAGCTTCTAGATTATCCATATTTACACGTAATATTCTTTTTGGCAAATTTTTCACCTCTATTTTTTTAGGCATGATTCGTTTAGTTAAGATATTATTTAAAATTTGACTCTTTTCGTTATGTACCATGCGAAATAACGGCAAAAAGTTTAATTAGGATTATTTTATTTTTGTTTTTTGATGATCTTTGTCAAATAGATTAGATTTAATAGATGTTTCGATCTATTTTTATTGGTAGATTATGTCCCATTTAAAAAATCAAGGATATGAGTTTTTGATTTTTCAAGTAGTCCAAAGCGGAGAAATTATAAAAGTTCCTTTAACTTCCTTAAATATGAGAAAGAAATTTGATAATGTGTATATGTCCTTATTAAAAGATTTGAAATTAAAACAAAAGGATACTTTTTTAAGTAATAAACAAGGGAAAATGATTGGGACACATGATCTCAGTTTAACCGTAGAAGATATCATAAAAAAATTTGGTACTAGCTTAAAATTATATTGTGAAAAAATACTTTAAAAAATCAAGGTGAATATTCTTCTATTTTAAAACAGGAATTATTAGATGACTTGGATACTTTTCTGAGTGATAAACCCTTTGTTCCGCCACAAGGTAGTCTCCATATTGACTTTCTCCTCCTAAATTAGAGTTAATATCAAATCTCGGAAAATTACTTGAGGTTACTTCTATTCGTATTCGATGACCTTTCCTAAAATAGTTTGATGTATTCCCTAATTCTATTTCATAATTGTACACGGTTTCCGATTCGATAAGAGAAGGATTATTTTCCCCATTTCTGAACCTTGTCCGAATTCCAGCATCTAATATATTAATTGCTTTTCCTCGAGGATAGACATCTACTAATTTTACCATGAAATCAGTATCTTTTGCTGAAGAGGAAGCATATAGTATCATCTTTACGAGCCCAGTTATTTCTAGTCCTTTTTCTAACGGTTTTGTAGAATATACTAACACATCCTTTCTTTTTTCAGCATCTTTCTGTTTATGAGCTCCATTTAAAATACCTAAATTTCTACCTCCTTTTGTAATAACAGGATTCATTGGATCAAAAATGTAAGTGTCTTCTGTCTCATCCTTCGGTTCTTCGAAGTTTAATATCCCATCTCCTTTAATACTATTTGCTTTTCCATTTGAACGAATATATAATTTCTTATATTCAATATTATCTGGCGGCCATTGCTCAATATATCTCCAAATTTTCTTTCCCATAACCCAATACTTTATAGAAGGTCTATTGATTTCGGGAAAAGCATTCTTATCATCCATCAACCAGTAACGGTTCCATTTAAAATTTATGAATTCTTTGTAAAAAAGTAATAGTCCAGCATTTCGTAACTTACTTTCAGGGTGTCCTATAGCAGCATGAGCCCATGATCCAATGACTAATTTGGAATATTTTCTAGCATCTCCCGAAGCATTCTCTTTAATTTCTAAAAAGTCTCGTAATTGTTGTTCAAAAAACATATCTTGCCAGCCAGCTAACATATAAGCAGGTTGCGAGAACTTTTTTGAATCCATGTCTAAAAAACCAGACATTTTATATGAATCCTTATCCAAATCTCGTGTTATTAAGAAATCATTAAGAAATTTGAAATAAATTTTAAGATTTCGCTTAGAAGAGTCAAAATTCTTAACATTATAAAAAGCAACTAATAAATCCTGGACTTCTTTAAGGGTTTTGCCTTTTAATTGAGATAATTTAATTCCACTTTTTTTCTTAATTGGATCATTATATAGGGCAAATTTAGGATTTAAATATCGTTCCTGCATTAATTCTGTTAACGTATCAACTGGTGGTTTTTCACGATGAGATGCAATATTTACCATTATCCTATAAATCGAAGTCGTAAGAGCATGTATTTGAAAACCTCCATTATTGATCCATAAATTCAATGTTGATGTAATAGCAGGAGAAATGCAAGTTAAATACTTATTATCCCAAGATAAAGCAAGCTGAGTAATACCAAAATAACTTGCTCCCACCATTCCAATTTTACCATTGTACCAATATTGTTTGGAAATCCATTCTAATGTTACCAAGCCATCCTCTCTTTCTGTAAATAAATAATAGTTAAAACCAGTTGAATGACCAGTTCCCCTAACATCTTGGATGATTGTTACAAATCCATGAACAGCATAAACATATCCTATATAACTCCAACTATCTTTCCAATAGGGTACTCTTAGTAGGATAGTAGGGCATTTACTCCTTTTTTTAAAAACATTTTTTGGAACATATACATCTGTTGCCAATTTAATTCCATCTTTTAGTGTTATATAATGTTCAGGATATCTTTTTACTCCATTCTTACCAAACCCAAATCCTAAAAATTTTCCTATAATCTTTACTAGGGGTACAATACCATATCGCATTATAAATTTAACTAATTTTTGTACGAACTTAGGAAATCTGGGTCTAATCGTTATTTTTAAATACCTTAAGTTAGTAACATACTTTTCTTTCATTATCTTGAAAAAAAATCGATTACTTAAAAAGTCTTTAATATAAAAAATGGCAGGCCCGAGGGGATTTGAACCCCCGATCTTCAGCTTAGGAGGCTGCCGCCTTATCCAGACTGGGCCACGGGCCTAAAATTATTATATCTCTATATAATCATATAAACACATAATAAAATAAAAAGTTAAATGAATATAATATAATTCTAATCCCTTTTCCCTCAATCTTCTGTAGACATTTTTATCACTGATTTCTATGTGTGTATGAAAGTAAGGAACTATAAAAATAATGAAAAGGTTTTAATTCATGGTGTTTTTAATTGTAATTATAAATATTTTTTTATGAATAATTGTTTTTTCGAGTTTTATTAATAATGTCACGTGAAAGTTATTCTAGGTCTAACCGTCCTATCGACTATTTAAAGTCATCAGTTAATAAGATTATCCTCATAAAGGTTAAACGTAATCGTCTTTTTAGGGGAAAATTGTGCGGATTTGATGAGCACTTAAATCTTTATCTTGAAGGAACCAGTCAACTCTTCGAATATCAAGATGATGAGGGAAACATTCGTGAGGAACATGAAAACCTAGGGAATATCGTTGTACGTGGTGACAACGTTATATTCGTAAATCTTTCAAAGGATTAGCCCAATTGAATTAATAAAACCAGTTATTTTCAAGGATACTAGCATTTTTTATAATAACTAGTTAATTTATTATATAGATAACTATAATGATAAAATAAGGACTTGATTATATTTTTAAGTCGTGATAATATAGATTTTAATATATCTGAGTAATTTTATGACATTGAATGTACCAGAAATACAACAAATAGGAAAATCAATTTTAGTAGACCCAAATTTGGGACGTCCATCAATTTTAAGCATAGATCGTAAATTAAAGAAGAAAGATATTCAAACTAATTTACTTTTCATCAGTGATAATGCTGATTTAGATATTTTTGGTAAAGCAATCGACCAAAAAATAACCCTAATTCCTTTATTTGACTATAAATGGTCATATAAACTAATATTTAGAAAAGAAAAGAAAGGTTTATTCTCAAAATGGAGAGAGAGAAGATTTAGAAAGAAAAGAAGTAAGTTCCTTGAAGATAAAATAAAATTCATTGATGAACATGATCTTAGTTATGAGCGTTTGAGAACCTTAAAATCACGACTCCAACGAGGAGAACCAATATTAGCTAAAATACTTAATGTTGAGGGTTCTTCAAGAGATCATTTCCATGATATCTCATACTTAAATGGATTGAATCCTCAAGACTTTTTGCTAAAAAATAATGTATTTGGGGATTTAAATAATTTTTATAATGTTAGCATTAGATTTACCCTCACTAAAAAAGTTCTAAAATTCTTGAAGGAACGAAATTTTATTATGTTTGATGTTAGTTATCCAAATGATAAGACAAATTATCACTCAATCGTCGTTTCAAAACAAAAATGGGAAGATTTTACTTTTATTCACGCTACAGATTTACATTTAGCTGAAAGAAATGATAAGATTTACGGAATTATAAAAAAATGGGCGAAATCATCCGTTAAAGAAGGCGTTGAAGACTTTTTTAAAACAATTACTAAAAAATTGAAACTTAGAAAAAAGGAAAAGGAAGAGAAAGAGGAAATACTATCTGATATTAAAATACCACTTAGAAAGCGTTTGATCAATCCAAATAATCAATTTAGACAATTCATAAGATTAATGAATAAACAAGTACTTAAAAATGAACTAGATTTCATAGTATTGACCGGAGACTTAGTTGATTTTACAGTTTTGAGTAGATTATCAAAAAAATTGCGCAAGGCAAAAGACGCATTTTTATTTAGATATGAGGATAGTAATTGGCAAATTTTTAAGAATTGTGTTTTAAATTTACCAACTAATGAAGACTATAAGGGGGTTATTAGGAGCGAAGAATTAAATTGTCCAATTTTTACAACTTTAGGGAATCATGATTATCGTCCATTTCATTATGATTTAACTTGGGCAGAAATGTATAAGAAGATTGGTTTAAATGCCTCCGAAGCTATTGCATTAAATGAATTATTTTCTGCTTCACCTATTACTGCTTTGACAAAATCTTCCTTAGCGGCAAATGGGTATCTAAGAGAAATTAATTCATTTTATGATTTTTATATAAAACTGGGAAATAATTTGTTTATAATTTTAAATTCAGGGGCAGATTCATTCAAAAATTTACGAGATTTAATAACTGGACATCCATCTGTTACGGGGGTTTCTTCTAGACAAGTAAAATATTTAGAAAACCTATTAAATAATGTAATTCAAAAAGGAATGAATACTTTTCTTTTCTTGCATGGTCCTCCATTAAATACTGGGGGTAAATCACTTAAAATTAATTTATTTGAAAAAAAAGGAAAACGATTTGTCAGAAAGAAGATAAGTGAATTTAAAGAATCACTAATTAAACAGCTAGGAAAGGCTTTATCTTCAGCACGTATTGATGGTATATTTAATATGAAATATGGATGTGTATCTTCAAATTGGGAAAAACTCGTTGAATTTTGTAAGGATTGTTGTATTTTGACTTTAGCAGGGCATACTCATGATTCCATGGAGTTTAGATTAGAAGATACTGAAGAAAAGACGAGTGTTTATGACGCACCACCATTTAAATTAAAAAAGATTGAAAATCCTGCGGCTATATATTATGATAACTATTCTGAAATTTATACTAATACAAAAGATATTCAGGACAATGGACCTTTTGTAGTTCAAACTCCAGCATTGGGATTAGGCAGATATGGACATCCTGAAACTGCTGGTGGTTATAGAGAAATAATAATTAAAAATGGTAAATTATCCTCCTTCAAACTGAAGTATCTTAATCGTTAAATGAAAAGTAATAATTTATTATCAATCTATCGAACAAACCATAGTAAAAATGGTAATTTAGTTTACTATTTAATACATTACATCTACTAATATTGAAGTGTTATTATTGTATATTAAGAATACTGCTCAACTCCTTTTAAGTGATTTGAATAAAAATCAAAAAATGTTAAGAGAATTCGGACTTCAAGCACTTGAGATTGCCATTCAGGCTGTAAAATCAAAAAATATGATGGAAAAATCAATTAAAATCCAAAATGGCATACTATATATCCAAAACGACGAGTATGATTTAGATAGGTATGAAAAAATTTATATTATTGGTGGTGGTAAGGCAACTGCTGAAATGACATTGTCTCTTGAAAGATTTTTGACAAGCGTGAAAGATTTTAACTACGAAGGTATTATTAACATACCACCAAATGCTAAAAATCAAGAATTGTTTAAAAAAAGTAAAATTTCCATTAACTATGCTTCTCATCCTATTCCAAATGAAAGTGGGCTTAGAGGAACTATATCTATGATGGAACTTGTAGAAAATTCAACTGAAAATGATCTTATCTTTTGTTTAATATCTGGAGGAGGATCTGCTTTACTTCCATTACCAAAACTGGATATAAATCTGGAGGATTTACAAAAAGTTAACTCCTTACTCTTATCTTCGGGAGCTTCAATTCACGAGATTAATACAATAAGAAAACATTTATCAGACTTTAAAGGAGGTAATTTAGCAAAGAAACTCTATAATTCAAGTAAAGCAACTTTGATATGCTTGATCATCTCAGATGTTGTCGGAGATAATTTAGATTCCATCGCTTCTGGACCCACAGTACCAGATAAAAGTACTTTTAAGGACGCTCTTAAGATACTTACACATTATAACCTCCTGGAAAAAATTCCAAGTTCTGTAAAAGCTCATTTAAAAAAGGGAGTAGAAGATAAAAACTTAGAAAATCCTAAACCCAATGATGAATGTTTTAATAAAATTCATAACTATTTAATTGGAAGTGTTGTCACCGCTGTCCAAGAGATTAAATCTTATTTGAATGAGAATACTTTTGAAGTTACATATTTTTCTAACGAAATAATCGGTGAAGCTAAGGAATTTGGAAAATCCATCCATAGTATAATTTCCCAATATATCGAACGGAGTTTAGATCAAAATAAAAGTGAAAAGATTGCTCTAATCGGGACTGGTGAGTTGACTGTCACGATTAGAGGGAATGGTATTGGTGGAAGAAACCAAGAGATGCTTTTAGGCTTCCTAAATTATATTAAAAACAAAAAACTCAATATTAACTTTTTAATTATAGGTGCCAACCTTGATGGCATTGAAGGAAACAGTAAAGCGATGGGTGCATTAGTTGATAATTTCGTGCTGGAACAGATGCTTTCAAACAATATCGACTCAAAAAAATATATAGTGAATAATAACTCAAATCAATTTTTCAAGAAATTAGGTGCTGAACTAATAACAGGTCCTACAGGATGTAATGTTAATGATTTAGTCTTAATTCTCCTTTTAAGATAATTTAAATTTAATAAATTCATAATAAATGTGATGATGATGAGCAATGTAATTATTTGTCCTGTTTGTGGGTTCAGTTTTCATTTGGATATAAAAAAAAGAAATTCTAAAATTAAGTGTCCTATGTGTGGTCATGAATTTAGTGATCCTAATATAATAACCTTTCCTCCAAAAGAATAAAATAAGAAATTTGTGTAAGTTGAGATAAAACTTCAATTCGGTCACACACAACTCTAATAGCTTATATTGATAAATTTTTTAAGGTTTGTCGATAAAATTATTTTATCAATTAATTTATATTAATTGGTAAATAATTTTCAATTTGATACAAAATATGATCTAGGTAGAAAACAATGGGTAAAAAAGATAAGAAAAAGAAAGAAACGAGACCAACCACAAGGATGGGTTTTGGACCTGCAGAAGCTGATGAAGAAATTGTTGCGGAGGCATTAAAAAGAAAGGATATGGATACAGGTCGGGTTGAGTTAATCGATAGAGATACTAAAACTCCAGTGATAGAGACCTATGATGAAGATACGGGAAAACTTGAGGGAAGTATTGTGTTAAAAGATGGTAATAGAGAAGGTTTATTAGCACTAGTGAAAATAATTGAAGAAGTGGACGTAAAACAAGATCATGATGCCAATATTGAATCTTTTACACATAGTGGAAAATTCAATATTGAAAATCCTAGTAAAGTGGATAGATTATGGGATATTGATGTTTCACTTACAAATATTGGAAGTACAGATTTAAAATCAAAAGATATTTCAGTAAGAGAATTAGGTACTGAAGATCCTGATAATGTTGACTCAAGGGAATTTAAAATAAAAAAAGATATAAAAAATCTACTACTTGTTAAAGAATTTATTAACACAAATCCTAATGCTGACGATGCTTTAAATATAAATGATATTGAGAAAGAATTATTAAAACTAAAAGATAAAAAGAGTGGAGTGTCTTCCAAACCCTCTAAACCTTCCAAACCTACTAAAAAAGAACCTGAAGTTGAAGAAGAAGAAGAAAAAGAGGAAGAAGAGGAAGAAGAAAAAGAGGAAGAAGAGGAAGAAGAGGAAATAACTGGCGAAACATGGGGAGATGGGGGCACTTTTACTGAAACGGGATTAGAATCTTTTGGAATTTCTATTGATAAAGACAATCTTGTCTACTTTGCTATTGCTCTTCGAAGTATGTTTGATAAACCTGTTTCCAATATTAAAGTTATAAAAAATATTCCAGATGATTTTACAAATCCACGGATCGTAGATACTACTGAAGGAAGAGCTAATATTGAAGGAAATCAAATAATCTGGACAATTGATAGATTAGCTCCAGAGTACACAGTGATGTTAAAATTTACCTGTAACATCATGGTCTCAGACATTACTAAAAGGCGAACAGGAACAGTAGAAGTCACGTACGAAAGCCATTCATCCTTTGCCGAGGGACTTGATATTGATAAATTCGATGCTTATACTAGAAATAAATTCTACGTGGATACAGTTGAAAGAGATGAGGAACCAGGTATATTTGATTGTAAACTAGTATTTGATAATTCCTCAGAGTTTATCATTCAATTATTCAATGCAGATGTATATGCTCCCGAAGATGAATCAAAGAAATTTGTAGATATTGATCCGAATGATGTTCCTCTATTACCAAGTGGAGCTCAATGGCACTCGACAAAATGGGAATATAAGAGTGAGGAATATCCTACATTCAGGAAGAAATTAGAATTTAGAGTAATGCCTGATTTTCAAACTATCGTAAATGGGACAGCATCTCTTTCGGATGTTATCTTAGAAATTGGTAGCATTACTGGTGTGATGTCTTATGATATTACTGAAGTCCCTACTTATCGAGCTAAAGATGTAATGGCTACACTTAAGATAGTCAATAATGGATCAGCTCCTTTAAATGAGGTTACAATTATACAAGAAACTTTCTCAGATGAATACCAACCACCAAAAGCAAATGAGATAAAATTGCTATGGAATGGGGAAGAAGTCGAAGTAGCTGCGGTTGCTGTTAGTGTTGAAAATAATGTATTCAAAATTGATCTTAATGATCTAAAAGATAGTAGCAATGGTATGTTTATGCCAGAATCGACTATGCAATTTGAATATCCTATTCATTGTGTAAATCCTGCGCGTGAATCAATTTTTGAATCTGAAATTGTATATCTTGCTAATACTTTTCCAGTAAGTCAAGAGTTAGAATTCAAGCCAGAAGTTCCTGTACTCAAAGCAATGCACATCAGAAGGAAATTCAGAATTGGAAAAGAAGTACGTGCATTTGGAGATCTTGGAAATTACAGAATTATATTAACAGTTGAAAATATAGGTGAATCCAAATTAAGTAAGTTAACACTTTTAGACAAGGTACCAGATAATTTTGAATATGGTAATTATTCGATGACTCCTGAAATTACAGATGAAGTGGGACAAGATACATTGAAATGGGATATCGATGTTTTAGAAGCTGGGGACCATTTAGAAATTACCTATGAAATAACAGGTTCTGGTGCATATAGCCCATCTGATGCCCAATTAGCGCTCTAATCTTAATAAAGTATTTTTTATTTTTTTATTTTTTTTTTAATATTACAATAATAGTTTAATAAACTTGTTTAATAAGTATTAAATGAATAAAGAATGAAATTTAATTTAATTACTTCAATTAATTTCTATCATCATAAAGATTCTTGAGATATAATGATACGAAAACGTTATCAGCTAAATTGGAAGTTTGAATGCCCAGATGCGGTGTTAACATGTTCAGTTTTGAGATGTCATGACAATAAATTTCTAGTATTTGGTGGACACGATAAAACTCTGTATTTAATGGATGAAACGATGAATATTATTGATGAAAGGACATTCGATGGATGGTGTCGTTGCAGTTATCCTATTGATCTTGATGGAGATGGATGTGAGGAGATATTAGTTGGGGCTGGGGATGGCAACTTTATGGTTTTTAAACTTAATATTGAAAATAAAAAACTAGTAGGATTAATGCGATATAAAGCTTCTAATAAAATTAATTGTTGTATCGCTGGTGACTTCACTCGAGATGGAAATATTGAACTAATTTTTGGGAGTGAAGACAAGACTCTTAGAATTTTTGAAAATATTAAGGAAAATGAGCCAAAATTCATACTTTATTATGATTCTTGGGTCACTACTTGCACATTAGACTATTTAAAATTACCAGATATGGATGATCCCATATATGGGTTGTTAGTTGGTAACAAAAATGGTTTAGTACAACTAATTCACTTTCAAGGTGAAATGCTGGATATTATATGGCAGAGAAGTTTTAATTCCCAGATTAATGATATCAAAGTTGGAGATGTCACAAATGACGGGTTTAATGAAATTATAACTAGTAGTGATGATTCCTATATTAGAATTTTAAATAGTGAGGGAGTACTTATTAAAGAGATTGAAATTGATGATGGACGCCCTCTTTCCTTATTAATTGAGGATATTGATGGTGATAATGCAAAGGAAATTGTTGCAGGATGTGCGGATGGATCTTTAAAGGTGTTCCATAATCTTTCTTTGAATTCTCAAGATTTTGAATTGAAGTGGAAGACCAAAGTATCTACATCAATTAAACATATATGTTGTTATATAGAAGAACAAAAAAATTTAAAACACATTATATTCGGAGGGTATGATCGCTCAATTAGAAATATCACAGATTTTGAATGGGGTCAGAAAGAATCATTGGATATTCCTCAAGAAATAAGTATTCCAGAAATTCAAGAAACCAAAAAAGAAGATTTAATTGCTGAAATAACAAAAATAAAAGATATCCCTTCAAATATACGAGGACATATTTTCACCATCTTACTAGAAAAAGGACATTTAAAAGAATTATTGAAAGATTTAACTGAATTAGGATATTCAGAGGATGAAATATTAGAAGAATTCGCACTTTTAAAAACACAAAAATCAGTAGTTTATGAAAAGGTTACTTACCCTGTTTGGAGTCTCCCTGAAGAAGAAATTCATAAGGAAATGCCTGAAGAAGTTAAAGCTGAAGTTATAGTTGAGGAACAACCAAAACCTAAGGTACAACCATTAGTTATTGAAAAGCCAGTCAAACCTAAAAAAGAAAAATTATTGGCAGCTCTGGATAGTGAGACTAAAAAACCAATTTCTAAAGATAAAGTTAGTGTTGGTGGATCATTAGAAGAAGTTATGCTCTCATATCTAAAAGAACAAAAGATTGTACCTACAAAAGCTCAATTTATTGATAATATAAAAGCAAAAGGATTCTCTGAAACTCAAATCGAAAAAGAAATTGCTTTATTAAAAAATCAAGGTCAAATTGAATACTCTCGTGTTAAGCCAAAAGGCTGGCATTTAACGGAATAATTAATCTTGAGTTTTCTTAATGAAAAAATCTTCCATTATATCTTTAAAATTCTCAAATTGGTTTAACTCTGTGAAATCAGCACCATCGAATTTTTGAAGAAACAATTGTATGATGGGATCTACCCGTTCAAAGAATTTTCTTACTAATTTATCAGATTTTTTTTTTGATTTATCAACTAGTCCATATAAAATTATTGGTTCTTTGCTACGATTATCTTCTGATTGAATTTCAGATACTTTAAAGATAAATAAGATATTTCCTGATTCTAGATATTCTAAAGAGCTTTTATTGAAAGCAGTATCCACAAATGTATTAATAGCAGAAATAAATGCTCCCCTAAGGTCCTTATTTATCCCATGATCTTTTTGAACGGGTAAATTTTTGAATATATGATTAACAAGGACAAATCCACGGAAAACAAAACCTAACTCGTAAAGTTCCTTCAATATAGAGCCTGGAAAATATAATTTATAGTTATTATACTAAAAATTTTTGTTAAGAAATTAATAGCTATTTTCATATTTATTTTTAGACACTATATTTATACTTTTAAAAGAATAAATGATAATTAAGGTATCATTATGAAACGAAACTTAGACAAAAAATTTGATGAAAAGATTAAAGAACTAAAGAAATCCTTACCTAAGCTTAAAGTAAATGTCAATTGTGCTGAATTGACATTAACAAGTATTCTAGATATATTAGGAATTGATAATCATTTTTTCCACAATGCAGCAATCCCTCTAGCTGGGGGTTTTGGCGGTTATAAATCGAAAAATGGCTGGCAAGGGGCTTGTGGTGCAGTTTGTGGGGGCTGTTCAGCGATAGGTGTTATATTGGGAGGTGATGATAGAATGGATGATGAAACTATGTTGAACGCATACTTAAAGGCAGCAAAATTTGCTAGTGAATTTGAAAAGGAATATGGATCTGTAGTATGCTCAGAACTCTGTGGTTATGATTTCAGTCAACCTGAAGCAATCACAGACTATCGGAACAGTGGAACATGGACAAAAAAATGTTATCATTATGTAGTATGGGCTGTAGATAAAGTAAGAGAGCTTACTAGAGATAGTTTGAAAAATATCTGGGAATAAACCAATTTGAAAAAAAACCTAAATACGAATTTTTTTAAATTTTTGAAATTATAAGTTTTTTATATAAACATTGGTTTATTACAATTATTCAAAAAAAAAATTAACTACCTATAAAGTTAAGGGATTAATTATATGAGTGAAGAAGAATCTCGTTTTTGTCCTTATTGTGGAGTCGAGTTACAACATCCTTATTGGCATCACATTCAAAAAGAACATCCAGATAAATATACTCAAAAAGAAACTTGGATAAAATTATATCAGGATTATACAGGTTTAGGCATGGATGAGACAACATCCTTAATGGTTATATCTGAATTATTTAACGCAACTCAAGAAGAGATTAAATCCTTTCTGAAAAATGCTAAAGTTCTCTAATTATATTTTTAAACCTTATCTTTAAAATTAAAAGAAATAAAGAAATATTTAGACATAAATACTATTTTCTGAAATCTGAATTAAAACTCCTCTTCTTCTTCGTCTTCCTTTAAAAGACCCATTTGTTTTAATACATCTTCTATGCTGTCGCGAGTTTTTATTAATTGTTCATTTTCATTTAAATTTAGTTTTTCGAGGGCATCATCGCTGAATTCCATTAATTTCTTAATTGCCTCAGAAGAAAAATCCTTGATTTTTTCAGAAGTTTCTTCTATGAAGTCTTTTCCAGATTCACCAAAAACATTCCCAAAGAAATCAGTAAAAGATTTATTTAGTTTTTCAATGAAATTTTCTTTTTCTTCTCCTTCTTCACTCATTTACAGATACACTTTTTTCATTTTAATTATTTTAAATAATTTTTTTAGATATTAAAATCCATATGCTATATTATATTAACTTTTGTTGTCTCCAACTTTTAAGGTCTTCTTTATTGTAATTAAGTAAATCACAGTAAATTTCTTCATTATTTGCTCCAAATTCAGGTCCTGAACTCTCTACAGATCCTTTAGTGTCAGAAAAATTTATTAGACGATTAGGAATCGTTGCTTTATTAACACCCCATTTAGAGAAATTAAATTGATCACACAACATTCCTCTTTCTTTAAGATTTGGATGGTTGTGAACTTCATCAATTCTTAAAGTTTTACCACATGGGATTCTTACTGATTCTAATTGTTCAATTGCTTCATCACGGGTGAAATTATTACTCCAATCTTCTATGATTTTATCCAATACCTCAACATAATCAAATCTTTTTATAATATTATCGAATCGATGGTCTTTAATTAGTTCGGGTCTTTCTAAAATATTTTCACAGAGACGAATCCATTGTTTTTCTGTTAGAGTTGTTAAGACAATTAACCCATCTTTGCAATGGTATTGATTGTAAATTGGGAGATATTTTGATACTACATCGATATTTTGAGCTCTAGGAATAAATTCTTTTGCTTGAGCTCTAATATTTATAGAAAACATTATATCATGCATTGAGATATCAACAAATTGTCCTTTCCCTGTTCTTTCTCTATAATAGAGCGCTTGACTAATACCGATTGCAGCAATATGTCCTGCAGTGTAATCTGCTATAGGTAACTTTGGCGGACCTTCCTTAAAACCCAAAGCATCGAGAATTCCCGCTTCAGCTTGAATTATTATATCAAAAGCTGTTTTCTGCGTATATCGATCTAATCCATCATTACCATAACCAGAAATTTTTGCGTAGATCAACCTAGGGTTAATCTCATTTAAAACATCATATCCTAATCCCCATTTTTCCATTGTCCCTTGAACAAAATTTTCTATAAGGACATCAGATTTTTCTACTAACTTTTTGAATATCTCTGTTGCTTTTTCTTTTCTTAAATCGAGTGAAATAGATTTCTTACCTCTATTTAAAATGGAAAATAGCGGAAATGTTGGTTTATCATAAAGAATAAATAATCGGAATGCCTCTCCAAAAGGTGGAGGTTCAATTTTTATTACTTCTGCTCCTTGATCCGCAAAAAATGTGCCTGCCCAAGGACCAGAAATGAATTGTGAGCAGTCAAGAATCCGTAAACCTTCAAATATTTTAACCATACAATTTTAAAATTAAAAATTTCTAAAATACTTTTTTACATAGATTTTCTTTTAAAATTTCTTTTGTTGTAATTCTCAAGCAAAACTTAATTCATAGAGTTTTTGATTTGTTTTCATACCAGTCTTTACATCCTTTACAACCTCAAAAAAGTCATCTGAAAGTCTTTTCATTTCATTTTTTGCAGCATTCGCGTGTCCAGATAAAGCAATTCTCCCAAATTCAGAATTGAGTAGACCAATAAGTTTTTTTCTTATTATCAATAAGGGAATCCAAGTAAGGATTTTAAATTTCTTGGGAAGGATTTCAATATTTTTCTCTTTTAGAGCTTTCATATTTTCTCGAATTCCGTGGAGTGCCAAATTAACAAGTTCTAGATCCGTTCCAAGTGTTTTATTTCGGTTCATTGCAGCGTAACCTCCCATAGCTAATGGACTTATGAAAGCAGCGTGAGTTTTTAACCAAGCATCAATATCTTTACTTAAATCGACTTTGATCCCCGAATTGTTTAAAATTGTTTTGATATTATTTAATCGCTCACTTATTTTTCCATCAAGTTCCCCAACATACAATATCGCATCGTCAACATAAGCAGCAATTATTTTATAATCTTCTCTATATCCTCCGGGGCCCCCAAACCCAAGTAAAATTCTATTTTTCTCAATAAAATTTAAATATTCAGTAGCTCCCGAAGGATTATTTCCCGTAAAAATTATGATGGGACTAATATTCTCCTTTAAAAAGGGTAAAATTTGACTAACTTGTTGTCTTTGCATAATTACTAAGATAATATCATAAAAATCTTCTCTATCTAATCGATCTACAACAGTGATATCTGTTTTGTATGTTTTGTGAAAAATGTCGTCTTGAACAATAAGTCCGTGTTTTTTTAAATCGTCTAGACGTTTTCCTCTGGCAAGAATGGAAACCTCATTTCCACCACTTTTAAGCTTATAAGCAAAAATGCTACCTATTACTCCCGCTCCATATACTAATATTTTAATCATTTATCACCAAAATATTAAAATTTAAAGTGATATTTAAATTTTAGTCATGCCTAAATTATTACAAAAAATAGATTAAAATAAGGCTTGCAATTTCAGATTCACTAAATACTGTGATGGTAGCTAAAATCTACAATCAAATCTTTCAATTAAGACGATATATAAATAGAGTATATGCACCATTCATATACTTTAATACTTATTTTCAAATAATTATGAACTATCAAGTAATATTGTGCTAACGGTTTTAATTTTTCTCCATTTTGGATTTAAATGGAAAATAATTATGTTGTCAAAAATTTAGGTTTTAAAATCATGGAATATTTTTTGATATAAGGGAATATATATGAACGAATCTCACTTCTTACATGGATTTTTAAATCCAAAAAGTGTTGCGATTTACGGCGCCAATAATAAAGGGAATTCTTTAGCTGGCCTTCAGATTATGAATTTAATCAAGTCTAGATATGACGGTAAAGTATATCCAATACACCTAAAACTAGAATCCGTTATGGGTTTTAAAGCCTATAAAAACATTGCTGATATTCCAGAGATCCCGGATTTAGTAGTTATTGTTCTACCTGCTAAAGTTGTTCCTCAAATTTTTAGAGAATGTGGGGAAAAAGGAGTAAAAAGAATTGTCTTGATTTCTGGAGGTTTTCGTGAATTAATTGGAGACCGTAAAAATACACTTACAAAACAAATCAACAACATTGCGAAAGAATATGGAATAAGGTTTATTGGACCTAATTGTTTGGGGGTTTATAACAATTGGTATGGGTCAGCAGAAGAAAAGAAATCCTTTAACATATTTATTTGGGAAAATCTCAAGAGAAGTAAATTTTCTGTTGCTTCTCAATCAGGTACTCTTTCATGTCATATTTGGTACGATCCAGAGAATTTGGATTTAGGTTTGAGTAGATCTTTATCTGTTGGAAATGAAGCAAATATTGATATTGTAGATTGTTTAGAATACTATAAAAATGATGATTACACTGATATAATTGGATTATATATTGAAGAGATAAAAAGAGGGAAAAAGTTCTTAGAATTAGCAAAAATAATTACTCCAAAAAAGCCTATCATCGCAATCTATGTTGGTGGTTCTAAAGCAGGTAATCGAGCATTACAAAGTCATACTGGAGCTTTAGCAGGAAATTCAAAAATATATGACGGGCTTTTTAAAGAGACAGGTATTATTAAAACTGATTATGTTCAAGAATTTTTAGATATTGCATTTATCTTTTCAAAAGGCATAATTCCTAAAGGAAGACGACTTGGTATTATTACAAATTCGGGAGGTCCAGGGGCAATGGTAGCTAATAATGCTGAAAATCACGGTTTAATTCTCCCAGAATTTTCAGAATCACTCCAACAAGAATTGAAGAGTACTTTACCTCCAACTGCGAGTTTCAAAAATCCTGTAGATTGTACTTTTGATATGGATCTACCCTATTTTTATATTACTATACCAGAACTATTAATGAAATCTGGAGAAATCGATGCGATTATTCAATATGGGGTAGTAGGATTTCAAGAAGTTTTAGATGAATATCTTAAATATGATCAAATAGCAAAAAATGCTGAATTTCAACATCAATCAGATGAATTCATTGATAAACTCGCAGAGAAATTACTCCAACCAACTATGAAAAATTGTCAAAAATACTCCATCCCAATATTATATATTAACCCAATGAATTTTAACGCTCCATGGTCGAAAAAACTTAGAAAAAATGGAGCAATGTTATTTAAATTATGGGATCGTCCTGTAAATGCCCTAGCCAAAGTATGCGACTATGTTGATTACAAACAAAAAAGAAAATGAATATTTAGAGAGAAATAATACCTATTCTCCAGTTTCCTGTCTTTCTTTTTTTTCCTTTAAAACCTTATCACGAGCTTTTCGAAGTGCTTCTTCTTTTTCAGCCCAAAAATTTGGATTGGCCATATTTGCTTTCATATTTTCGACCATAATTTGGGCTATTTCTTCAGCTGTTTGGTCCTTTTTCTTAGATTTAGTTTTATCTTCTTCGTCTATAAGCAACACCTAATTATTCTTATTATAATGATTATTATGTAAATACAATAATACAATTTAAAATTAAAATCAATTTAAACTAATTAATATCTAAAATTTTTTTTTAAAATTAAAGCGTGAAAATTATGAGTGATGAGAGAAAAAAATTATGGGATCCTTCTGAAGAATGGATTAAAAATGCGGAAACCACTCATTTTATTGAATTTATAAACAAGAATTACGAACAAGATTTAAAAGGAGGTAAAGACCTTTATAAATTTTCTGTTGAGAAAATAGAAGACTTCTGGGATGCAATGTGGAAATTTTCAGAAATCATCGCTTCTAAACCGTATGATAAAGTAGTTGAAGACTTAAGTGTTTTCCCAGGAACTAAATGGTTTCCTGGAGCAAGATTAAATTTTGCTGAAAACCTTTTAAAGTATAAAGACCAAGAATTGGCTTTTATATTTCAGGGTGAGACAAAAGTATCGAAACAAATAACCTATGCAGAATTAAATATTACAGTAGCTCGTTTGGCAAAATCTCTTAAAGATATTGGAATTAAGATTGGAGATCGCGTGGTGTCATACATTCCTAATCTAATTGAGACCCCAGTCGCAATGCTAGCAACTACTGCTATTGGAGCTATATGGGCTTCATGCGGAGCTGAATTACAATCAAGTGCGGTAATTGATAGATTTGGTCAAATTGAACCTAAATTGCTTTTTACTGTTGATGGGTATTATTATAGAGATAACCTATATAATATAAAGGATAATATAAAGGAAGTGGTAAATGCTATTCCTTCTATTGAAAAAGTTATTGTTGTTTCTTATGTTTCTGATGGTAAAGCTGATGTGAGTGATATTCCTAAAGCAATAAATTGGGAAGATTTTATTTCAAAAGAAGAAGATCCTAAATTGAATTTTGAACAACTCCCCTTTGATCATCCTGTCTACATAATGTTCTCTTCTGGAACGACAGGAAAACCAAAATGTATGGTTCAAAGTGGTGGTGGTGTTCTTATTAATCATTTAAAGGAACTTATACTTTCTACAGATTGTAAGAGAAGTGATGTAATAAATTATATTACCGCACCAAGTTGGATGATGTGGAATTGGCTAATTAGTGCTCTAGCAGTAGGAGCAACTATCTTTCTTTATGATGGAAACCCACTTTATCCAGATCCTCTGAGATTTTTTGAATTGATTGAAAAACATAAAATTTCGATATTTGGTACTAGTGCTGCATATATCCATTATTTAATGGGTCTTGGTGCAAAACCAGCCGAGAAATATGATCTGAGTGCTTTGAGGGAAATATCACAAACAGCATCAACTCTTTCTCCGGAAGGTTTTGAATACGTATATCGTGAAATTAAGAAAGATCTCTTTTTCAATTCTATTAGCGGTGGAACGGATATCAATGGATGCTTCGCAGGGGCTATTCCAATTCTCCCTGTGTATTCTGGTGAATTACAAGGTCGTGCTTTAGCGATGAAAGTAGAAGCATATAATGATAATGCAGAACCTGTTGAGGATGAACAAGCGGAGCTTGTGTGTGAAGCACCCGCTCCTTCAATGCCTGTATACTTCTGGGGAGATGATGATAACATGACGAAGTATAAAGCAGCTTATTTTGATCAATTTAGGGATAAAGGAAAGAATGTATGGAGACACGGCGATTATATAGTAATTCATAGCGATACAGGCGGAATAACTTTTTGGGGTCGTTCCGATGCCGTTTTAAAACCATCAGGTGTAAGGATTGGTACCGCGGAAATCTATAATGTTGTAGAACAACTTCCTGAAATTTCAGACTCATTGGTAATAGGTCAACAATGGGAAGGTGATATTCGCATTGTTATGTTTGTTCTATTAAATGAGGGCTATGAATTAACAGAAGAATTAAAAACAAAAATACAGCAAACAATTCGAGAAAAGACTAGTCCAAGACACGTACCAAAGTTAATATATTCTGCACCCTCTGATGGGATTCCTTACACTTTTAGTAACAAGAAAGTTGAAATTGCGGTGACTAAAATTATACATGGTATGGAAGTAGCTAATCGTGGAGCTCTTAGAAATCCTGAATCCCTGGATTTCTACATGGAAATGAAAGATAAACTTAAATAAATCAAAATTTATTTCTTTTTTTTATAATTTAAATTAACAAATCTGAAAATGTCATCTATTTTTCTGGAATGTTAAAAAAATAGTAAGGTTCCCATTTAAAAACTTTTAAAGAAGAGCTCACATCAATGTTTTGTACTCCATCAATAATTTGAATATTTTCTCGGATAAAATTCCAGAGTTCTTTTTCATTTTTAACTAGAATCTGAACCACAAGATTATGAGCCCCCCCAGTAATAGAAACTATTCTTACTTCTTCAAAAGAAGCTATCTTATTTGCAATCTCATCTGTTTTTAAAGGGTCCATAGTTATACCAACCCAACCTACTGTTTCATAACCTAATTTTGTAACATCTATTATAGAACTAAATCTTTCAATAATTTTTTCTTCAACCAACTTTTTGATTCTAAAGTGAATTGTACTTGTAGGTGTTTTTAGCATTTTTGCAATTTCGTGATAAGTCAATTTAGCATTTTCACCCAATTTTTTAAGAATTTGAAGATCAAGCTCATCCATAATTAAATTATATTTTTTGAGTATTTAAATTCTCTGGATCTTTTATAAATCAAAAACTTTTTTTTATATATTATCCAAAAATAATTTTAATTTATTAGAAAAAAAACAATATCTTTATATTGAAAGTAATATTATTAGAAAATTATCAACTCCTATCTAAAATAGTTGAAATAACTCTAAAAAAAAAAATCAAATATAAAAATTATCCAAATCTAAAGAATTAAAAATAATTCAAAAAAGGGACATACAAAAATATTAAAAAAAGTGATTTAAAGTGAAAGTTCTAATAGTTTATGATACAAAGTATGGAAATACTGAAAAAGTAGCCAAATTAATAGCAGAAGGAATCTCTTCTATTGAAGGTAATGAAGTAATAGTTAATAATGTAAAAGATGTAAATCTTAAAAAAGATGATTCCTATGACTTAATTTTAATAGGATCTCCGGTTCATTTTGGAAAGCATGTAGGGTCAGTAAAGAAATTTATCAATAAACTTCCAAAGTCTAAGTTAAAAGTAAAGGCTTACACGGTATTTAATACGTATATGGGAGGTGATTCTGAGACGAAAGAAGAGGGTGT
>Ga0209635_10000186_pt1 | contig 38534 bp, 37 predicted proteins | sample DeeMarSWOR230_32_FD_187463 | JGI IMG/M metagenome (GOLD analysis project Ga0209635, IMG submission 187463) | Marine sediment microbial communities from White Oak River estuary, North Carolina - WOR-2-30_32 (SPAdes) (version 2) | ecosystem: Environmental > Aquatic > Marine > Intertidal zone >...
CATTGGAAGAATTATTTAATGTATTAAATTAACATCATTTTATTAAAAATTTATTAAATTTAATATTTAACTTCAATATATTTTAAAATATTTTAAAGTTCAATCTTAATAATTTCCATTATTGTAAAGTTAAAGAGGTTCTTATGAGTTTTTTTAATGTAATAACAGCTAAAATTTCTATCCTTATATAGCTAAAGCAATTTTTTTTTCATTTCTTTTATCCGAGATCTTAAAGTTACTTCAGTTATTCTAGCAGCTTTAGCAATTTCAGTTTGAGTTTTTTTTTCCTTCGTTGACTTCATAGCTAAATATAATGCTGAAGCAGCAAGACCTTTCGGGTCTTTACCTATAAATGAAAGTCCCATCTTAGATGATATAGCTGCTAAATTTAGAGCATTCTTTTGAATATCTATTGGAAGACTTAATTCGGATCCAAATTTAAAAATTAACTGTTTAATATTAATCGGTTTATATTTAAGATTTAATTCTGGTAAAACTTCTCTTATAAGCAGCCCTAAAGAATGGATAATTGATTTTCGAGGGATCATAGCAGCATCGCTAATTTCTTCCAATAACTTTGGAAATTCATGCACTCTAATAGCAACATATAAAGAAGCAGCAATGAAACCCTCTATAGAACGCCCCATTGTTAACTTTTTTTTTGCGGCTAAAGCATAAATTTTCCACGCTGTTTCATGAATATAATCTGGAAGATTTAATTTCAAATTTAGTTGTTTCATTTTCGGTTTAGCCTCCCAGAAATTTCTTTCTATACCAGAAATTAAAGAGTTTTGGATTTTTGATAATCTTGAAAACAAGGTTTTATTTTCAGCGGTTAAATAATGCCCTTTATAATCACTTTTATTGGTGGAAAGTATAGTTCTAGATCCAAATTCTCTCCATCTAGGTTCAGTTTGTTTTCTTTTATCTATTTCTTCAGAACTATAAGCTCTTCTTTCATGTTCTACTAAATGAATATCCAAAACTAATCCACAATTCAAACAGACTTTATTACCTCCCTTAAGAATGATACATGGATTTTCACAACATGTATCTTCAATATGTTCTTCTTGTTTCAAATGTTTTTCACCACTTTTCAATTATATCATCACTTTCTAAAGATTTTAATCACAAAAATTAATTTTTTCCCTTGAGTGCTGTTAATAGAATTTCAGCTTAATAAACTTATCTAGAATAATCATTTTATAGAACTAATAAAATATAGATTAAAATTATCTAATTAATTTTATTACAATTATATTAAATTTATTATGATTTTATGAATATTTTTGGTACTTTATGAAATTTATTAACCCAAAAGATTCTTTAGGAATTATTACAATATTCTTATTCAAAAAGTTTTACTACTTTTGCAATATCAATAGGACCGTTTATATTAATTAGACTAACTAAATTATGATCTAGAGGTTGAATAGAGTTTTCTACAGATATATAATTGATTTTCCAATTTTTATCTATAAAGTTATAAAGTCCATAGTTTTCATTTGTTAAAATCTCTTTAGCTTTATAGAATCCTTTTTCAACAGGATAGATTGCAAAAAATGGTTCTAAAAAACCATTACGCCATTTTGGAATACATGAATCGTAATCTTTTGATTCTTTTATCATAAATTCTATAACTTTCGATTTAATTAATGGCATATCACAAGATAATAAAAAGACTTTTTCAAAATTTAATTGAAGAAGTTCTTTTAATCCTGAATATATTCCTAACATTGGTGTATAGAATTTTGGATAATTAAAAACTTCACGATCATCTACAATAAATGTAATATTTTCTGGGAAGTTGATTTGTTTACGATAATTATAAATCTGTTCTTCAGAATGAGCAACTAAAAAAATATCATTGTCAAATTCATTTAAAGTCTCTATTTGGTGTAATATTAATGGTTTTTGAAAAATTTCAATAACTGGTTTTTCAATACCAAAACGTGTACTTTTTCCACCCATCAATATAAGAATTGCTAAGTACTTTTGATTTTCTAAACTCATATTTAACTTATATTTTTTTATTTTATTAAATCATTAAGAAATCCTATATTCAAGATTAAATTGAAACTACTTTTACAAGATTATTACCGTAATCTATAATCTAAATTTTTTCCTATTAAAATTAAATTTGATCAAATTTAAATTCTTAATTTGTTTTAAAAAAATTATTTTAAAATAATGATAATAGGGAATTCATAGTGTTAGAAGAAAACTTACTTCTCATTCTGATATTTGTTATCTTTATTATTATTTTAATTAGTTATTCTTCAAAGAAATTAGATTTTGTAGTTATTTCATTATTGTGTTGTTTTATAGCAGCAACAATCACAGGTTTAATGAAAGATTTAGCAATAACTGATTTCATTTCTTATATTGAATTTGAAGCAATAATAGTTATATTATGTATGAGTATTATCACTAAAATTGCACAAGATTCAAATATTTTAGAATTCCTCGCAGTAAAACTTTTTAAAATATCAAAAGGAAATAGAAAAACTTTCTTTTATTTGATTTGTATTATAACTACCTTGTTAGCAGCAATTATCAGTGATGTTGTAGTAGTATTAATACTAGCACCAGTAGTTATTAGACTTTGTCGGTTTCTAAAGATTAAAGCAGGGACTTATTTACTTGGTATGACAATTTGCATTAATATTGGTTCAATAATTACACCATTTTCAAGTGGAGAGAATATTATAATTTCTACTGAATTTGGATTAAATACTATTTATTTTATCACCTATTATTGGGCCTTTTCCTTTTTTCTTTTATTTATAACCGCATTTCTTATAGATAAATTTCTTTTAAGTAAAGAACCACAAATAGAGGAAATTCAAAAAACATACATTTTGGATATAGTGGATGAAAAAATTATGATTTCAAATAAAAAAATGTTTTATTTCAATAGTATAGCAATAATAATAACAATCATACTCTTTGCTATTTTACCCCTACTTTACTTAACTGCTGCGTTTTCAGCGTTTTTATTAGTCTTAATTAATAGAAAATTTACTAAAAAGAAAATGAGTGAGTTTTTAAAAGATATCGAGTGGGAGATTATTTTCTTCTTTATATCTTTATACGTTGTAGTTGGATGTTTATTGGAAGCTGGCTTTGAAAATCTTTTTATAGGGATTCCTTTTCAAATTTTAAATCCTTTCACAGTTAGCCTAATTATTTTAGTGCTTGTTAGTTTTGTTTCTGGTGTTGTCGCTAATACTCCAACTGCTTTAGTTTTTATTCCTATTATAAGATTGCTTATAGAAGGATTTGGATTTGCTTCAATACCACTTTATTATGCTTTAATTATTGCCGTAAATATTGGAGGAAATTTGATACCTCAAGGTGCTGCTTGTGATGTTATGACTTTAAAAATAGCCCAGAATAATGCAGTAGAGAATTTAGATTACAAAAGATTATTAAAAGTAGGAGCTACATTTGCGATAATTCATATCATATTATCTATAGGTTATCTTTTTTTGTTATCTTTATTTTTTGGATAAAAATTACCAATCAGTATACTTATAGGTTAAGACTTAGTGATATACTCTAATTTTGATTAATTTAACCTAATTTGAAAAATTAGATTTAAATGGAAATCAAATTATCTGCAATAAAATAATATAAGAAATGAAAAATTGACAGAAATTTTTTATTTTATAAAGAACTTTTAGTTTTAAAATTAGCGTAGATTTATGGCTAAAATTATATGAATCCGAATAGGAAACGTCTTATAGTAATTCTGTTAGGAGTAATAATTATTATTGCTTTAATCCCCATCATTTTTATAATAACTTATGGCTCTCAAGAGGAGGAAAAAATTCAGATTGAATTTACACCTAATCTAATGAAATCATGCCCCAATCATACTGCTTGGTTTCTTTTGGATATAAGAACTAGAACTAATGATCTAATGTCTAATTTATCCTTACAGATTAATACAAACATATCAATAGAAATGAAATATGTAGTTTGGGATAATTCCCCATTAAATAAACTTGTTGAGGTTTTTTTATCCCCAAATGTTAGCCATCTCGACAATTTAATTGAAATTGAAGCAACTGTCTCCAGTGGAGAGATTACTAAAAAAGATTATGCAATTATACAAGTTATAAACTGGACAATAGAGATTTCTCCTGAAATCGAAGCGATGAGAGATGAATTTATTAATTATTTGTCTATTAACCATACAAACTTTAAAATAAACGAGAGTACAGTATGGGAATGGCTTGGAAATCCACCTCAAATACTTGTTGTTGAACATTATCTTTTCAAATCACCATACTGGGAGATGGAATTAAGACGGCATGCAACAATTGCCCCACATGATTGGGTAAAAGTCTATTTAAGACCAAGATCAAGTTTATTTCCAAATTGGTCTGCAACGATTAATTCTTGGAGTAGTGGAAATCACACAATAATAGAAGAAGATCCTCCCGATGAAATTTTTCGTTAAAAATCTAAAGTGTTAATAATGATAGTTTATCATATTTTCATCTAACATTTATTTGATTCTTTTTTTTGAGTGGGGATATCTCTCTCAATCTTTCAATAATACCTGGTAATTTCTCCAAAAAATAATTTACATCTTCTTCTGAAGTAAATCTACCTAAAGAAACTCTTAAAGACCCGTGAGCATCTTGTGGTTTTAACCCTATTGCTAATAATACATGACTAGGATCTAAAGATTTTGATGAACATGCAGATCCCGTGGAGCTTTCAATTCTTACCGCATCTAAATCTAACACTATTGATTCCCCTTCTATATATTTGAATCCTAGATTTATATTATTTGGAAGCCTTTGAGTGGGATGCCCATTTAAATAACTGTCTTCAATATTTTCTGTAACCCACTTTATAATCTTATCTCTTAATTTTATCTGTCTTTGAGATTCCCTCTCAAGTTCTTCTTTAGCTAGTTCTACAGCTTTTGCGAAACCAGCAATTCCTGGGATATTTACCGTACTTGGTCTCATATCTCTTTCATGACCTCCACCATACATTATAGGGTCTATATATTTACCCCACCCTTTTCTTACTCCTTTATTGCGAATATACAACATTCCTACACCTTTAGGACCATATAGTTTATGAGCGGAAGCAGATAACAAATCAATATTCATCTTATTTACATCAATTGAAACTTTTGCAAAAGCTTGTACTGCATCAGTATGAAAAATAACGTCATGTTTTTTGGCTATAGCTCCAATTTCTTTGATTGGCTCAATCGTACCGATTTCATTATTAGCAAACATAATGCTAATTAGGAGGGTTTTTTTGGTTATTGCATTTTCCAAATCTTTAATATTAATAAAGCCATACTGATCAACTGGCAAGAAAGTTACCTCAAATCCATTTTTTTCTAATTCTTTAATGGGAAGCTCTACCGCATGATGCTCAATTGAACTCGTAATAATATGATTCCGTTTCTCTTTATTTTTTGAGGCAACACCAAAAATAGCAATATTATCGGCTTCCGTTCCTGATGACGTGAAAAAAATATCATCTCTATTTGCATTGATTAATGAGGCAATTATTTCTCGTGATTTTAATAACACTTGGCCTGCTTTTTGTCCTATTGAGTGGAGACTAGAAGAATTACCATAAGTCTCTTTAAAGTGTTTATTTACTTCTTCAATAACCCTAGCATCCATTGGAGTTGTTGCAGCATTATCAAGGTAAATATATTTTGTATCATTCATATTAATTCTAAGGATAATAATTTTGAGAATAATATCATTAAATATTTATTATGCTTAAATTATTAATTCTTCTTATTAGATAAAACTGTGAAAAGTATGACAAAAAAAATTATGTGGGGTATGACTGGTACTGGATATGTCCTTCAGGAATCTATTGATTTAATGAAAGAATTACAAGAAAATTATGATATAGATTTAACAGTGATCCTATCAAAAGAGGGAGCTGCAGTCGTAAAATGGTATAAAAAGTGGTTAGCTCTTACTGAAGCGGTTAAAAAAGTGAAAGTTGAGAAAACGCCGAATATCCCTTTCTATGCTGGATCTCTACAACTTGGAAATTACGATTTTTTTTTGGTTTGTCCAGTTTCTGCTAATAGTGTTGCTAAAATTGTCCATGGAATATCAGATACTATCATCACTAATTGTGTTGCTCAAGCTATTAAAGGCGGGCAAAAAGTATACATTTTCCCATCTGATCAAGATACCGAGCCGATTGTAACCTCTCGACCAGATGGAAGCCCTTTAGTTCTAAAAATAAGAGATGTCGAACTCGAAAATATTAAAAAATTAAATCAGATGGAAGGGATTATTGTAATAAGAAAATTTGATGAGATAAAAAAAATAATTTTGAATAAAGTAAATAAATAAGGCTGTTCCAAGAAAATTCAGGAAGGTTCAATTAAATTAAAAACCTACGATAAATATTGATTTAAGAAATTTTAATATGAAATATTGAGATAAATGAGATTAATTATAAATTTATAAAATTGTTTTAAACTTCAAATTTTACGGGTTTTATTGCCCCTTCTGGACAAGTTAATTCGCACTTTAAACATCCTTGACATTTTGCGATTTCTCTATACTTATACCTAATTCCTACCTCCTCTCTTCCTACTTTTTTTACAACATCTTTATAAAATAAATTTTTAGGACAGAATTTACCATTTTCTTCAAGGCATTTTTCACAAAGAGTACATTTCTCATGGTCGATTTTAATATTTACAATCTGATCTGGAGTAGTTATGGAAGTTACCTCTATAGCATTTCTCGGACATACTTGAACACAATTTAAACAAGCTTTACATTTAACATAGTCGACTTTTCTAATTCCATGTTCAAAATAAATTGCTTTAGCTTTGCAAGCTCTCAAGCACCGCTCACATCTTACACATAATTCTTGATCAATCTGAACAGGAATAAATTTTTCTTTAATGAGAGGTAACCTTAGAACTTAAATGAATTGTTTTATAGGTAATCTAAATAAAGAAGAATTTTAAAATTGATTTTTATAGATTATCAATAATTATACATTAAAACTTACTCTTTAATTTCTATTTTAATAATTTTAATTGAAACTATAAAGATTTAATAAAAAATTAGATAGTAATATTTTAAAATAAAATATAATTTTATTGAAAATACCCTGTATACTCTTTTCCGGTTCCAGGTAGTTGTTGTTGTTGTTGATATTGTTGGGCTTTCTGAGCTAATTCTAACATTTTTGCTTTAATTTCTTTTCCTTGCTCAATAAGAGAAGCAGTGTCAATTGTTAATTCATACATTTTATTTAATACTTCCAAAATACTTGCAGCTCCTTCAGGTGTAGGAATTTCTAACACGGGAGTAAATAAAGCAAATGCATTTAACCTGTTAGTTAATGCTTCGTTTAGAACGGTCGCCTCAGGGCCAACTATTATACCTTTCTCGACTTTACTTATCCCAAATTTTTCAAGATGTTCCAGCATTGCCTCTTCAGCAGCATAATAAACGGGATATTCGTCTACTATGCCTCTTTGGGGGATCCCTTGAAATATAATAATTTCTTTTGCTCTAACATCCTCTGATAGAGCCCAATTGCATATGGTTTTACTTAGATCATTGTAAGCAGTCGGAATTTGAAAAGGAACCTCACAAATACCAACAATCAGATTATGTTTTGGAGAATAAAGCAATCTGAATGGATGCTTTAAAACTCCCGCATAAAATACAGATATGGGGGGGAGATACTCTGAAGTAATAAAACCTATCTCTTTAATATCGGTTAGTTGTTCAATCAGAGTATTTGCAACTATAGGTCCGATTAACCCAATTCCAGCGAAACCTAAAACAAATGTAGCACCCTCTTTAATTTCAACTGATAAATCATCTATAACAACTGAACTTTTTTTTCCCTTCTCACAGATGTACTCTTTTTTTATCATTATTCTCACTTTTTTGAATAAATTCTTATTATATAATTATTTACTTTTAAGATTTATAATGAAAACTAAGATTATAATATTAAAGGTCTTTTTTAAGTTAAGTACTATATTTTATTTAGAGCTTTGATTTCCTTATTTTTCTATTGTTTAGATTAAAAGAAAATTTAAGTTTTTATTCAAAAAAAAATTTTAGATCTTAATTGAAAGCTCTTTATAATTTTAAAGATATAACACAAAGTAATTGAAAATGATATTAGAAGTAAAAGATTTAACCATTCCAACTCTTGATCAAGAATGTGTTATAATAAATAAGGTTTCATTTGGGGTTAAAGAAAGATCTATTCATGCAATCATAGGTCCTAATGGAAGTGGTAAATCAACATTAGCATATACCATAATGGGACTACCTAATTATAAACCCTCTGCAGGAAAAATATATTTTGATGGAATTGATATAACTAATTTGAGTATAACAGAACGTGCGAAGTTAGGAATAACTTTAGCTTGGCAAGAACCGGCAAGAATCGATGGATTATCAATTCCAAAATATATTTCGCTTGGTATTAAGGATAAAGAAAATACTAAAGATCTAATTCGTGAAGCTTTAGAAATTGTAAACTTAGAGCCTGAAAGATATATGAAAAGAACGATTGATGAGTCATTAAGTGGTGGAGAAAGAAAAAGAGTCGAGTTAGCAGCAGCCATTGCGATGAGACCAAGATTAATAATATTAGATGAACCTGATTCAGGATTAGATTTCATAGTTATTGAAGATTTTCTTAATATTTTTGGAAAAATCAAAGGATTAAATATGACAATATTGCTTATTACTCACAGAGAAGATATTGGGATGGTTGCAGATTATGGAACTCTTATATGGAGAGGGGATTCTTTATTAACAGATGAATTCCCGAAAGTTATGCTAAAATATTGTGCCAAAGCGGGATTAAAAGAATTTTGTAAAAGAAAATTATTCAATGGAAAGGAAGCTTGCTTCGATGAGGATTATATCGATAGAATATTTAGGGAGGAACAAGATTTATGAGTAAACCAGAATATCCAGAAGAAATATTAGGAAGTCTTGAAGAATATAACATAGATATCAGGGATTTTTTACCAGGTCATGGGAAAGGCGCTAAACTCTTATTAGATTTCAATAAAATTAGTGGTTTAGAACAAGTAGAAGGAGTTATTTTAAAAGGGAGAGAAATTGAAAATGGAATTGTAGCAGACATTATAATTAAAGAAGGCACTAAAATTGAAGACCCGGTTCATTTATGTTTTGGTGTTAATAAAGAAAAAGGAATACAAGAAATTTTTCCACGAATTATCGCTGAAGATAATACAGAAGTTACCGTACAAGCACATTGCAGTTTTCCTAAAGCAAATGGACTTATTCATAAAATGTTTGGCCATTTCTATATCGGAAAAAATTGTAATTTTACTTATAGTGAAACTCATTATCATGGTGAAAATTCAGGGGCTTTAGTTGCACCAGTTGGTTATATATATGTTGGTGAGAATAGTATTTTTGAAAATAATTTTAATCTCACAAGAGGAACACCAGGAATGGTAAAAATTATGATTGATATTTATGCTATGAAGAATAGTGTAATTAAATCAAATATAAGAGCCTTTGGAAAATGTAAAAAGGATTCAATCAGGATTAGAGATTCTGTTTTTCTTGAGGGTGAAAATGCTAGAAGCATAATTAAAATGAAAGCAGCTGCGAAAGATGGAGGAGAAGTTTTGATGTATGGGATTACTGAAGGAAATGCTCCTCGATGTAACGGTCACGTTGAATGTAGTGAAATAGTTCTAGGCAAAGGATCTATATGTAGAGCTCGTCCTTTTATCAGAGCAATAGACCCCACTTCAAGCGTTTCACATGAAGCTTCTTTAGGAAGATTTCCACAAAAATGGCTTGATGAACTACAAGCTAAGGGTTTAACTGAGGAAGAGGCTACTCAAATTCTTATAGAGGCGATGCTTCAAGAGGAATAAAGTTTTGGAAATTAATTATAATAAAATTAAAAATTGAAGAAAAAATGAAAGAAAATACAAAATATCATAATTATCGATTTGTAGGGAAAATTAATGTAGATGAGATTCAACCTTGGTTTGATTTTGCGACTTCAAAACCATGGGATGACCCTGAGATTCCATGGATTTTAGATAATAAGGTGAGACGTGAAATTTTAATAATTCTTGCTACAGGTCCAAAAACCTTTCAACAAATCTACGAAAACCTAAACTTTTCTCCAAAGCCTTTATTAATTACAAAAGAGGAATATGATTGCCAAATTTCTTTTCAATGGACAAAAGAAACAATAGAAAATCATCTTATGAATTTAGAATGGTATAGTCTAATTAAATTACGTAATAATATTTTTGAACTCACAATTCCCATATTATCGACAGAAGATTCTGAGAAATTAGAAAATTATATTATAAAATTCACAGAAAATTGGATTACTATCATTAGTCAGTTGAAAATCGAAGTTCAAAAAAAATTAGTAAATCTTAATGAAAAAACTCATCTACTTGAAATTTTAATTGAAAAAGCAATTGAAAAGTTATATATACTTCTCAAAAAAGAAAATTTAATTCCTGATACACCTAATCTAAAGGTTTTATGGGCAGAACAACTTAGAAAGATAAAATTTGAAGAATGGATTAAGCAGAATTTTTAAGAAAATTCCTAAAATCAGGATAAAACCTTTCTTACAAACCTGTTTAATATAAATTCTAAGAGTTATATCAAAATTAGTAGTTGAAAAATAATAACAATTAAATATGTAAAAAACCAAATTAATAAAAATCAACTGAAGCTTTAAAAAATAAAAATAAGAAGGAAGTATTTTTACTAAATTTGATATATGCAATTAGCTTTATTATATTTTAATACAATTATTGGCCCTGAAATCTATTTTTCTCATCCTGGTTCGGTTTTAGAAAAAATCGGCAGAAAAATGTTAGGTTTCTTTGATTTAGATATGTCAGATAAATTCTTTGAAGTTTCATTAATCGAAGAAGATTTAAAAATAACAAACTTGTATTTTGAAATTACTTCTTGTTGGGCTCGTGGTAATAAAGAAATGTTAATGCTTTCAGTAATATCCGATAAAAATCTTAAGAGCGAATTACTATATGATACTATGAAAGATTATTCAATTAAAATAATGTCGATAGTAAATCTATATAAAGCTTTCTATACTAAGGGCTACCTAAATGAAAATGATCTTGAAATTGAACAAAAAACAAAAGAATTTTACGAAATACTTCTGGAATGTTATAATGACTTGAGAGAAAGGTTAAAAGAAAAAATAGATGATGAAAAAATAATTAAAAAGTTTAAAAAGTTCGAATGGTAATTAATTTGGAAAAGACACATTTACTTTATATAACTGGACTCATAATAATTTCGATTATTTCTGTTTATGTGTTAATTATATTACCTCATGGAGCACCTGTGCCGGTTTTAGAATCAACATTCTTCCTATTTGGACTTGGTTTTAATAGCACAATATTGTTGTGGACAATAGCAGGTTATTTATTGTTAAGATGGATCAGAACAAATAGAAAAAACAAATCTTTATTCATCTGGAGTATTTCATTTTTTATTTATAGTCTTACTTTTGTTGCTCATATCTTTAGGGCGATAGGATTTCCCAATGCTAATGAGAATTTATCAGTATACCATTTTCTTGCTTGGAGATGGGGGATGCCATGTTTTTCTGCAGGAATATTATATGGAATCTTAATAATTTTAACGGAAAATAAAAAACTACAAAAAATTCCTAGTGTTTCACTCCTGATTCTTGGATTTTTATGGTTGATTATTGGATTATTTATAATTCCTTCAGAAAATCCGATTGAAGTTACAATGTATCTTTTTCTTCATACAATTTGGATTCCCATTTGCTTTACTATGGCATATATTTTTGCATATTATGGCTATAAAGCAAAAGAAATAGGTCCTAAACTAGTAGGACTTGGATTTTTTATTCTTATGGTATCTTATCATGGATGGGCTCCTTGGCATTTTCAAGATGTTGTGTATCTATACTTTATCTGGTATTTTTTATTTTTACTTTCTCTTACTCCAATCTTATTGGGATTTGTTTTAATGTCTGTTGAAGAAAGACATTAGTAATATGTGGATATAAAACTCATTATAGATTTTTTAAAGGTCATACAATCCTAAATACTCTAATTTTTCATTACTCGGATAACCTGTATTAAGATCAAATGTTCTATATTTGTAGTAAAACTTTTTTAGTTTATCAAAATTAGGTGTATTCCCTGCTGAACCACCTTCATTGACAGGTTTTAATAATATTTGAGGTAATCTATCATCTTGAGGAGTTATACCCATTTTGAGGTTGAATAGACGCTTTATCATATAAATTCTCTCTCCCAATTTTTTGAGATCTGTAAGGTTAAATTTCAATCCTGTAGCAGCATTTATCATATCTATCATAATTTCTGGCAAAAAACTTGTCATATTACAAATTATCATGGAATTATAAATAGCTCGATAATCCTGTACCAATGCGCTGACTATTGCCATTTCTTCATCATCTTGATGCCAATCAATCAATTTGATTCCGTAGCTTTCAAGTTGACAACCAAACATTAGTAAGAACATATCGCATGATTCATGACATGGGCCTCTTGGAGTTCCTAACGCGTAAGCTACAGCCATGCCATAAATATGTCGTAAATCATGATAAGGCACTTCCATACCATAAACTGTAGCGATTTCATCTTGAGAAATATTAAAATATTTACCAACAGCATCAGAACCTTCTGCAAGTAAATTTCCAATTCCCTTTCTATAGGCAATCTTTTCTATCATCTTGAGAGCCGCATCAAAATTACCCCATTTTGACTCTAAGCCATCAATATCTTCTTTCTTGATTCTATGATTATTAAAAATGTAATAAATTAATGCAATAGTACTACTTCCACTAATAGTATCAATTCCATAATTATTGCATAGAAAATTTGCTTTTTGTATTGATTCTAGATTATCATTTAAAATTAAGGAACCAAAACCTACAACAGTTTCATATTCTGCTGCCTCGATTTCGCGTATTGTTTTATCTTTTCCTTCTTTTAATTGAGTTTTATGAGCACATCCAATAGGGCATGAATAACAAGGATATTGTCTTGTAAAGATTCTATCGTATGCTGTCACTCCTGAGATTTTATATGCTTTATCCCATTTACCTAAAGTCCAATATTTTATAGGTAAATCTCCATATGCATTACCAGTATCAATAGTTCCCGATGTACCAAATTTACTAAACAGTTCTGTTATATAAGAATTCGTTATATATTCATTTGCGTTTTTTATAGCTAATTTAAACTTCTCAGGATAGGCTGCATTATATGTCATTTTAGGAGCTTTTACACAAATTGCTTTTAATTTTTTAGATCCCATAACTGCACCCATACCTGTCCTTCCTGCAGCTTTTGCTTCTGATGCGATTATGGCATACTTTACAAGATTTTCTCCGGCAGGACCAATACAGGCAACTCGAGTAAATTCTGAACCTAAAATCTTTTTTAATATTTCTGATGTCTCAATAATACCTTTCCCCCATAACATAGTAGCATCCTTGATTTTGACATCTTCATCAGTTATTTGTACATATACTGGGTGATTTGAAGCTCCTTTTATTATGATCCCATCATATCCTGCTTTCTTCAATTCAGGACCGAAAAAGCCCCCACAATTCGACTCACCCCAGATTCCGGTTAAAGGAGATTTCGCACAAACAACAAATCTTCCACTTGTTGGTGCTGTAGATCCACATAGTGGTCCTGTCATGAACATTAATATATTTTCAGGAGATAATGGATCTATATTTTTATCTAATTGATCATATAAATATTTACAGCAATAGCCCGCCCCACCAAGGAAATTTTTAGCTATTTCTTCATCCAATGGTTCATCAGTAATTTCATCATTCTTTAAATTAATTACTAAAAGTTTTCCTCTAAAACCATTCATTTAATTATTCACCATTAGAACTTATTAATAAAATTATCATAAGAATTTTTAATACTTAGGTTTTTTATTAAGGATAAATATCAACCCACGTCCAATAAGAACTCTAATACGTATCATAAGTAAATCTTTTATGAAAACGACAATTAAAACATATACAAATTAGAATAAGTGGAAATTATGGGAAATAAAGATATAAAAGAAGGACAGGAGGCCCCTTTATTTAAATTAGATTCTTACAATGCCGGAACAATTGAGTTAGCAGAATTTAAGGGACAAAAGGTTGTTATTATATTCTCAAGATATTTTGGATGTCCGATTTGTTTGTTGGATCTCTCCATTTTAATGAAACGAAAATCTGAGATTGAAGATAAAGGAGTTAAAATCTTATATATTACTCAATCTGGTGAAAGAGTAGCAAAAGAATATATTGAAAAAGAAAATATTGATTTTCCGGTTATTCCAAGTTCTAAAGACGAATTATACAAAGAATATGGGCTTGGATTAATGACCGCTGGAGCGTTCACTAAAGTAAGATCTAAATTGAAAGAAGCTATAAAATTAGGGATTGAACATGGAGAATATGAAGGTTGGGAAAAGCAAGGACCTGGACAATTCGTTGTAGATGAGCAAGGAAAGATAATCCACTCTTTAAAGGGTTGGCTTGATATTGATAGCCTACTTACTGTACTCTAATTTCTCTCAATTTAGCTTTTTAACTTGTTATATTTTTTTATTAATTCTTTTTTTTTATTGAGGATCATAGCGTTCAAATCCTCAGTTGATTTAGGGGGAATTGTTTCTTTTTTCTTATTCTTTAATTTAATTGCTTCTGAAGAACAGGTTACAACACAGAGACCACAACCTAAGCATTTTTTTAGATTAACCGTTGAGACATTATCAATGAGGCTTAAGGCACCCATTTGACATCGATCTATACATATTCCGCAACCAATACATAGATCAGATTCAATTTCAATATAATAATTAGTTTTCATGAGTCTTGCTGGATTATTCATCTTTTTAAAATCTCTTAATAGTCCACAGCAACATCTACAACAACTACATATAAAGCCAGGGCGTTGAGCATTTCCGAATTGAAGTACCAAGCCTGTTTTTTCATTTTCATCTAGAATGCTCAAAGCTTCTTCTTTCGTTATTTCACGACCCCAACCTTGGTCAATATACATTTGTGCACTATCCCCAAATCCAATACAAGTTTCATACCTATCTGTAAGTTTACATGGATCCCTTTCTCTCCGCACATCCTGTTTTTGGCGACATACACAATTAGTTACAGCAATAGGACTCTCAACATCTTGAATTAATCTCCTGACATCACTATATGGTGCTACAAAATTTTCATGAGTAAGACTTCTTTCCACTGGAACGACACGAGTTTGAGAAATTTTGGTACGAAATAACTCAATATCAAATACTTCTTGCCCATATTGTTTCATTAAATCCATAAACTCCATGGTAAGCCTATTTACTTGATATTCAAACATACCTATGATTAACATCGCATTAGCATATAGTTTCTCTTTTCCTTTTCTTTTGTAATGAATTGCTCCTTTTTTAACATTATTTTCCAATAGTATTTCTAAATCCTCAATTGACAAATTAGGATCATCAATTTGCTCATAAATAGTGCTTAAAGGCTGATAATTAAAACTTAACTTAGTTGCAACTTTAGCTTCTTCTGGTGTGAAAAGATATTGTAATAATTTTAACTCAACACCAGATTTAGTTGGAGGAAAACCAATAGGCAATTTATCAAGATGTTCCTGTAATGTTCTATATATTTTTTCTTCCTCTAATTTCATTTGATAACTCCTTATTAGTCTTAAATTCTATTATTCTATCGGAATTATTAAGATTATCATTATTTCCTAAAATTTATAAAAAAATGTCAAATTTATGAAGATATTACCTAAATATCACTTAGTTTCTTAAAATCTGGTCATATGTTTTTAATATATATGTAGATATCTCTCCACTATTATAGAGATATTTACTATAATTTGAATGAATCTCAAAAATAATTCTAAAACGAATAAAATAAATGATGATTTCAAAAATAGAAGATTCAGAACCAGTTCTTAATCTTGGGGAATTATTCTATGAAAAAGTAGTTGTAAATAAACCAGTTAATAAGCAAATAGAAGAAATACCACAAAAAGCAAAATATGATAATTTCAAACTACTTACAGATATTCAGAATGTATTACAAAAATGTAGACATTTAACACAAAAAGATAAACTTCTTTATTGTCAGAGTCAACGTTATTTTATGAAGCAATACTTGCGTGAAATTAATAAACGTTGATTGAACTCTTTAGACTATGAATAATACTTTCTCACTTCTTGTATAACTAGATTAATTAAATCTTTAGGATTTCCTATTCCATAGAAAGTTACTTTATCAAGTAAGCTCTTAAATTTATCTTGTGGTATTCTTTTTGAGCCTATGAAAAAACCTACAATTTTATGCCCTTTTAGAGCTAATTCGGCCATAATTTTTTTTGCTTTGCTCCAATTATAAATACCAAAATCAGTTATGATAAATACAAGCACATTTCTCTCTGCTTTTTCGCATTGATTTGCAATTTGTTTTATTGGTAAAAATGTTCCTCCTCCTTGATATCTTAACAATATCTTTTCAGCTTTTTTATAATCAGAGGTCCATTGACAAATATCTGCTCTGTTTGAAAAATTAATAATACTGAATTTAGCTCCTTTACTTGCTGCAAAATGTAATGAAGCAAATGCAGCTATTAGAGCGGTATGATATGGTCCTTTTCCGCGAATAGATCTAGATGTATAATTCCATCCCATAGACCCTGAAGAATCTAAAACAATCAAGAGATCAGGGATCTGCTTTTCTACTAGATGTCCAGTTCCTTCTCTAAAAGCCCATTTTCTTGTTGTAATATTTGGTATCAATACGGGGCTATTTAATAAACTCTGAACTATATCTAATTCTTCAATTCTGTCTCCAATACGCCATACTTCTGGGTAAACAGGTAATTGGCCTCCTAGTTTTTCCTCAAATATTTTTATTTCGATTAAATTTTTTGCTGATCCCCGATACCAAGTAGCTAATGTACTTCCATCAATCAAAATCCCCGCTTGCCTAGCAGGCCCTCCAAATTCGGAGTAGGGAATATCTCTAGCAAATTCTTCCGATTTTTGTCTTAATTCATCTTCATTACCTTCTTTTAGTTTATCAGAATTTTTATTCTCTAATGGATTGTCCATTACTTCCAAAATATCTTTAGGAACTTCTAAGAACGCTCCACCAGGACTTTTTCTCTTTTCTTTATTTTTATCCAATATGCCTCTATTTCCTATTAAAGTAAAAGTCTCTTGAATTAAATTATTTAAATATTTGGCAACTAAAGTTACTTTTTTTTCCCAAGTTGACTCATCTTCAAAATCTTTTAGAATCGTTTTAGTAACTCTTTCCGCTAAAGAATCCATTTCTTTTAGTATCTCATCATTTAAAACATCTTTATTCCACATTTTTTCATAAGCTCGAAATAGGAACTTAGTCAAATTACTGATTGTACCTTTACTTTTAAGATGTTTATAGGTTACCTCCATTTCCCATTTAATGAGATCTGGATATTTTTGGTATAATTTTGTATCTATTATAAGATCTGCAAATATATTTACAATTATAGGAGCGTAATTCTGATTTACATGAACCATCGCAGCCCTAAGTAATTTTGCATTAATTAAACCATCATAAGGGATTACTAGATAGTGAGAAACCTCATGAAGTGAGATAATATGGAAATAGTCAATATACTCATTATCATCTTTAAATGGAGGTGTATTAGCTAAATTCATCGTAATCTGCCATTTATGCTCAGGGTCGATATAAAACCCTTCTAAATGGGTATAATCGAATACATAATTAGGATTATTTAAGGGAGGATAATAAAACTCTTTTAAAGTTTTAGCCCATGCAATCTTGGCTAATTGAATAACCTGCGTTTCTTTTTCTGTAATTTCTCTCTTAGTGTCTTTACTTCTTCCTCTTCTTCTCGATCGGATCATTTTATTCTAAGATGTATTTATTCTTCTTTTTCAAGATAGCTCAAATTATCCATTATATTTCTTAACTTTAAAGCATCTGATCCACCAGAAATTTGGATATTTACTAATGAATCTTCTTTTGTTCCAGCAACATTAATTTCAATTAACATATCTTCAGTCCGTATCTGTTTAGTCTGTCTTTGACTGAATGCTTCTTTTAAAGGTTGATCTAAATTAGAAAATTCAGAAGCAATGTCAGCCCATAATTCCTTATTAAATTGGTACTTGAAGACATAATCAGTGACTGTTTGTTTAAAAAGTTCACGGTTAATCCATTCAATCAAGTCCCCTCTATTAGGAAAATCAATTTCTTCCATAAGGTTATTTCTGATTTCAGCTAGTTTATTGATATCTCCTTTTTTTGATGCTTCTTGAATTTGTTGAGCTAATGGGGGATATTTTTTATTATTAATAGAATTTACAAACGGAATTAAATCATATTTTACAATTAAATCATTCTTTTCGAATTTCTTTAACTCTAATAAGTCATTCTCCTTAGGATTTCCTTCTCGAAATCTCTCGGTAATTTGATAGCAGAGCTCACGATTTTTAAACCGTTTTTGGATAATATTTAATAGATTTTTAGAGAACTCATATTTATCTCCAAAATATGGCGATTTATCCAATTCCCTTTTTACATATATTGTTCTATGCGAAATTACATAAGGAGCAATCGTATTTACGATATTAACATCAATCTTATTTATTCCCAACAACCATACTAGAGCTTTTGAATATCTTAATAGATCTTTAGCAACCCTTACACTCAGAATCGAATCAATTTTATTACAAATATTTTGGGCTGTATTAAAATGACACCCTGAACATAAACCAGCACTAGGTTTTAATTCTTCAGTATTTCCTTTATCCACCCTTGAACATAATGTAAATTCTCTAATTATAGCATGTATATAGTTGTTAACTTCAGATGAGAATGATATCCTATTCACATAATACCAGATTTCCATTAAATCATCAATAGACAAAATTTTAGGTACTTGGACAAGCTCATCCATCCCTGAGTATTTTTCATCCTTCCCTGATAAAATTAATTGTAAATCATGGCTTGCGGGCATTGATATTGGTACAGATATTCCAAAACGATCTAAAAATGGTTGCGATAACTCGAATGTTCCAATATCATGAGGATTTATTGTAGCAAATAAGCAGTATTTATTGATTGATGTTATTGAGTCATAATATTTAACTGTTCCTTCTGCCAACAATGATAAAAGAATATCTTGAGCATACGGTGTTAAACGATTGACTTCATCAATGATTTTCCAAAAATTTGTAACAAATTTTCTCCATACCACCTCTTCTTCTCCTTCCTTCATCAATTTCCCAAGCTTCAAAGTTCCAATAAGTTTCTCTTCAGTTAATTGAGGATGACCTCTAATAATTGAATTCTCAATTTCATTAAGAGAATTAGCAGTAAACATTCTTCCTAATAGCTTTACTAGAGTTGTTTTTCCTCCACCATGACCGCCGATTAATAGCATGGCAGAATTAGGGACTAATGCATTTAATACACATAACGATAAAATTTCAGGTAAGTGTTTTGTCTTAACTTTTTTGCTTTTATCTTCAGAATATCGTATATTTAAATCTTTATAATGAACAAAAAGTTGATTTGCTTGAATTAAATTGATGATTTTCCAAACTTTTTTCCTGAGTTGGTCTTCTTCTACTATTTTTGTCGACATATGGATTGTTCTGTTAAGAATTTCAATATTAAATAAAAATCAGTTTGATTATTTAATTTTATCCATTCAAATTATATTATTTCACTGATTAAGCGCAAAATTACTTGTATTATGTAGATTTTTGTAAGTTATAAGTCAATAAGCTCCTCTAAAGTTTCGATTATAAAATCCGGCTTGATATCCCACTGTTTATATTGCCTTTTAGAAGCATCTATGTCTCTTCTTATCAAACATGCATAGATATTGGCTTTTTTTGCGGCAATTACGTCAAACATTGAATCCCCAATTAAAATAGCTTTTGAATCCTTTGAATCATAATTAAATCTTTTTAATAATTTTAGCACTCCTTTTGGAGAAGGTTTAGCTAATTCTTGATCATTTGTATAGTAGCCCAAACTAAAACTTTCATGAAAATAATGGGCAATATTGAACTTTTTTAAAATATACTCCACAATATAATACGCGGTATTTGAGATAATTGCAAGCTTTTTATTATCTTGATGGCTGAAAATCTTTTCTAGTACAGTCTTAACATCTCTATATAAATAAATTTTGTTTTTTTCTATAAGATATTTTCTCTTTTCAAAATCTATCTCATCATACACTTTCCAAAAATCTTGAGGCTTTTCCACTCCCCATTCTTCTAAAACATCGAAAAAATCTTCTTCAGGGGACCAAAGTTTATACTTTTCATTCCCTTTTGGAGGATTACTGGCATTTAGTCTGCTGAAGGTTTGTACTAAAATCTGATCCACATAAGCACCGATATTGCCAAGATGGAGCAAAGTACCATCCAAGTCAAACAAATAAAAATTAAACCTCATGATATAATTAAAATAATTAAAAGATTTTTAAAGAGATATTTATTAAACATATTCTATCAAATTTATAAGATTGGGAATAATCAATTTATCTATAATAATATAATTTCAAAAAATATAGAAGTTAGAATTTACTGCTGGATTGTCTAATATGGATGAAAAAAAAATAATTGGAAAAGGGAAAGAGTTTTTCAAGAAGTTAAAGGAAATGTTCTTTCCCAGCAGTGGAGCAAGCAATAAAAAAGGTAAAATCAAGCAAAAATCTCAAGAATTAAATTATGCAGAAAAATTAATGAATGCAGGTAAATATGAGGAAGTTCTATCTGTATTGGACAATTTAGAAGTAAAGACTTTAACACCTTCTGATCAAATCACAGTTCATCTCATGAAAAGTTCACTTTTAAACAAATTAGGACGTTATCAAGAAGCTTATGAGATTAGTGAGCAAGTTTATAAAAAAAGTCAAGAGTTAAGAAAAGATCTCCAAACTATTGATGCTCTTACAAATATGACTTTCCCATTGGTATGGCTAGGGGATTTGGATAAAGCTGAAAATTTAGTAAAGGAAAGTGAAGAATTACTCAAATCCTTAGTTCATGAATCGTCAATTGATATTGAACAAAGAGAAGCAACTATAACTTATAATAAAGGATTAATTTGCTGGTTTAGAGGTGATATGAATAAAACTATAGAATATGCTAAACATAGTCTAGAAATACGTGAAAAATTAGGTTTGAAACCTGAAATTGTAGAATCGCTTAATGAGATTGGCTATGGTTATAGCTTTTTGAAAAGTGATTTAGATACAGCACTTGATTATGCAGAACGATGTCAAGTTCTTGCCAAGGAGATTAACCACCAACATATGATTTTCTTTAATTTAATGAATCTAGGAATAATATATAATCTTAAAGGAGAATTTGAGAAGGGACTGAAATGTGTTCACCAATGTTTATCGCATTATGAAAAAGAAAATAATATACAATGGATATCGGCATCTCTTAATAACCTAGCAAATATCTACTTTCGCCAAGGTAAATTTGATCTGGCTTATAAATATTTTGAGAAAAGCTTGAAACTATCACGAGAAATACAAAATAGTTGGTTTACAGCCATTTCTTTAGGTAATATACTAGAAGCTCATTTATTTAAAGATGAAATTGAACAAGCACAACAATATTTGGAAGAATTGGAACAGCTTAATGAAAAAGAAAATAATAAGTGGATTGAAACAATATATTTGGTATCTAAAGCGGAAATACTGAAAAAAAGTCCTCGAATTCATAATCGAGCCAAAGCAGAAGAGATCTTAAAGGAAGTCATTCAAAGGGAGATAATACCCAACCTAGACATTAATTTACAAGCTATTGTAGAACTTTGCGAATTATTACTTGATGAGTTACGTATTACAAATGATATTGAAGTACTCAATGATATAGAACCTTATATAGAGCAATTAGTAAATATTGCTGAAAAAACAAATTCATTTTGGGTTTTAGCTGAAACATACCTATTACAAGCTAAGTTAGCATTATTAACATCAGATCTAAAAGACGCTCGAAGATTGTTAACTCAAGCACAAAAAATAGCTGAAAACCACGGGTTACACTTATTAGCAGGAAAAATTTCAATTGAACATGATAATTTACTAAAAGAATTAAGTAAATGGGAAAAACTGAAGGAAGAAAAGATAACTATAAGTGAACGGATGGAATTAGCACAAATAGATGATCAGATAAGAAGTTTGCTGTGGGATCGTGATTTAAGTTCTCTTGAACATTCTGATGAAGATCCTGTCTTAATTCTAATCTTAGCTGAAGGTGGTGTAACAGTATTCTCTTATATTTTCTCTAAGGACTGGTCACATGAAGATGATCTAATCGGAGGTTTTCTCTCTGCCCTTGATTCTTTTAGTGGCGAACTTTTCTCAGAAGGTCTAGATCGAGCAAAATTCGGTCAACATACCGTACTTATGCAACCTTTTACTTCCTTTTCAGTTTGTTATTTATTTAAGGGTCAATCGTATCAAGCGCAAAAAAGAGTAGAAAAATTTATTGAAAATATACAAAATACAGAAAATTTAAATGAAATCTTTGAGAGATTTTATAAAACTCATCAAACGATAAATCTAGATGAAAATCCCCCTTTAGAAACGCTCTTTAATGACATCTTTGTCCATAAAAATCTCTAAATTATTTAAAACATCCTATTATTAAAAGTATCCTATATGACCAAGTGAATTTTCATTTTCGTCCAATGCGTAGACTATACCCATTGAAAGTGGTTCTTCCTTTTCATTTTTAGTCGATTTTGCTACATATTTCAATATTTCAAGTTTAAGTATGAAATTTCGATTACATTTCTTACATTTGATATGAATTTTCTTAGTAATTTTCTTATCATCCTCTTGAACTTCCTTTTTAAAAGGTTCTAGTAAGTTTGAGTCTTGATTATCGCAATCTTCTAAAAAGCATTGATCTAAGGAAATTTTTTCCATTCCTCGTCTAGCAAGAGAAATAAATGCATAACTTGGGATTTCAAGCCTTAAATCTTCCTTGTTGGTCATATTTAATAGAAAAATATGATGCTAAAAAATCCTTTGGTTATTTTTTAAAATTGATTTTATTATTTGACCTGAATTTCATAGTAGCTTCTAAATCTAACTGCAATGTATCGGGATTTATGATAATTCCATAATCTACCAATTATTAGAATTCAAGGATCAAGCTTAATTAATATCTGTGATTATACCTTATTGAGCTGAGAAATGCCCGAGAAAGAAGAATTATCAAAAGAAACAATAGAACATATTTCAAAACTAGCATTGTTAGACTTATCTGAGGAAGAAAAAGAACAACTTTCAAAAGAATTAGGGGATATTTTGAATTATTTTAAGAAATTAGAGGAATTAAATACAGATAATGTCAAACCTACTACTCATCCAATTGAGGGTTTGAAGAATGTTTTTCGTGAGGATATCCCTTGGAAATCATTATCGAATGAGGAGGCATTGAAAAATGCAACACATAAAAAAGATGGTTATTTCAAGGCTCCAAGAATTCTAAAAGAAAAATAAATATTCTATTTTTTATATTCATCAGTTAATTGTCTTATTGCTTGAGCCATATCTTTGAGTGCTCTTCTCCTTTGTTTACGAGTCATCTGATAGAAATCATCTTCTGAGTTATATCCTATTTTTTCCGGAGAAGCCATATCTCGATATTTTGTATATATCAAGCTTGTTATATACTTATCATAATGTTCAAGCGCTTTAGTTAACCTAGAATCATCTTTAATAATGTCCCAAAGCTCAAGTGTTTCTAAAGATCTTATACCTAAATCAATTCTAAACCAACTAATTGGAAATAAAAGTTCTCGTTGAATACCCATCTCAATTATAACCAAGTTTTCTTCATCAATATAAAGTTCTGGAATTTCATCCTCTCTATATACAATGTTATCACTCATAATATAAAGATTTGCTGCACCTCGAGATGTACAGACAATTCCAGTTGCAAAACCTTTTGCCATTCTCAGAGTATCAGCTAAGTCCTCCAATTTAGTTCCTATTATATGGAGTTTGTGTTTTTTAGTTCCTTGAATCTCAATATTAATTTTTTTTATACCTTTTGAATCAGACAGAATTTGGGGAAACAATTCTTTATCTCGAATTTTTTTATGAGCTTCTAAAAGTTTGTTTATTATTTCATAATCTAATTTCAGTCCAGGAATAACAGTATTTTGATTTAGAAATGCATCTACTTCAAAATCTGCTATCCCATAAAATAATTTTTTATTATTAATAATGTTATAAATAGTTTCTACAATAGTTTCAATTAATGCTTCAGGATCCTCCCGAATAGAATCGAATTCCCTAGTTTCAAATGTATCTATCTGATCTTCTAATCCCTCTTCTTGATAAAATGCACCCCAACTTAATTCACTGAAAATAACACTCTCGGAAAATAAATTGTGGTGAGCATCAAAACTTAAAATGGCTTTACTGCCACCTAGCTCCACACCTAATTTGGATCCCGAGGCTAGAATCGCTGAAGGGGGATTAAAAAATATGATCGGCAAATATAAAACCACTCTATCGTAGTTATATTGACTTAAATCTTAATACTACTTTTTAAAGTAATTCTAATAATTATAGATAAAATAGATATATATAATTAGTGAAAAAAAGAGAAAAATAATTACTAATCTATTCAATTTTTAAGTTTTGGATTTAATTTTTTGCAGTATTCAGAATATTTCGCCAAAACTGAAAAACATTTCACCGGCATATCCCATAAATCAAAAATGGGAATATTTGAACGAATAAATTCCTGAACCCATGGATTAGAATAACCCTGTGGACCAATATAGAAAACAGGAACTTTTTTTTTCTTTACCAACCTTTGAATAGGTTTTAAATAAAGTCCTTTCATCATATCATTTGATATTTCAAATTCTTCATAAGTTTGCCCACCTGAAATTTTAATCACGTCTAATACCTCTTCAAATCCGAATGCTGCGTATATAATAATTCCATCAATTTCTCCAGAGTTAACCATTATTTTTGGAATTTTTACATATAAATTATATTGGTTGAATTGAAAAGTAAGGTCTAGAGGATTATCAATATTTGCTACGGGAGGTACATATGGTTTTAATTTACCTTTTAACTCTTCAGAAAATTCTGGTATAATTAAACCAAAGTTTTCAGCAGATTTCGCCATCATGGCACCACATCCTCCAGAATCTGTAATAATCCCTAACCTATTACCATTTGGAATTACTTTCGTTGAAAAAGTCCTTAAATAATAAAAGAACTCTTTAATTGAATCAGTAGAAATTATACCTGTTTCTTTAAATACAGCTTCAAAAATTTTATTATCTCCCGCAATTGCGCCAGTATGTCCCATAATTGAACGTGAAGCTGCTTTTGTTCCTCCAGCATAAATAGCAACAATTGGTTTTTTAGGTGTAATTTTCTTTGCTATACTAATAAATTCTTTTCCTTTCTTTATTTCTTCGATATATAAACCAATAACCTCTGTTTCAGGATCATCTTTAAGATATTCTAAAAAATCAATTAAATCTATGTTTTCTTCATTTCCAATAGAGAGTGACTTTCCTATTTTCACTCCAATTCTATTACAATACCAAAATACATGGGAGGCAATTGTTCCTGAATGAGCAATAATGGAAATATTGCCTCGTTCAGGGGTTTCATAGATCCACATAGTATTCAAACTTTTATCTTCAAATTCAGGATAGTTATAAAATGCGTTGTAGACTCCTAAACAATTTGGACCAATAAATCTTATATCATATTTTTTAGCTCTATCGAGTATTTTATTAGAAAGTTGAATCCCATCAGAACCAAATTCTCGAAATCCTCCAGACACAATAATTACACGTTTAACTCCTTTTTCCCCACATTCCTCTAATACCTTTGGTACTTTACCAGGTCTTAAAATTATAAAAGCTAAATCAGGAACTTCTGAAAGATCTAATATTGATTTATAAGCCTTTAAACCTTGAATATTCTCTAATTTAGGATGTATTGGAAAAATTTTTTGTTTGGGAAATCCCCCAAAGATGATATTACGAAGCATCATAGCACCCATATTATCTAAAAAGGAATTAGATGCTCCAAAAACAGCAATACTCTCTGGATTCAAAAAGCGATGGAGAAAATGATTCTTTAAATTTTTTCTATTGATTTCAGTCAAAATACTATATATCTATTTGTTTTAAATATTTAAGTTAATTTAAATAAAAATTTGAATATAATTAGTTTTTAATAGTGAATCATTTGAAAAATTAGATAAAATAACTTATTACGAAAATTTGTTCCGATACTCCGCATAACGACATAAAGTACTAAGATTTTTAGTTATGTCATCCCACATACTAAAAATAGGGATATCTTGTTCTATAAATTTTTGCATCCAAGGAAATCTATAAGGATATGGCCCAGCAAAATATACAGGTGTTGAATATTTTTCCATTAGTCTTTTAATGGGTTTTAAAACAATACTTTCGAACATATTTTTCATATTTTTCATGTTTTCTTCAAGTTGCATCCCTGATTTTTCAATAATATTCATTATATCATCAAAATCATAAACACCAAAGACAATGATTGCATCCACTTCATGGGATTTCATTAATAATTTGGGGAATTTTATAAACATATTCATGAAATTCTCGTGAAAAGTAATATCAACAGGATTAACTGAGCTAGCTGTTTTAGGAATATATTTTTTAAATTCTGCTTGTAATTCTTGTGAAAATTCTGGTACTTCCAATTTATATATTTCAGCAGTTTTTGTCATCATTGCCCCTGGACCTCCAGAATCAGTTATAATTCCTATTCTATTACCTTTTGGAAAAATGTTATATGACATTGCTTGTGATAAAGTTCTAAGATAATACAAAAAATCCATAATAGAATTAGTAGAAATTATTCCTGTTTCTTTAAATACGGCTTCATAAATTTTATTATCAGCACTAATTGATCCTGTATGGCTCATTATAGATCTTGCTGCTGCTTTTGTACCTCCAGCATAAATTGCAACTATCGGTTTTTTGGGGGTAATTGATTTCGCTAATTTAATAAAATCTTTTCCCTGTTTAATTTCTTCAATATAAAGCCCAATTACTTCCGTTTGAGGATCGTTTTTTAAATATTTTAATACATCTACTAAATCTATATTTCTTTCATTCCCAACAGAAATAGATTTTCCAATTTTAATTCCTAAATCATTTGTATAAAAAGCAGTTTGAGCAGCAACAGTACCAGATTGACTTATAATCGAAATATTTCCTCGTTTATGTGGAAGATGAATCCAGAAGGTGTTAAAATAAGCTTTTTCTTTTTCAGGATAACCATACCATCCATTATATATACCTAAACAGTTAGGCCCAATAAATCTCATTTTATATTTATTAGCTATTTCGTCAATTTGTTTAGATAATTTTTTTCCTTCGGATCCACTCTCTCGAAAACCACCTGACGTAATGATTAAATATTTTACTCCCTTTTGACCACATTCTTCCATAACTTGGGGTACAATTCTAGTTGGTAATATGATAAATGCTAAGTCTGGTATTATTGGGATATCAAATATAGATTGATAAGCTTGAATTCCTTGAACTTGTTCCAATCTTGGATGCACTGGGAATATATTTCCATTAAATCCCCCTCCAGCAATAATATTTCGTAGTTGCATTGAACCCATTGTTGTCATGAGATTATTGTTAGCACCAAAAATACATATACTCTTAGGATTTAGAATCTTTTCTATAAAGTTATCTTTAAAGGATTCTGAATTATTTTCTCTCATAGTTTATACTTAACTAAAGTAGTAATAAGAAAAATTAAAAAAAGAACATAAGGGTTACGATTGGAAAATTTATTAAATCTCATTATCACTCAATAATTCAATTTCAGCTGAAAAACCAGGTATCATTCCATCGAAATAAATTATTCCCTTTTCTTTAAGTTTTTTTAAAATTAATCTTACTCCCTCAAATTCATCTTGACAAAGAGTTTGTAATTGCTTATAATTCAATTTACCATTGTTTTCTTTAAGTTTTTCAATAATAAATTTTTCTTCCTGAGTAAATTCTGACATAATATACCATTTTTCAACAATATATTGATCTTTAATTAAAAATCATCTCATACCAGTTGATCCAAATCCCCCTAAACCACGGTCAGATTCGGGTAATTCATTTGATTCTATAAATTTATAATGATACATTTTTGATAGAATAATTTGACAAATCCTTTCGCCTTTCTTTAATGTAACTTCTTTATTAGAAAGATTAACTACTATTGCCATCCATTCATTTCTATATCCAGCATCAATGGTACCCGGGGAATTTACAATTGATAATCCATCCCATAAAGCTAAGCCGCTTCGAGGAACGACTTTAAAATAATATCCTTCTGGTATAGCCGTTGAAAATCCTAATGGACAACCAATTCTCTCTAAAGGTTTTAATGTATAAGTATCTGTATCAATTTCAATTAATTCTTTTTTAGTATTCTCATGAATAATCTTTTTAAAACCAATAATACGTGCATCAGCACCTGCATCTCCTAATTTTGAAGGTTGCGGAACAATGCTATCTTTTCTTAATTTCTTTAAAGGAATTGAAATTATTTCCTCATTAATCTTACCGCTCATCTTTATCATTTTAAATTATATTTAGTCTTAAAAAATAATTTTTATTAAAGAATAGATATTTTGTTAAATATCAATATTTCCATCGGTGAAAAAATTGATTGTTATCGACAGATACGATCCTAGAAAGGATAAAGAGGCATTAAAAGAAATTTTTACAGAATTTATTGCTAATAAGGCTTATTTCTTCTCTCATTGGGAAAAGTTTGAGGAAGAATTAAATCGGAGAACTCTCGACTTACAATATAGAAATTCGATGGTTTTAGCAAAAGAAGATGGAAAAATCTTAGGTTTTGGAACCTATACCCTTTTTAGGGATTATTTAGGAAATGATAGAGTATTAATTCATCAAGTAATGACAAGAAAGAAAGATTCTTTTAAATTAGGAATTGAAGAGAAAATTATACGTGAATTACAATTATATGTTAAAAGAACCTTAAAAATCGATAAAGTCTATTTTATTTGTCCTGATTCAGATGGAGCTCAAAGAAGCCTTTTCCTAAAACTTGGGATAAAAAAGTCCCCTAATATTTGGTATCAACATGAGATCTGATAAGGTTTATTTTTTCTTCTTAAAAAATGAGAATGACCTATGAATAATTCCAATAATATAACCAATCTTTTAGAAAAAGCAAAATTGTTAAAGAGTTCTAATAAGTATGAAGAAGCTTTAAAATTTTTGGAAGAATTATATGATCAATATCCCAATTCGGAAGAAATTAAAACTACATTAATAAACACTTTATTTGATTATGGGGGATATCTTAATGATTATTATATACTAAAATATGAAAAAGCTAGACAAACATTTGAGAGGATTACTATTTTGAGTCCGAAGAATTATAGAGCACATTACAATTTAGGTATAGCTTATTATAACCTAGGTCAAATGGATGATGCCAAAAACTCTTTTGAAATAGCATTAAGTATTAAACCCGATTATAAATATTGTCTCTATAATCTAGGATTAATTTATGAAGATTTAGAGCAATTCGAGGAAGCTTTAAATTATTATGAGCAAGCCTTAGAAATTGACTCGAACTTTACCTATGCATTAACAGCACGAGCACAAGTAAGGCAAATCTTGGATGATTTAAGACACAGGAATAAAAAATTTTAATTTCACGATTCAAAAAAACCTAATCTGCCATTAATTTCCTATGGATCGCACAGCATACTATAATAACAATTAATGCAATTAATCCACCAATAAGGTATCGAATGACTGTTGGATCTGAAAAGATATCTAAAATATCAAATAACTGAAACATACTTACGCCTCTCTTGAAATTATTAAAATCTAAATAGAATTCGTAATATATAAAATTTAACTATAGCTTATAAAAAAAATTCATAAAAATAGAAAAAAAAATAAAAAATAAATTAATTTCTTATCTTTCTAACTGAAAATTTACTTGCACTCGAACCCTATAAATTAGTTTGTCAATATCTTCTTTGACTTTTACATCAGATTCTACAATTTGTATGTTTCGAATGCCCCGAAGACTCTTTTTCGCTTCATCATAACAATTTTTAACTGCATCGGCCCAATTCTTGTCCGATGTTCCTACAAGTTGAATTGATTTATATACAGTCATTTTGATTTCACTTTCATTTTATATTTTTGTAAGATAATTTGGTATTGTATAATATTTAAATATTTCGCAGTATAACGACAAATCTGAAGAATTTTAATTTTAATAATTTAGACTTTTTAAAACTACAAAATGAGATAAATAAAAATAAAAAAAAGTAGAAAAAATTACACCAGATTTATTTTAATAAAATTCTAAGCATCTAGATTTTCTAATATAGTTGCTACGCCTTGACCACCACCACAGCAAGCGTTCGCAACACCATACTTTGCCTTTTTATCTTTTAAGATACGTGCTAGAGTTCCTGGTAATCTTATCATTGTTGCACCTAATGGATGTCCAATTGCGGTAGATCCACCCATTATGTTAACTTTCTCTTCAGGAATATTAAAAGCTTTCATACAATTTAATGTTACTACAGTAAAAGCTTCATTTATTTCCCAGTAATCTATATCCTCTGCAGTTAAACCCGCATACTTTAATGCTTTTTCTGTAGCTGGAACGGGACCACGACCCATAACACTAGGATCTACTCCAGCCCAACCTATAGATACAATTCTAGCTAATGGCTCTAAACCTCTTTTTTTCGCTTCTTCTGCTTCCATTATTAAACAGGTAGTAGCTCCAGCATTTAACGGTGAAGAATTTCCCGGAGTAATTACACCATCTTTAGTTCCTTCACGATCTATATATCCTTGTCTACCACCATTCTTTTCTAAATAAAAAGGTTTTGATAATCTAGGTAATCTTGCTACACCTTCTAAGGTAGATTTTCGTGCAGCCATATCTCTATCAACCATTAGTGGTTCTTCAACATTTCCTTCAGCATGGCCTTCAATGGGGATGATCTCGCCCCTAAACCAACCTTTTTCCTGATTTTCTACCGTTAAATTATGACTTCTAACCCCAAATTTATCCAAATCTTCTTTTGTGAAAGCAGGCATTTCTTCCTCATAAAGTTTTTGTGCCGTTTGAATCATATTAATTGTAGTCATCAAGTCATATTGAGGTCTGTACCATTCACTCTTTTTATTAACCATTGCGAGGTTTGGGCGGATCCAATCATTCTGCATGGGAATTCTTGTCATGTGTTCTATACCTCCTGCCAAACAGATTTTACTATTGCCTGTCATAATCTCCATGATCCCTACATGCATTCCTGTTCCAGCAGAACCACATTGACGATCTGTGAATATAGCAGGAACATGCGCAGGAAAATTTGCTAGAAATAATGGAAGCCTTCCACCATATGTCCAAGCTTCATATACACCCATTGCTGTACCAACAGTAAACTCATCAATCTCTTCCTTTTCTATTCCTTTATCGGCAAGTTTCTCATCAAAAAATTTCATAAGCAATTTAGCTAAAAGTTCATCGCCACGAATCTCACCAAAAACATCTCTTTCTGGTTGTTTTGGTCTTGAACGAGAAAATGCAGTTCTAGCATAGTCAATTAGCCAAACTTCTTTCATTTCCATTTAATTATCCCTCTAAACTTATTTTAAATTAATATTCTTATATTAAATGATATTTTATGGAATTAAAAAAACATAATAAAACTTTCTTTTATAACAAATTTATACCAAGTATTAAGAACCTATTAATATAGTTTTTATTTTTCGAAGGGTTAGATCAATTATGTCAAGTCCTAATAAAACTTTAGTTTCAATTATCGCAGGGAGTTCTTCAGACAAAGAAGTATACGAGAGAGCAGAAAAAATTTTAAAAGAAAATAAAATCTTATACGAGTTAAAGATTATATCCGCACACAGAGATCCTGAAAAGTTAGATACTTATTTGAAGAATTGTGATTCCTTGGTCTATATTGCTATAGCAGGATTATCTGCAGCTTTACCTGGTGTTATTGCGTCGAAGACAGATAAACCAGTCATAGGAGTGCCTGTAAGTGCAAAGTTAGGAGGATTGGATGCGTTATTATCTATTGTTCAAATGCCACCAGGAGTTCCTGTGGCTAGTGTTGGTATTGATCGAGGTGAAAACGCAGCTTTTTTAGCTATAAGAATTTTGGACCTTTTAAAATCATAACTTCGGAGTGATAGAATTGACTTTAGATTTAATTGAATTAGGAAAAAAGAATGCTGCGAGAAAAGCTGTTGAAGAAAACGTTAAAAAGAATATGATCGTAGGTATTGGCAGTGGTTCAACAGTTGTATATGCTGTAGAAAGATTAGGTGAAATCAACAAAGAAAAGAATTTAAATTTAAAATGTATACCAAGTTCATTTCAAGCTTATCAATTAATAATACAGAACGGTTTAGAGTTAGTATCTTTAGAACAATATCCAAACATTGATGTAGACTTTGATGGTGCTGATGAAATTGATAAAAATCTTAATCTAATTAAGGGTGGTGGTGGTTGCTTAGTACAAGAGAAAATTCTCGCTTCAAACTCAGAAAAGTTTATCATTATTGTGGATTTTAGAAAAAGATCAGAAAGTTTAGGTACAAATTGGAAGAGGGGGATTCCTATTGAAGTAATTCCAATGTCCTATTTTCCAATAATGGAAAAACTGAAAAAATTAGGAGGAAATCCAGTTCTACGTATGGCTCAATCAAAAAGTGGTCCTTTAATTACTGATAATGGAAATTTTATTATAGATGTAGATTTTGGTGAAGTTAACAATCCAAGTGAGTTGAATATAAAATTACTAAATATACCTGGAGTTGTAGATACAGGTTTATTTATTGATGTTACAACCAAGGTATATATTGGACTAGAAGATGGAAATGTTTTAACCCTCGTCAAATAAAGAAAAGAACAAATTAAAAGACCTATTCCTTTTGTTCACTAAATTCGAGGGATTCCCCACAGTTTGGGCAGAACTTCTTTGGTGTTGCGATGAACTGCCCACAAAAAGGACAATAAAATTGTCCTAGGCGAGATAATGGCTCAGGTGTTATATATTCTTCTTCTGGTTTTTCATATGATGGTTCATAATAATAGTCTTGATATCTTGGTTGATATTGAGAAATTTTCGGTCGAGTTTTTCTTCTAGCAAAATAAACCATCATACCAGCAAATCCAATAATACCAACTATTATGAGTATAATAATAATGAGAAAAAAAGGATCCATGAGCTCTCCAGAAATTAATAAAATAATTATAAATTCATCAGATCCCCCTTCACTATCATATACAGTAATAAGAAGAATTCCTAAATATCCTGTAGTAGATCTGTCAACATTCGTTTCTGTTGATATAGATTTTGTACCTGAAAGGGTACTAAATTGCATAGTTTTGGGAATGGTAAATGTTCCTTTGAAATTATCTGAACTCGATAGATAATTTAACTCGGCAACCTCAATAGTGCTAGGATCAATTATAGCAATACCACGCCCATCTTTTACAACAATTATAAAAAGGTTAACAAAAACTCTCATATCTGAAGTCTCATCTTCATAAAGTGCAGTATCTTCCACATATACTTCAAAATTTAACGTCTCACCTTGATTTACTTGATAAACTTCAGTTTTATCATCAGATTCTGTATCATCAAAGAAATCATAATCGAAACTAGAACTTTCCTTCAAAATTTTGGGCGGTTTATTTTCAATTTGAAAAAGAGCTCTAGGTGAATTTGAAGTGGTATAATTTGAATTCATTGGTACTATATAAAAAATAGCATATCCAGAAGGATCAGGTTCTTCAGGATCGAAAGTTTCAGAATAAGAATTGCCTGTTTTATTATTGAATATTAATGTTTTATTGATAGAATTTGCCAAGTTATAAAATGAATAAGAATAAATTGAAAGATAGCCCTTAAAATCATCATATACATTGTCATCTAATTCAACGATGATAAGTTTAGATTGATTGCTAGCTCTAGTTATTGGCGAGGCATTAAAAGAGATTTTATTAATTTGTGGTACTTCATTATTGTCATAATAGAGGACTTTTGTAGTTTTATTAAATTCTTTCGAACCAATTATTAGATCTACAATTATCGAATAAGGTGTATTACTTGGAGTCGGTAAATTAAAGGAATTATTAAAATATATGCCTTTACTTGCATTAGTTGTATTTAATATTATTGATTCCTGATATATTCCATTTTTAATTGTCATACTCAAGGATGTATAATCAATATCAGTAATTGGAGCCTCAGAGGTTTGGTTTTTCATATAGACAGAAACTTCAATTTCTGAATGTGAAGTACTTTCTTTTTCTAAATCAATATTAATAGATACTTCATTTGGGGGTAAAAAAAAGTCGACTATATTTTTTAATAAACGATAATGGTCTTGACTATATGATTCTGAACTATATTGGTTGTAGACCCAATATAAATCTCCAAAAGCTAAAAGATGTCCTTTTTCTCGATTAGTTCCATTATAAAGAGCCACTACAGTTTTATTATCAATAGAAGCGATAGATTCAGAATTATCAGAAACGGTAAAACTATTACCATAGGACCAATAGAACTGAGACACATTCTTAAAAATCACGGGATTATCAAAATCATGCACAGTTTGAGAACTTACACTTGCTCCTATCCCAAACCAATTATCATTCATTACATTTTCTTCATTAACTTGAATGTCCACTCCCAATCTTGAGAAGAGATAATTAACATTTTCTAGTACCATCTCTTGATATCTTGTTCCTAAAAATAACAGATTACCTCCATTATTAAAGTAATTTTCAAGGTTATCTATTTCTGTAGGATTGTATGGTAGGATTGGGTTTTGTAGAACTACGATATCATATTGAGCTAGTCTTTCTTCTGTCAATATTGAATTATTATAGTCTTTGTTATAATCAGGAGTCCAATATTCCATACTATAGTCAATAGAGATATTTAAATCAGAAAGATCACTCATAGCCTCATAAAAACCCATCTGATAAAATGTATACCCAATATCTGGTTCCGCAAACCAATCATTTAACCCATGATAAGATTCCATTAAGATTCGATATTCCGGTAATCGGATATCCAATGAAATATTTACAATATCATAAATTTGTCCCCCAGATGTAAGATTAATCTGAAATGATTTTATCTCAGCAAAGGCGTTCTTTTCTATTTTAATTTCTAGTTCAAAAAAACCAATACCTGATTCAGAAAAAGTAATTGTTGTTTTATCAGTAGAGAGAGATACACCTTGAATATTATCTGGAATTTCAATATCAAAAGTATTACTCTCTCCAGATATTACAGTTAAATTAAATCTTTGGTAGTCTCCAGGAAAATGTAATAAATCATAAGGTTTAACAGGAAGATAATCTGGATAAATTTTTGCGGTGTCATTATAATTAGGAGAAATACTGCTTAAATAATTTAGAGAGGCTGTAATATTAATGATTCCTGCTCCAGATTTAAGGAGATCATCAGCATTTTCATTTGTGAGTTTTCTTGCTCCTTCTAATAAAGCAATCCTCGCAGTTTCTGGTTTAATATAGGGATAAGCTTCTAAGAGGATTGCTAATGCTCCTGCAACCATAGGACAGGAAAAACTCGTTCCGCTCAAAGGAATATAATCTGCATCATCAACAAAATCAAAATAATTATCTATATAACGTTCAGTTTTGGAAAATGCAGAATCTTTCGCATCTGTTGATATAATATTAACACCAGGGGCTATAACGTCCGGATATCCAATATATCCAAAAGTTGGACCCCAACTACTAAAAGATGCTAAATTATCATTTCTATCTGTCGCTCCTACAGATATTACATCAATACCAGAAGCGGGAGTTGAACCTGTAAAATAGGCAGGACCCGAATTACCTGCAGATGCCACAAAGATTACCCCATAATCTTTTTTAGCATTTGATATAGCTTTAGTCAGGTCATCGGAAAGGATTGGATATCCACCACCAAAACTCATGGAGATTATATCTGCTCCAGCACCGCCTGAACTTGTTGGTTTAGAACTCCATTCGATCGCGCTTATTATATCGCCTTCATCTAATCCACTTTCATTTCCTGCTCGTGCATTTATTAAAAGCACACCTGGAGCAATACCTCGATATTCTCCTGAAGATCCACCCCCATCACCAGCAATTATTCCCGCAACGTGGGTACCATGCCCTGTTATATCATTATAATCCTGTGAACTCTCATTACTTACAAAATTACGGTGATTAATAATATTCAAATCCGGATGAGGATAAATTCCAGTATCAATCACAGCTACTTTTACTCCGGATCCATCATAAGAAAGATTTTCCACACCAATCGCAGGAAGCCACCAGTTAGAATAATCCTCACTATCTAAAGCACTTAATTTAACGGAGTTATCCTTAATATAAGGTAATTCATAATATTTCGATTCATGAATTTCTTTTATCGAATTAATACCTTCTATCACATTATTTTTCATTATAAGTTGATCTGGGTTGATATTTATATAAGTAGCAGAGATAATTTCGTAGTTTTTCCTTAACTCATAGCTATCAAATATCGAATCTAAGATATTGATTCGTTCTCCTTTAGATAAGGATTCTTTAAATGAAATAATAACATTTATATCTTTTGGATTACTTTCTGGCCTTTTAATTAAATTCATAAGAAAATTATTAAGATCATCATCAAATTTTGAACTATAAAAGCTTATTGAACTTTCTTGATTAATTTCATTTAAATTATTTTTTGTTTTAAAAGAGGAGGTTAAAGAATCAATATCTAGTGTAGTTTCTTGATATTGTTTATAAGAATCAGAATTAATTAACTTGATTCCAATAAATGGAATAACAAAATAACTGAAAAGAATGAATGTAAGTATTATCAGGCTAGTTTTATTTTTTAACTTTCTCATAGATTATATCAAATAAAACACGTATTTAAACCTAAAGATTTTAACTTAAAATATTTTTGAAAATCATGAACCATTTCATTCTACGAAAAATGTTAATGACTTGGCTTCATACAAGAAGAATATTTATGTCTTGTCGTTATATAAATAATAACAAAAAGTCATTGTTTAACTCAATAAAAATTTGAATTTACGATGTATTTCTTATGAAAAAGTATAGTTTTAAAGTGCTTCTATTAGGTGCTCCTGCAGTTGGAAAGACTAGTATATTATATCGTTATGTAAAGAATCAATTCTCCAATGATTATATAACTACTATAGGACTTAATTACTTAACAAAAGATGTAAATTTGGATAAGAAATACCTCGCAAAACTCGTTATATGGGATATAGCAGGACATGAAAAGTTTAAATTTTTACGTACACAATATTATGAAGGAACCCAAGGTGCTTTGGTAATTTTTGACCTTACCAGACTTAAAACATACGATGAATTAAAACATTGGCTTTCAGAAATGTTTGAAATTGTTAAAAAAAGAATTCCTTTTGTTATTATTGGTAATAAAATAGATCTAGTAGAAGAGGTTAGCCGTTCTGTTGACTATGATATTGTACGTAAGTTTGCTGAAAACAATGACAGTGTATATATAGAAACTTCAGCCAAAACCGGAGAGAATATTGAAGAAGCTTTCACAGAATTAACTGAACGTATGATTAAACAAGGTTCTAAAAAATAATGAACTGTTTTTATTTATTTTTTAATTTTTAATGAAGAACAAGATCAACAGGAAGTACTCAGAGAAAATATTCGTCTTGTCTGAATAGTAATTTATTATCTAAAATCCTTCACTTGAACCATTTTGAACCCGTTTCTCGAATTAGAAAAAGCTTCTTGAATTGTTTTAAATCTTTTAAGTCGATTAAGGGTTATATATTGAGGAAAAATCAATTTAATCTTCTTTTTGCGAAATAATTCTAAAAAGAATCTTGGAGAACCCCATAATCCTTCTGTTACCTCATCTCTAAATAAATTAATATTTTGATTCTGAGGAAATTTACATAGAAAAAATTGAGTATCAAATCGAATAGGAGATGATTTAGGAGTGATTAATCGTCCAAAATATTTTAAATAATTCGCAGCATAATAAAGGCTTTCCTTTTTTAATATACCTGTCATAGTTTCTTGATCTTTTTGAAGCTTAACTTGGTAATTTTTAAATTTTGTGCAATTTTCCTGAGTTATTTTTATAAGATGCTCTCTATCTTTCGTTGCGATTATAATCCCTGTTTCCTCAAAAAGTTCGCGAATTGCAATTATCCAAAGATCAGAGGGTTCATCGCATACTTCTTTGACAATACCTAGAACCCGTTTATCAGGTCCGATTATCCTTGCTCTTGACTCTATAGTCATA
>Ga0209635_10000188_pt1 | contig 38495 bp, 34 predicted proteins | sample DeeMarSWOR230_32_FD_187463 | JGI IMG/M metagenome (GOLD analysis project Ga0209635, IMG submission 187463) | Marine sediment microbial communities from White Oak River estuary, North Carolina - WOR-2-30_32 (SPAdes) (version 2) | ecosystem: Environmental > Aquatic > Marine > Intertidal zone >...
AGGTTATTATTAAGACTTCTAATAATCCCATGTAAGGTATAAGAATAATAAGAAGAAATATAATTGTACTTATCTCTTCATAACTATAATATTTGATTTTTTTATATCTACCCCATTCTGTATCATGTATTATTTTATAAGTGTAGTAGACTATTATTAACATAAATAAAATGATGAAAAACAGAATCGCTATGTTTATTTCTGTGCTTATAAAAATGTATAGACCAACTGCAAGGTTTAAAAGTTTTATAAACCAGCTAACTACCTTACTTGAAAATGACATATAGATTTTGTCATTAGATACTTTTGTCCCAAGATAATTTAAAAGATTTATTTCAACATTTGTTTCTATATCTTTTTGATCACTTAAAACTGCCGTTTGAAAAACCTCAGCTAGAAAAATAAAAATAAATACCATGATAAATAAATCATTTATTCTATCGGACATAAGGAAAAACGCATATGCACTTAGTGCTGCAAAACAAGTTGAAATAGGAAGAAATTTCCAGATTGTTACTTTTGATAAACCACAATTATAAGCAAAGCCAGTCACACCAAAAATCAAAAAAAAAGCAAGAGATAAAGAAGTATTACCAGAACCATAAAAAGAAATAATTATTGCAGCAATAGAAATTAGAAAAATACCTGTATAAATCACTTTATGTGCTGTACTTAGTTTTATTTTTTCTGTTATTAGCGGATGATGCTTTTTCATTTTATCTTGTGCATCATATGGAAGCTCCCCAACTCTTGGTACAATACAAGCATGCATTAAACTATTATTACCAAATGTAAAATAATGTAAAAAAAGTGAAAATACAATTAATGCCAATCCAAATAAAGAAAATAGTTTTCCACCACCTAATATAAATCCTATCAAGACCACGGTAGTTGTTAAAGATGCTGTATGACTCCTAAAAAGCATAGACCATTCTTTAAACATAACAATTAATGAAAATAATAATTAATTATTTAACATTATTTGTAGAATTTTATAAGCTAGTTTCCATACTCTTTAGATAAAAAAAGTACCCAGTATATAAAATGCCTTAAAATGTATAATCGTATCCTAAACTTTTGCTTTTTGATGATGAACTTCAAGCATTAACCAATAAAGAACCTTATCAATGGATGTATAATGGAACAGGATTTCATCTTGTTTATGCAAAAGCCTATAATGATGCAGGGCTTTATAATGAAAGTAAAAAAAATAGCACTCCTTGATTCATTTATTTGAATAATTATAAATTATTAAAATTTTTACTATTTTCAAAAATAAATAGGGTAATTATTACGTTTAACGTCTGTTTAATTTATTAAATTTTATTGTTGTTGTCTAATTAGACAGACCCTATTATTTCTGTGATAATTCTTAGCATAGATTTTAAATACATTGAATTAGATTATTATTTCATAAGGGAGAGGTAATCTGGAATGGACATACAAAGGGGTTTAATTCATAAAACTCTGGTTATAGTAATAATTCTATTTTTTGTCTTTATGAGTATTACTCCATCATTTGCAATTATTAATGTTAAGAAATCTTCTATACCTGTTTTTAGTGGTAATACTTTGTATGTTGGTGGAACTGGACCTGATAATTATAGCAGTATTCAATCAGCAATTAATGATGCATCTGATGGTGATGCTGTTTTTGTTTTTGATGATTCATCTCCTTATATTGAGAATCTTATTGTTGATAAATCAATAAGTCTAATTGGCGAAGATAGAAACACTACAATCATTGATGGAACCAAAGATAATTATACTATTTATATTTTAGAAGATATAAATGAAGTAACAATTACTGGATTTACTCTTATAATAGGGGGGTTTTGTGCGATCTATATCTATTCTAATTATAATAATATCATTAATAACAATATATTTGGTCATCAAGGTATTCGTGTATACAGTTCAATCGGTAATAATATCTCAAACAACAAGCTTGTAGTGAATTATGGTATAATTATATATCATTCGAATGAAAATACCATTTATAATAATCATATTATTAATGGATGGGACGAAGGAATACAGTTAATAAAATCATCGAATAACATTGTTTCAAAAAATACAGTCGGTGATAGAAGAGGATATGGAATCCATATAGGTGAAGAGAGTGAGAATAATTATATTAATAGTAATATTCTCAATAATATCACATACAGTTGCTTACTTATCGATGGTAATAATAATTCGGTTTATAAAAATAATATTAGTAACTCAGATTGTGGAATTGAATTATTTATTGATTCTAAAAACAATGATATATATAAAAATGAAATAAAATCATGTAATTTTGGGATAGAACTTGCTGGAGCAATAAGTAATAATATTCATAGAAATAATATTATAAATTGTAATCATGGAGTATATTATTATTGGTTTAGCTACTATAATAAGATATACGAGAACAATTTTATAGATAATGAACACCATGGTGAATGGACTATATATTTTCGAGAAATTCCATTAATTTTTTCGAGAAATATATGGGATAAAAATTATTGGGGTAAACCATTATTAATCCCAAAATTTGTTAAAGGGTATATTAGAATATATTGTGGTCCTTATTCTCCTTTTTATGATTTTGCTATTGCAAGTTATCGAATTGATTGGCGTCCAGCAAAAGAACCATATGATATACCAATGGGAGTGTGATGGTGGATGATAGATAATTGGGTTAAGAAAGGTTTAGCTCTTGCAATAATACTTTTTTTTATTGGTGTTAGTTTTCAACCTGTTTTTGCAGTTGATATTAAATTATCCATAAATGATAAAGAAAATGAAAATGATTGTGGCTGTGGAACTGTTAGTGATGCACAGCGTATTATATTTGATAAACTGTTAAACAGATTAGAGATTCGTACAAAGAAATTATCGTTATTATTCAAAGATAATCCTGGAGTTAATAAGAACTATGAAGAATTATTAGATGTTTTTAACCTTAATAATCCATTACTTGATAGACCTTTATGTAAAATTTTAGTTTATATTGGTTTGTTCTATTGTGTTTTACAAGAAGTTTTCACAGATTTAGCTGAGAACTATCCTGAAGATTCATATTTAAATAAATTTTTTTCATTATTATCTGGGTTAATGGAAATTAAATCCTTAATAATTCTTCTGATTCTTTACTCAATAGATTGTTGGGATTTTCCACCTATCCGTGACCTTTAATTGTTTATCTTATATCTATTGTAATTTGATGGAGAAGAAATATGCAAAAAATAATAGTTTTTTAAAATATATAAATTTTTTTCTCCTTATGTATTATTTTTAGATATTCCGTTAACGAAAAGATATACATATTTATTAAGAGAGCCTTTTGTGTAAAACTATTCTGTAATGTTTTGTAACAAAATCTTTGGGAAATGTTATGTTTTGTAATAATTTGAAATATTTTTGACAATAAAATAGTTAGTGCGTGATAACGATTAGCATAGTTTTAAATAATGGGATTCGTATTTGGTTTTGTGGGAAGTGGTGGAAAATGAAAAAAGAGTCACTAATAAAAACTCTTGCAATTGGAATTATTTTTTTGTTTATATGTATTAATATTAATCCCTCTTTAGCTGTTAATAATGTAAAGAAACCTGTTACACCTATTTCTAATGATATTTCAATTTCTGATGATAAGATACTGGAAGATAATAATGTGATTGAACAAATGGATAATAATAAGGAGATTATTACAAAAATATCTGGTTATGTTGGGTTGGATTATTGTACATGGGAGGGGATTTTATTAAAGAAAGTTGAGATATGGACTATGGGTGATCCATATTGTTATCTAGAAATTACTGGATATAAAAAACCTTTATTTCCTTTAGATGATAGTAAATTTAATGAAAATCCAACACATATTATCGCTGAACGATTCTTCGGTTTTATTGGGTATAGTGACGATTGGCATTATTCTGTAAGTGGATTTGCAATTGGTAATATAGATTGGGAGTGAAATATGAAGAAAATCCTTGTAATTGGAATAATCTTTTTATTTATCTTTTTGAGTATTACCCCATCATCTGCTGTTGATAATGTAAAGAAACCTGTTACACCTATTTCTAATGGTAATATTTTGTATGTTGGTGGAATGGGTCTTGGTAACTTTTCAAAAATCCAATATGCCATTGATAACGCGAGTGATGGGGATACAGTGTTTGTATATGATGATTCATCACCATATTATGAGAATGTAGTTGTGCATATATCTATAAATCTGATTGGCGAAGATAGAGATACTACCGTTATCGATGGTGGTAAGCGAGGTGATACAGTTACTATTAATAGCGATGGAACCACTGTTAATGGTTTTACAATTCGAAGAGATGGATGGTATGACGATGGAATAAAAATAAATGCAAACCAGAGCAATATTTTTGGTAACATTTTTGAGAACAATGGGGCAGGCATTTATTCATTTCGTACAAACGGTCATGTTGTTCAGAATAATATTTTTTATGATAATCATGAGGGGATGAGATTAATTCATGCAGAGAAGTTTCATATAGAAAACAATGACTTTGATGCGAATTATATGTATGGAATTACCCTGTTTTATGGGAGTAATAACATAGTTTCCTATAATACAATTACCGCTAACACTAACATTGCTATACAGCAAAGTTATATCGGTATAAACGTAGGAGAATCTAGCGATAATGTAATTTCCAATAACAATATTATTTCCATCCTCGACACTTGTTATGCTGGTATCGAATTAAGTGAATCCACAAATAATGTAATCCAGGATAACACATTTGTTAAAAATGGTCTTGTTCGTTTTCTGTCCTATCAAAATACTGTAACTGGAAATACTATAAATGGCAAGCCATTGGTTTATCTGGAGGGAGAAACAAACAAAGTCGTCCATAACGCTGGACAGGTTATTCTTATTGATTGTGAAGATATTACTGTTCAAAATTCGGAAATATCTCATGCACGATCAGGTATTGAGCTTGAGAATTCAAAAAATTGTGATATCTCTGGTAACTCTATGTTTTATTGTTGGTGGGGCGTTTTTCTTAAGTCTTCACCAAATAATATAGTAAATAATAACAGGATCAATGAAACAAGATATGGTATTCATATTGATAATAGTCGTAATACCGTTGTTTCTGGAAATACTGTAGAGGATAATATGTACAGGGGGATAACAATTGACTCAAGTTTTGTTACTATCAAGGAAAATATTATTCGAAATAATTCTTATGGAATATGGATTACATCTGGAATTAAAAACACATTAATGTCAAATGAAATAACAAATAATTACAGAGGAATATATCTAATTCGGGCGTTTTCCAATAGTTTCAAGAAAAACAATATATATAATAATGAATTAGATGATGCCTATTTTGTAAATTCTTTTTTAAATAAATGGTTTAGAAATTATTGGAAAGATATAATTCCACTACATCGAATAAAAGGTGAAATCTATATAGAACGAGGATGGCATTTTGGGTCGCCCCCACCGATAATTATTCCAATACCAAACTTTGACATACTACCTGCAAAAGAACCATATGATATACCAATCGCAGGATAAAGAGAAACAGTTTTATTTCTGCGGGCTTTTAACCATCGCTATAAGATCCCTCCAGCGGCTTGGGAAAACTTTTTTCTCCTGTCAAATACCACTGAAAATACAAAACTAAAAGAGGGCTTTTAACCTTTGATTCAAATCTTATAATCTGCATTTATCATGACTTATAGTTTTATACTTTGATTTATGTGTGCACTTTGAATCAGACTAAGAATTCATTAAGAAGAACATAAGATAAAATTTATTAGCTAATTCTTTGATATTGAATTTAAGGAGAGAAAAAGATGGTAGGGTTAACACAGTATAATAAAAGAATTGTAGTTTTATGGGTGTTGGGGGTATTTGCTTTCTTTGGATATGCTTATTTCGGGATGAATGAAATACCTGTTTATCGTTCAAATATTTCACTGGTGACAAGCGAAGAAATCGTTATTGTATCAGTAATTCTAATAATATTTGCCGTCCTGTCTTTAATCCTGAAGGGCTCGATAAATCGCTCGATGAACATCATTGCAGGTTCTGTACTGGGGCTTGGATTCCTCGCTGCATTAGTTGATGGAATGGATGTAAACTTATCTGGAATGTACAACCTGATGATGGGTTTTGAAGTAATAATAATGATTATCATCATTATATTTGCTTACAGAATGCCCAAAACACAAAAATGAGCAAGTAAATGAATGAGTAATATCCAGTATTTTGTAAATTGTTACTATTTATAGGTTTTACGAGAAATAACACTTTGTTGTGAAAAAATAAATATTATTTGAATCTGTTTGTTTTTTGTGTGGAGATTGTATCTTTTATAAAAATCCCTTCATAGGCTTCAGAAAAACTGTTAGTAAATTAAACCTTTTGTTGGTATCCCTCCAGCGGCTAGTTTAACATTTTTTTCTCCTATTAAATGAAACATTTGTTGCAATAAAATTGGTGCGGGATTTGAACCTAAAAAAAGTGTTAATTTATGATTGTCAACTTGTTACTAAAAGCGTATTCAAATCTCTTCTCCTATGCATTTTTTATCATTTTTATTGTAGAAAAACATGTGAAACAGCAATAATAATTTTATATATTGAGTACTGGAATTATTATCAAAAATGTATTACTGACCGACACAATTTTTATTCAAATAGAATCGAGAATTTTTAGGAGATATTTGTATAACTTTTTAACTGTACTGATTTGAACCTGTTCATCTGGCGAATGCATGTTTTTTATGGTTGGTCCAATTGAGATCATATCGATTCCAGGAAATTTTTCCCCAATGACACCGCACTCAAGGATTCCATGCATCGCCTCAATTTTTGGTTCTAATTTAAACATTTCTTTATATATATTCTGTGAAAGCATAAGTATCTTTGATTGTAGATTTGGTTTCCAAATGGGGTCTGGTTTTACTTCTGATACCTTGGCGCCAGAGAGCGATGCAATAGCTTTTATGCGATCCCGCATATCCTGAAGTGCTGATTTTATTGAACTTCTGGAGAACATTCTAATCACTATCGTGTTTTTTTTAAAAAAAATCATGGCAAGATTTGTGGAGGTATTAACAAGTGTTTTGATATTATAATCCATTTGATAGGCACCATGTGGTAGACCATGCAAAAGATTCAAAAGTTTCGTTTGAGATGTTTTATTTAATATCATCTTTGATGGTTTACAGGGTTTAACATCGACTTTGAAATTAGGATCGATTGGTTTAATTTCGTTATAGATTTCTTTTTCATTAGCTATTAACTTGGAGATAAATGCGTTTTTATTTTTCTTTTCTAAAACAAGTTTAGCATATGCTTCACGAGGTATTGCATTGGTATTATCCCCTGCTTTGATTTCAAAGAGTGAGAAGTCATGTTTCAAAGATGCTTTCCATAGAAGACGTGCAAGGATTTTTATGGCATTTCCTCGTTGTTCATGGATTTCAACTCCAGAGTGACCCCCACGAAGACCGGAAACCTTAATAATTATGTTTTCTAATCCTTTTTTACCCCTTTGCATTTTTACTGGAAGCTCTATTATCGAATCTCCTCCTCCAGCAGAACCAATTGTAAGAACACCAAATTTCTCACCGTCTAGGTTCAGCATTATTTTTCCAGTAAGCATATCTGATTTTATTGCAAGTGCACCAGTAAGTCCTGTTTCCTCATCAACTGTGTATAATGATTCAATCGGTCCATGTCTTATCTTGTTGTCTTCTAGAATTGCAAGGCTAATTGCAACGCCAATCCCATCGTCTGCGCCAAGGGATGTCCCATTAGTAGTTAGAAGATCTCCTTGTATCTTGAGTTGAATAGGGTCTTTGGAAAAATCAAATTTTACATCATTGTTCTTTTCACATACCATGTCCATATGACTCTGTAAAATCACTGTGGGTTTATTTTGCATTCCAAATGTCGCTGGTTTAAAAATAACTACGTTTCCTACTACATCAACCTTTGTTTTTAATCTTTGTTTTTTCCCAAAATTAACAATATATTCTCTGATTTTTTCTTCATGTTTGGAACAATGAGGTATCTTACTTATTTCATCAAAATGTTTCCATACAAGTTTTGGTTCTAAATTCTCAATCACTGTCATATTTTGCCTCACTTAATTTTGGATTGTCAATGTCATTATACATAAAAATGTTAGCTAGTAGTATTATTTATTATTATATTACAAATAGCAGTGTTTATATTTACGCATAATTGGGAATTACCTGCTTATTATCTATAGGATATTTGGATTTCTAATGGTAGACTCTTTCTGGGTGATGTATTACGCTTTGTATATAGATACGTCAAATTGATTAATTGATATGACTTTATATTCAATTATCTCTAGTAGGTAAATTTTGTTGATTCTGTTATTGAAAATCATTTTCTTTGCTCTAATTTTAATGATACATTTTATAAAATTAATAATTTTATATGTTTAATTGAAAAATTGATAAAAAAATATAATTAAATACTGATAAATTGATTCGATATTGAAAGCATATAAGAAATTATATAATGGGGGAAGGACTGAAAATATGAAAAAGAGATTAGTTTTGGAAAGCTTAGTTTTTAGAGTAGCATTTTCATTTTTCAAATTTATTACATTAATACAATTAAAAAATATAATGAAGGATAAAATATTATGATCGATATCAGTAAAAAAAGTTGGTCTAAATACTTTTTATTTGGTAGCTTGTATTTCGCAGAAGGAGTACAGTGGTCGCTTGCCTCTGTGATTATTCCTATCTATCTTTTGGATAAAGGATTTTCGCTGCCTTTAGCCACACTTGCTGCTGGAATAGGTGGAGCACCATGGTATTTAAAATTTGTTTTCGGTCCAACAACTGATTATTTATATAAATTTGGAAAAAAATCATTTATTATTGCGGGGGGATTACTTGGAGCCATAAGTCTTTTTGTTCTTATTTATATTGATCCACTTATTTTCTTAATACCATTCACGTTCTTTTTATTTCTCAGCCATCTTGGCATAATATACCTTGATGTCTCTTGTGATGGGTGGGCTATTTCAATATCAAAGGAAAAGGAACGTGGAAAAATAAACGGTGCTATGTTTGCTGGGCTTTCTGCAGGTATGGCTTTTGGAACCTCAGTAATTTCTTCAATAGCGCAAGTCTATGGATATAGTATGTGCTTCCTGACAAGTGGTATTATCATTCTCGCACTTATGATATATCCATTTCTCATAAAGGAAGTTAAAATATTGAAAAAACGCCCAAAAATTGCATCAATTCTTAAAGAGGAATTCAAAAAAAGAACAACACAAGTTATTGCCTTATTTCTCTTCGTAAGTTCGGTCGGTTATGGGATATTAATATTTGTTATTCCACTGTATATGAAAACGATTTTACAAATGGATATTGGCCAAATCGGGTTAATTATGACATTATACCCTATTACTGTAGTGATTGGTTCATTACTTGGTGGTACTATGGCAGATAGATGGAGTAGAAAAATGGTTTTATTTGCTTTTTGTGGTGCAGGTATTGTTTCAGCTACTCTTATATTTGCAAACACGTGGCAGATATTAGCAATAATATATGGAGTGATTGGTATTTTAAACGGTGGATATTTGGCTGTAAGTTCCGCTTTGATGATGGATATTTGTAATCCAAAGATTGGTACGACTCAGTATTCAATTCTTTGTAGTATTTGTAATTTTGGTGAATTTGGTATGGAGACCATCAGTGGTACTTTAATTGTTCTGCTTGGTTTTGGTCGTATGTTTCTTTATTCGGCTTGGCTTTGTGGTCCAACGTTATTAGTATTGTATTTTATTAGACTAAAAAAGAAAGATATACATCCATAAATTTAGAATCATAAATTTTTACTATTAAACTAATATTCAAATCCCTTCCTACGAAATGATTATAAATACTTTTTTGCATGAATGATACTACAACATTTTTTAGGTGAATCAAAACCACTTTTTTTTGCGGGCTTTTAACCCATGGTATATAATCCCTCCAGCGGCTAGTTTAACATTTTTTTCTCCAAGAATATGAAACATTTGTTGCAATAAAATTGGTGCAAGATTTGAACCAAAAAATCAGATTTTATTTTAATGCATATTCAACTGCTGATTTTGCATGAATTAATGTTGTATCAAAAATTTTATATTTAACATCTTTTTGATTTATAAATAGAGGTAATTCTGTACAACCTAGTATTACTCCCTCAGCTTTCCTTCTAATTAATTTATCCATTATTTTAACACATTTTTTCTTGTTATTATGATTTTTTTTACCTCTACAAATTTCATTATAAATTATACTATTTATAATTTCTATATCGTTTTTATTTGGGACTATTACATCAATATTGTATTTTTCTTTAATTCTATCTCTATAAAAAGCACCTTTCATTGTATATTTCGTACCCAATAAACCTACAATTTTATATCCTTCTTCAATTATTTGTTCGCCAGTAACATCAATTATATTTAGTATAGGAATTTTTATGTTTTCTTGAATCTAATCTGCAATTTTATGCATTGTATTTGCACATATAATTATAAAATCAGCATTAGCTCTTTCCAAAGTTTTTGCAGCATTTATCATTAATTTTGTTAATTTCACCCAATCTTTTTTTATTTGTAATTTTTCAATTTCATAAATATCAAATGAATATAAAACACAATCCGCAGAATGAGATTCCCCAAGTTTACTTTTTGTATGATCATTAATGATTCTATAATATTCTAAGGTTGATTCCCAAGTCATGCCGCCAATTAGACCAATTTTTTTCATAACTAATCATCAATATATTTACACATTTCAAATATCTCTATGCCATTATAATTTCTTTTATTACCTGTTTTTTTAAATCTAAAATGATTATATAAAGAAATAGCACAGCTGAGCGGTTCATAAGATTCTAATAATAATTTTTTTGTATTTTTCGACAAAGCAATTTTAATAACTTCTTCAAGAATAAAATAACCAACTCCTTGCTTTTGATATTTTGGTTTTACAGCCATACTGCTTAGATAAATTAGATTTCTGCTCAATAATAATGAAATAGTCCCTACTATTTCATTTTTATAAATAACGACAAAAAATTCTGATTCTTTATTTTCAATACGTTGTTTGATAACTCTAGGTGATAAAATAGTAGCAGTATATGCTTCATTAGTATAGTATTTTTTATAAGGTTTGAAAGCTGCTGAAAGTATTAAAGATACATCTTTGATATCAATATTTTTAATTTTTCTAAAAATCATATTTTTTTTATCTATCAAAGTTTTTCACCAATAATCTCTAAATTTGTTATATTAATTATTTATTAAAGTTTCAATAAATAATTTTTTTAAATTAAATTTAGTAAATTGGATATGTATTAACATTGGATAGACTTTGAGGATGTGATATATGAATCTTAAATTTATACAAAGTAATTAATAAATTTCGCATATTATGAGAGAGAATATTTTTTTGAAAGTATATACTTAAAACTCGTATATAAAATAAGAGTAATAAAAGCAGCAAAAAATCCAGCCATCCAATTTGGATAACCTATAATATGATTTATTGAAGCTCCTATTAATCCACCAAGTGCCGCTGCTAAAATAGCAGAAATAACTATTTTTCTCGTTTTGTTCCCTTTCACATTTCTTTTCTTCATTTTTATTTTATAATTATTTCATTGTTCCTAATCGTGGCTTTGCACAATACAATTATGCATTTTTTTCCTATTAACCCAAAATAGTGCTTTGAAATGATGATATGTTCCTTTGATGTATGATCACATTTACACAGAGGTTTGAAAATAAAGCGGTGAATATTTACAACTTCAAGTTTAATTACATCTTCGATAATGGAGTAATTACAAATTCTTCCAAAAAGAATTGAGGGTTGCATATCTGGCTGATACAATTTTGTAATAAAGCAGTCGCATTCCCCGTTATAATCTCTATCAAAACCACCAATAGAAGTAGGATAATCTGTCGAGGTTGTCGGTCCAACAATATAAATATTTTTATATTGATCAAGTACAAGAGATGCAGCGTAATAGGGAAATCCTACTTCACAGGATGATCCTCCAAAAAAACTACTTGAAGTTACTATATTCCCTTCAGATGAAAACTTTGTGATAAAACCTTCAGGTCCTTCTCCCATCCAGTGACCTTGGGTTTGATATGCGTTTATTGTTGGGAAGTCCTGTGAGGCAGTATATCCTGTAATATATGCACAACCATTGTTATCAACTGCAATGCTGAATGCTTCCTCACATTCGGATCCTCCGAGATAGGTACTGAAGATAAGTGTCGCTCCATCTGGAGCAATTTTTGTTACATAAGCATCGTAAGTACTCGAGTATCCATCATTAAGGATCGAATCATATGCATTAATGATTGGAAAATCTACAGAACATGTTGAGCCAGTTACATAAATAGCGCCTTTTTTATCAAGAGCAATTCCAAAACCTGTCTCATCTTCAGATCCACCAATATACGTACTATAAAGCACTGATTCACCAGATGAACACAAATGAGTTACAAATATATCCAAACTTCCACTAAGTGAATCATCATATGGGTATACTAATGGAAAATCTGATGACCATGTCACCCCAGTAATATATACCGATTCTTGCGTATCAATTTTAAGTCCATATGCACAATCTGTATTTGTTCCACCAAGATATGTGCTAAACAAAAGCATAGTACCATCGGTTGAAAATTTTGTTATAAAAGCATCATAGTAGGGATTTTCCCCCATATTATAAGTATCATCAAAGGCGTTTATTGTTGGGAAGTCAGATGAGCTAGTATAACCTGCAATATAGATATTTTCTGAATCATCAACTTGAATATCAACACCTCCATCATATTGATTTGGTGTCGAACCTCCTAAATAAGTTGAATAAAGGAGTTCTCCATTGGAAGAAAATTTAGCAACAAAAGCATCCGTAATACCTCCTGCAAATGTTGATTGGTATGCATTACTAGTTGTTGGGAAATCAAATGAATCGGTACTACCAGTTACATACACATTATCGTCTTTATCAATGGTTATTGCTGTAGCACCATCGGAGTACATTCCTCCTAAATAGGTGCAGAAAACAAGTGAAGAACCATCCTGTGAAATTTTTGCAACAAAAGCATCACCAAAAAACCCACCGTTGTAACTATCATCATATGCATTAATGGTTGGAAGATCAGAGGATGTTGTGTATCCGGTGATATAGGCATCTCCGTTTTTTCCTATAGCAATATCCTTGCAACAATCTAAGTTTGAGCCACCTAGATATGTGCTGAAACAGAGTTGACCAGAATCATTTACTTCGTTTAGGATTGGTTTAGGTAGAAGTTGATTTTTATTATATTTTCTAAGTTCTATTATGTTGTTGGGAATAATTTGTTTTGTTTGAGACGCTATAGTGATGGCTGATATTTGACTAAAAATAATGATTATAAGAAATATGACTAAATTTTTTCGTGTGGATTCTTTCATATTTTATTCCTATAAATATAGTTTTATGTGATTTTATAACTGATACGAAACACTTTACCATCTAATGTTATACCGGTACCAGGGAATTGATTGAATATATATTGAAATTTACCTCTATATAAAAGGAGGGTGATTGTATGAGCTCCTTCATAATGCCATAGTTCCTCTTTGTTTTGTGTTGAATAGATTGTAGTATTTCCATCATTGTCGTATGTGATTTTAAGAAAGATTACAAAGGCTTTGTTTCCAATTTTGATGAGTGCGAGATTAACTTGTTTTTCAATTGTACCCGCTGATTTGATAGTGCATTGGCTGAACGATTCAAGCGTTTGGAAAGCATCAAAGGCGTATGATTTATGTGTCTTTTCAATTTGGTTTGCTTCAGCTATTGGTATAGCTATGACTACCAGCATAACATATAGACAAATTATTTTTCTCTTTTTCATAATTTTTCCTCCAATTTCTCATTATAGATGAAGTATACTATTGTAAAGTATACTATACGTATAGTATGCTTTACTTATTTATAAAATTTTCCTTAGATTGTTTTTTTAAAGGATTGTCGCTGCAAACATCTGTTTAATTAGTGATATTAACAGAAAAATATTGTTTGGTGTTTTCTCACTTTTAAATAAATTAAATACCAAAAAGATCTTCAACTTTACAATTAAATAGATTAGCAAATTTTAGAGCTAGCTCTAGACTAGGAACATATCGTCCCCCCTCAATAGAAATAATAGTTTGTCTTGTAACATTTACTTTATCTGCCAACTTCTCTTGACTTAATCCATTTTGTTGTCGATATTCACGTAATTTATTATAAGTCAAGACCATTTATAACCCTTTAAATTTAAAATATAATAGATGTAAAGTATGCTTTACTATTTTATTTATATTTCTATTCAATTTATATCAGCTCATTTATAAATTTTCAATAAATTTTCAATAAAATTTTATAGGTTAAAATATAACAAACAAGCATACCTGTTAGAAAATAAATTAAAAACATACTAATAGGTATTTTAATTGGATTTATTCCATCGGTAATCATAGTTATTATTGTAAGTAGTATAGAAAAAATAAATGTAATTTTAATTGCACTCTTAGAATGTTGCTCCATTCTTTCATCTTTTTTCATTTCTTTTGATAAATATATAATTATTGAAAATGATATAATAGCAACGAAACTTATTGGGAAAATCCATGAAGAAAACCTACCTAAGCTATCAGGGAAAAAAATATTCATAAAAAATAAAATAATAATTAAAAACACAATAAAAGCACTTATGTAAGTTATGAGGTTTTGTTTTTTAAAATACGATCTAATCTCTCTTCTTATTATTTTAATTATCATTTGTATAAAATTGACTATAACAGAAACGATAAATCCAATAATTACAATTATCGCTAGTAGAAAAAATATTGGTTCTTCAATACCAAAAATACCGTACATTGCATTATGGAGAAAAACGAATATTATAAAGAATTCAAAAAGTACTAATGATGTCCACCATGAAAGTAAAATATCTTTTATCATTTTAAATCACTTTAACAATAAATATAACCAGCTTATTTAAAAAGTATACATATTAATTTTCCTACAATAATTTTTTCAGAGATAAAGTGATTTAAATTTGAGGTCTAAATTACTTCCTTTACACATTTTTTTTCGGGCTTTTAACTACCGCTATAAGATCCTTCCAGCGGCTAACATGAATCTTTTTTCTTCTGTTAAATGTAACTTTTGTTGCAATAAATGGTTGTGGGATTTGAACCAAAAAATTCATATACTTTGAGTTAAAAATTTATTCGGTATTATTCTGTGATAATTTTTAGCATAGATTTTAAATACTTGATATAAGATGATTATTTTATAAGAGGGAGGCAAGAATATAATGGTAAAAACCTCAAATTTATTTAATAAGACTTTGGTAGTTGGAGTTATAGTTCTATTTCTTGGTGTTAGTTTTCAACCTGTTTTTGCATTTGATAATGTAAAGAAATCTTCTATTCCTTTTTCTGATGGTAATATTTTGTATGTTGGTGGTAATGGAACAGGGAATTATACTAGGATTCAGGATGCAGTTGATAATGCAACAGATAGTGATACTGTTTTTGTCTATGATGATAGTTCACCGTATTACGAAAATGTGATTGTTAATAAATCTATAAAGTTGATTGGTGAAAATAGAGAAACAACTGTTATTAATGGAAGTTTAAATCAAAGTTTATCTACAGTTTATATATTATCTGAAAATGTTACCTTATCTGGTTTTACATTTCAAAAATATTTGATAAATAACTATACTAATGATAATGTAATAGAAATCCAATCAGATTATAATATTATATCTGGTAATATTCTCACAGGTAACAAAACTATAGGAATACAAATCGAAGATTCTCACTATAATAATATTTCTAGTAATGTTTTTACTAGCAACTTAGATTTGGGTATTTTTTTATATCATAGCAACTACACCAATATCAGTAATAATTATTTTTCAGGAGTATTTGTTGGTATATGTTTACAATATTATTCAAATAACAATGATATTACTAATAATTTTATTTCATACTGTGGAGCTGGTTTATATCTTTTATTTACAAGAAACAACTTTATCTATGGAAATATCATAACTAACAATCAAATAGGCATATCTTCAGAATCTTTTTCTATTAACAACAAAATAATTGGAAATAATATATCCTATAACAAACTTGGATTATTTATTATGAGTCCACTTGAGGATGAAGTTACTCAGAATAATTTTATAGCAAATAATGAAAGTGCATATTTCTTTTATGATATTTATTTCGGACTTCGTGCTAAGCATTTTCTAGGTATTAAACCTTATATTCCTAAAATATTTTGGAATAGTAACTATTGGGATGAACCAAGATTGCAATCTTATTTTATTCCTGGATTTATTACTTTTTTTAGTTTTAATTTTTTGATTAGATATTTTTTTAGATTTTATATAAAAGATTCAGAACAAGAATTATTTCCTTTTCCTATTAATTGGTTTAATATGGACAAACATCCAGCAAAAGAACCATATGAAATACTACCCTGAGGATAAAAAAAAACAGTTTTTTTTTTCGGGCTTTTAACCCTGGGTATATAATCCCTTCAGCGGCTAACTTGACTATTTTTTTCTCCTATTAAATGAAATATTTGTTACAATAAAATGGGTGCGGGTTCTGAACCAAAAAAATTATATATTCTGAGTTAAAAATTTATTTGATAATTATTTCTGTGATAATTCTTAGCATAGATTTTAAATACATCGTATTAGATTATTATTTCATAAGAGGGAGGTAACCTGGAATGAACATACAAAAGGGTTTGATTCATAAAACTCTGGTTATTGGAATAATACTATTGTTTGTCTTTATGAGTATTAATCCATCAATTGCTGTTAATAATGTAAAGAAATCTTCTATACCTGTTTCTGATGGTAATACTTTGTATGTTGGTGGGTCAGGACTAGATAATTATACAAGGATTCAGGATGCAATAGATAATGCATCTGAGGGTAATACGGTTTTTGTTTATGATGATAGTTCACCTTACTATGAGAATATAATCATAGATAAATCCATCAATCTTATTGGAGAAAAAAGACGTACAACAATTATTGATGGTAATGAACTTGGGATTGTTGTTAAAATTACTTCAAATTATGTGAATATTTCCAAATTTACCATAAGAAATAGTAGTTTCAGCTCTGGTGGTGGAGTAAGAGGTTCAACTAACTATAGTACAATATCAAATAATAATATCATATCTAATAACAGGTCTGGTCTGCTTCTCTTGTATTCCCATTTTAACACAATTAATGGTAACATAATAAACTCAAACAGATGGTCGGGAGTTCACCTTGGCACATGCAATAACAATATTATTTCTGGAAATACAATTATTTCAAATATTAATGAAGGTTTTAATCAATATGATTCACACAATAACACAATTTCTGGGAATATTGTTTCAAAAAATGAAATTGGAATAAATATTGGGATGTATTGTTCAAATAACACAATTTCAGGAAATATTGTCATGTTTAATGAATATGGTATTCACTTCTATGAGTCCCAAGAGAACAATTCGATTAAAAACAATTCTATTCGCTGGAACGTATATGGTTTGGGCTTGGAATATTCCTATTTGAATAATATTGAAAATAATAACTTCATAAGGAATGTTTTCAATGCATATTTTGATTCTTATTATATGGATGAAAATAGAAGTAATTACTGGAATGGTAATTTTTGGAATAGACCAAGAATTATTCCAAAGATTATATATGGAACTCTATGGACCTATGGTCCGTGGCAGAGAGAACCTGATTTTGAGTTTGATAGAAATCCTGCTCTAATTCCGAATAGAATAGGTGAGTGAGATGGGTAAAAAGAATATCTTAGTAGTAGCAATTATCTTCCTTTTTATTGGAATGAGTTTTAATCTATCTAGTGCAGCTGAGAATGTTAAGAAATCTTCTATACCTATTTCTATTGGTAATATTTTATATGTTGGTGGAACTGGAGAAGGTAACTATACGAAGATACAGAATGCAATAGATGATGCAAATCCTGGTGATACAGTTTTTGTCTATGATGATTCTTCACCTTATAGAGAACATCTCACTATTATGAAATCAATAATAATAACTAGTGAGAATAAACATACAACAAAGATATTTGGAATTAATGAAAATAAAGATATTATTCTAATAAAATCCAATGGAACATCTGTTAATAATTTTACAATTCGATATGCTTCAATTGGCTATTCAGGGATACTAATTAAAGACTCTTCAAATATTATAATTAAAGATTGTAATTTTTTCGATATTCCCTCCATGGATGCTGTTACAATTTCAAATTCTGAAAATGTTAATATTATGAATTGTTTAATGTCTGATTCATTTGAAAAATCAAAATCTGGAATAAACGATAGATATATTTCAGGTATAACACTTGAAGCAGGATGTAGTAATACCACAATTTCTGGTAACAACATTTCATATGCTTCATATGCCGGGATAATAGTATTAGAAGGATCTAATAATACGACAATAACAGGTAACTATATTCACTCTAATGACAAATATGGTATTAGAGCACAATATTGTAATTATAACTATGTAGATGATAACATAATTTCAAAGAATCAGATAATAGGTATAGTAATTTTTAATTGTAAGAACACTCATATATATAGAAATTCTTGTGAAAATAATAATAAAGCTGGTGTAGGAATAGGTGACTCTATTAATACTTGTGTTGAGAGTAATAATTTCATTAATAATGGATTGATAGGATATTTTGAATACAATTTAGGAGAAAGTTATCAAAACATATTAACAAAAATAAAATGGGATAGCAATTATTGGAATAGAGCTCGTTTATTCCCAAAATTAATTCTTGGTAGTATTGTCTTTCATAAAAATTTTCAATCTCCAATTATAATGATCCCATGGATTAATATTGATTGGCATCCAGCAAAAGAACCATATGATAAACCTATAGGATAAAAATACTGTTTTTTTTTCGGACTTTTAACCACCAGTGTATAATCTCTCCAGTGGCTAATTTGATTATTTTTTTCTTCTAATAAATGTTACATTTGTTGCATTAAAATTTGGGTGCGGGCTTTGAACTAAAAAAATCTAGTTTTTAAATTAATTTTTAATATGGAACTAAAAAAGAAGAGTGAAGTTGAGTTTTGTTTTAAGATTATAGTCACATTAGATGTTTTAATATCGGGAATCGTTCAAGCAACCAAAATAAGATTAGTTGTGTTGTAAATGGTGTTTTGTTTCTTGGAATACTAACTTCATAAGTTGACCATCCACCGATTGCTCCATAAATGTCCTTTGCTCTAGCTTTTATTGTAAAGTTTTCAGAATTAGTCCATTTATGTGAATAAGACACTAATTCGTCTGATTCATAGGTGATAGTCCAACCAGTGATATCACCATCACCCCAGTCTATTTCATATCGAACATCATCACCATTTGGGTCAATTGTTATAAATGTATAGCTATGATAGTGACCTGGTCTTCCGGTTTTTGGGCCGTTAATTATCGGGGGTTCAGGAGGGAAATTTGTGGCGTTTAAACCATATGTTTTAAAGCAACAATCCCAATTAAAGTTTTCAATGTACCAATTTCCTGCGGGATATTCATTCCACATTTCACCTCTTGTATAAAAGTTATCATACCAATTGCAACCCCAAAAAGCAATATTTTCATCATCCCCGACACTATAATAAGGAGTCCATACAATGTAATAGCTTTGTTCGGGTTCAACAAGTATGTCATCATCAAAATTGATTTCATACCAACCGCCTGTTTTAGTAATATCTTTAACATCTAAAATTCTATATTCGAGATTTTCCCCTTCTAAACTTGACCTAATCGAAACCCATATACTACCTGAAGGATTTCCAATTTTTTCAGCAAATAATTCAACTCTTGTCAATCTATTTAAAGTAGGTTTAAACGATTGAGCTACTCCCATTTCTAAACTACCAATATTCGCATTTTCAGGATTGCGTATTATTTGATATTGGTCAAGTTCATCATAAAAAAAACCATTTATATTTACGCTTGGTACAGAACTCGCTCCTACAAAAAGGAATATAATTCCTACTTCTAATATTATCTTCAGTAATTTGTTTTTCATCTTTTACCTCCCTCTTTTCCATATTTATATCTATTGGCTTTTAATAAACTTTTTCAAATAATTTTTTTGCAACATTAGTAAAATATAAAAAATTATTTTTTTTTACAATATGTAACAAAATGATTATATCAATTTTTAAGGGTTAAGGATCATAACTTTGTCGCTTATCCCACCGTATATTTAATAAAAATATTTTGCGGGCTTTTAACCATCACTATATAATCCCTCCAGCGGCTAACTTGAACATTTTTTTCTTCTGGTAAATGTAACTTTTGTTGCAATAAAATTGGTGTGGGATTTGAACCAAAAATATATAAAAGAAAAAAAGAGATTTGAACATAGTAATAATATAAATGATAATCATTTCATTTTGTACAATTTTTAGATGATACATCTTTAATATTTCTTCCTGTTGTTATCAATTGGAGGAATAATATGAAAAAAATAATTGTTCCATGTATATGTCTGATGCTGGTAATAACAATAATACCTTATGCGGCATCTAAGGAAATGGAAAATAAATTTGAAAAAAATGATTTTAAATTCGACGTATTTAATTCAATACGCTTTGTAAGAAAAAATGGAAAATTACTATCGTCTATTTTTCAATCTTGGAATCCTCTATGGCAGATATTTTTAAAGCATCTGGATATTGTTTCATTTTCATTATATGAAGATACTAATGATACAGAATCTCTATATGCAAAAATGGAAATAAGAGATTTTCAATATTCAGAAAGACGAACTTGTTATGCAATCTATTGGACGCATGATGGTACACGTTATTATGTATGCACAAGTACTCATACTGAGGGTGAATGTGTTGGTTCAATAGCTGGATATTTTGGCGAGGATGGTACTGATCATTATACTTCAGTAAATGGTGGAATCAACGAGGAAGAAAGTATATTAACATGGGTTATTCCAAAGGATATTATTGGTAATCCAGAAGCTGGAGATCAATTAGTAGAAATACATGCAGATACTTATTTAATATATCAAAAAGATTGTGAAGCACGAATAAAATTAATTCTGGCTAATGATCGAGCATATCCTCCAAAAAATGAATGCTATAGTTATATAATTCAATTATAGGTAAGAAGTTAATATTTACTCAGAGATCTACAATTTCAATTTCTCTCTAATTTCTTTTTCTTTATTAATAATAAGCGTTAGTAAATTAAACCTTTTTCTGTAGTCCCACCAGCGGCTAGTTTAAATTTTTTCCTTTTGGTAAATGATACATTTGTTGCAATAAAATAAGTGTGAACTCTGAACCAAAAAAACATATACTTTGAATTAAAAATTTGTTTGATAATTTTTCCTATGATAATTCTTAGCATAGATTTTAAATACTTCTTATTAGATGATTATTTTATAAGAGGGAGGTAAATTATGAAAAAAGAATGGTTAGTAAAAACCCTTGCTTTGGGTATTGTTGTTTTGTTTGTTGGTGCTGGTGTTGTTTCTGCTTTCAATATTGATAATAAATTAGAAACATTGAATAATGGTAATTGGTTGTATGTTGGTGGTTCTGGTGAAGGTAATTATAGTAAGATTCAGGATGCAATAGATAATGCATCTGATGGAGATACTGTTTTTGTCTATGATGATATTTCACCATATTATGAAAATATAATAATTGAAAAACCTATTAACCTTGTAGGAGAAGAAAAAAATACTACAATAATTGACGGGAATGGAGTTGAAAATACTGTCTTTATAACAGATAATAAAATAAGTATTAGTAAATTTACAATTCGAAATAGTAATAACAGTTATCGATATGCTGGTATCGGAATAACACATAAACAATACGGGGGCAATGAAAATACAATCACAAACAATATCCTTGAAGGTAATGGGAATGGCATCTATACTACTGGCCATAGAAACATAATTCATAATAACATTGTTACATCAAATACAGTTCAAGGGATTTTTATTCATGGTGGAGATGAAAATGCTGTTTTTGATAATAATGTTACTAATAATGGAATAAATGGGGTCATAATTGCTGGCGGATCTGGTAATAATATAACTAAAAATAACATAATAAATAATTTAAATGGTATCCGTATAGAAAATTCAGAAAATACCACAGTTAATCTTAATACGATATTTGATAATGAATACCATGGTATTGATCAAGGTCGTTCATGTAATAGCACATTTTGTGATAACTATGTTGTTTATAATAAGAAGGGATATAATTTTTGGCTTCACTATTCATGCAATAATAATATATTTAGGAATTATGTTGCTCAAACCAATTTTTCTATTAAAGAAAGAGAATTGTTAATCAGTATTCTTATATCTGATAAATCTGATAATAACACCATATCCTATAATACTATTACGAATGATTATTTCGGTATATGCATAGGCATAGAGTCATACAACAATACATGTTATATGAACAATATTACCAATTGTATTAATGGAATTAATATATGGACTGTTAAAAGATACAAATCAACGTTATGCTTATTAAAAAATAAGAACCCTAATCTGATTATAAAAAACAACTTCATAGATAATAAAATTCATGGTCTTTCAAAATATTGGAATTTTTCAATATTTGGTAGTAAATGGGATGGAAACTTCTGGGGGAGACAACGAATTTTTCCTAAGATTATTTTGGGGTTGCAAATGATTGGTAATTTTTTTGGTATTCCATTTAGGTTTGATGTTGATTGGCATCCAGCAAAACAACCATATGACATTCCCATCGGAGGATAAAGAGAAACGATTATTTTCTTGCAGGATTTGAAACAAAAAATAGATCTTTTAAGTTAATTTTAAAATTGAATTAAAAAAAGAAAAAAAAGATTCAGGGTTAATATTGTCTTATTAAATGTTTTAATATTGGGAATATGCTTGGAATTCGTTCTAACAGTTTCAAAAACAATGAGCTAAATACAATAGTTCTTGGCATAGATACTGATAAAGGATCTGACCAATCACTAACAAAACCGCATTCGTCTCTAGCTCTAACCTTAATTTTGTATACTCCTTTCTCGCTCCAAATATAAGATGAAGTAACTAATTCCCCAGAATTCATCCACGTAGTGATTGTAACGTTTTCATCCCCCCACGAAAAGCAATAGCTAATAAGGTCATCATCTGGATCTATGGTGCTTGTATTATAATCATATACATTTCCTGGTAAGCCTTTTATCGGACCAGAGGGTTTATCGGGAGTTTCAGGCTTATTGTTATCAGAGAAATGGTCAATATCATATTTTAAAATGAAATCCCAAAAATCACTTATCCCATAAATGAAAATATGGTCATTATAAATATCTATACTTCTTGTATAATCAATATTACCATTTTCTCCATAGGTTAAATACCAAATTAACTTACCATTGGAATCATATTTTTGGAGGACAGCATCCCCATATATGTCATATGGAGGATTCCTCCATATCTCACCAGTTGTATATATTGATCCGTTATGTAATTTTAAATCAAGTAGTCCTGAATTAGTTTTAGCATTGGTATCCCATTGTAATATGCCATTTGTATTATATTTCAAGAGAACATCACAACTTGGTGAATATGGAGTGTAATCGACACGGCCATATCCACAAACATAAATATATCCATCTTCACAAACCAATCTAGCCCCTAACTGAGGACCTTGCTCACCCCATTCTTTTTTCCAAATTGAATCTCCATTTAAAGATGTTTTAGCAACAAACACGTCCTGCCTTGTTTTATCATTTGAATCAGTTTGCCCCTCAGTATAAATATATCCATTATAGATTTCAATGCCAAGAAATTCACTAAACCATGTTCCCAACTTTTTATAGGTTTTACCCCAGATTTTATTACCGTTATTATCATATTTCAAAATCCAGGAGCTAGAGTCCTTACATCCGCATAAATATAGATAACTATCATTTTCCCTAATGCCACTAACAATGTCAACATTAGTTTCATTTATTATCTTACTCCAAACAATATTTCCATCTAAATCACATTTACATAAAAAAGAATCCATCCACGTTATCACAAAACCAGACGGACCAGTATATCCTACAATATAAATATAATCGTTGCAGATATCCAGGTCAATAGCTTGGGTATTCGGATGAAATCCCTCCCAAGTTTTAACCCATAATAATTCTCCATCAGTAATATTATACTTTGCCATTAGTGCAATACCAGATTCATTTTCGGGAATATATTCATAGCCAATTGCATAAATATAATTCTTATATACCTTCATTGAAAAAATATAACCAATATCTTCTATTGTTATCCATAAAGGATTAATCTTGCCAGGTCCATTAGAAATAGGTTTAATTAGTCCTGAATTCTTTTTAAATTTATTACTATTGATAATATATCCTTTATTATCAAATCTTAATCCATTTAAATTTTCAATCATTTCCTTTGATATATCTATATAGATTAGTTTTTCATTTTTTTTAATATTTTTGCCTATAATAGGAATTACAAAAGATCCGATAAACAAAAATATTATTACAAAAACAAGTGCTTTACTAAATAATCCTTTTTTCATTTTTACCTCCCTCTTCTCCATAATGAAATCTATTAACTTTTTATAAAACTTCCCAAATAATTTTTTTGCAACAATAATAAGACATAAACAATTTATTATTACAAAATGTTGCACAATTATTTTTCTATTATTATGGGGTAAGAATCATAACTTTGCCGTTTATCCCACCGGATATTTGATTAAAATATGTTGCGGGCTTTTAACCCTGGCTCTATAATCCCTCCAGCGGCTAGTTTAACATTTTTTTCTTCGAGTAAATGAAACATTTGTTACATTAAATATTTGCGGGATCTGAACCAAAAAATACATATACTTTGAATTTAAAATTTATTTGATAAATTTTTTTAATAATACTTAACATATGTTTTAAATATCTATTAGCAGATAATTATTTTGAAAAGAGGGAGGATAAATATGAAGAATAAGTGGTTGGTAAAAACCATTGCTTTTACTGTAATAGTTTTGTTTATCAGTTCAGGTGTTGTATCTGCTTTCAATGTTGATAATGAATCTAAATCTCTTAACAATGGTAATTGGTTTTATGTCGGTGGTTCTGGTGAAGGAAACTATTCAAAGATTCAGGATGCAATTGATAATGCCTCTAATGGCGATACTATTTTTGTATATGATGATCTCTCACCATATTTAGAAAATATAACTATAAACAAATCAATTATTCTCACTGGTGAAAATAGAGATAATACGATAATAGAAGGAGGCAAGGATACATTTGTTATAATTGTTACGTCTAATAATGTAAATATTTATAATTTTACTATAAAAAATAATGAAAATAGTAGTGATATTTTAATATTAAATAGTCAAGGATGTAACATTATTGATAATTATATTGTTAGTAATAATAGAAATATTGAGATTGAAAATTCTTTGAACATAACTATTCAGGAAAATAATATTGAAAGTAAATGGAGATATAGTGGACCTCCTAGTTGGGCTCCATGTATTTTAATTAGATACTCAAATCATAATATAATTACTAACAACACAATACATCATATTTCCAAAAGCTTTTCTGGAATAGATATATCCGAATCCTACGAAAATGTAATCATAGGAAATGTATTTTATAATAACTCCGAAGGAATATTTTGCTATAATTGTGGAAATAATTCGATTATAAAAAATATTATTCATTCATCGGGGCATGGAATTTTATTGCATGCATCAACTAATATTTCCATAACTGATAATTATATTACAGGAAATGGAGATGGTATACATCTTGAGTATAAAAGCAACCAAAACCATATTTTTAATAATTCTATTGAGTCAAATAACGAGCATGGAATAAAGTTCGATGATCGATGTGAGAAAAATAGGTTATGGATGAATATTATTAAGGAAAATAATAATGGTTTTTTTATTAATAATGAGTGTAACAATAATACAATTTTTTGGAACTCTTTCATAAACAATAAAAATCAATCATATGATGATTGTGATAATAATTGGAATAATCCATATCCTGGTTCAGGTAACTATTGGAGTGATTATAATGGAAAAGATGATTATCATGGTTATGATCAAGATATAATTGGACCAGATGGTATAGGTGATACACCTTATAATATCTCGCACGATCTAAATCAAGATAAATATCCATTAATGTACCCTTTTGGTTGGCCATTCCAACCAATATATCTTGGAATAAGTGAATTTTATTTTGAAAAATATATAGGTGAATACGGAGTTCATGGTTTTGGTGTGATATCTGCAAAATATCTTTATGTAAACTCAAGTTTAGATGATTTGCCATTAAGGATTGTTTTTTATTTTACAGTTGAAATGAATTATACAACGCTTTTTCCTTTTGCTTTATCCCCCCTTATTGCGCTTGGTTTACAAATTTTGAATTATTCAGATTATTCTTGGAATGCTTTGAAACTAAAACATCAAGGTTATTGGATCTGGAATGAAAATGTAACCCAAGAGATAATTGTCCATCCAAAAGATTTCAAAAAAGGTGATGAACTTCAATTATATGTGAATATCTCAAGTATTCATGTTCCTTTTTTAAAATCACCTGGTAATACTAAATCATTGGAATATATTTTGAGAATTATCTATAATACACCTGTGATAAAAAAATTACTTTTATATAATTGGGCATTACCCTTTTTGGCACCTTATAATATGATGTTTCATGCAATTCATCCGTCAATTTTTATTCGTTTTCAATAAATTTAATTAAAAGAAGTTTAAAAGGTTTTTTCTGCGGGCTTTTAACCACGACTATAAATTCCCTCCAGCAGCTAACTTGACAATTTTTTTCTACGAGTAAATGTTACATTTGTTACAATAAATGTCTGTGGGCTTTGAACCCAAAAAATTCATATACTTTAAATTAAAATTAATATAATTTTAAAAAAAAGAAAAAAAGAGGAGATTAAACTACCATTATTATACTTGTAATCGTTTAAATTTCTCTTTTTTTCTTTTATATATTTTTGGTTCAAATCCCTTAATATTTAATTTTATATGACTTGTTTATTTTATGAAAATTAAGTACTTATATATGAATATAAGTTAGTATAACTTGTACTATTAATAATGAAGTAACTGAACAGGTGATTAGTACAAGTTTATCAATAAGCAATATATCAATTGGCCAGGTTCTTATACATTGGACTTTTCGTTCCATAGCTTCTAACATTAATAATTTAGTTAAATTTAGGTTATCATTTACATCTGTTTTTTTTATGCGATTAAATAGTTCAAAGAATTGCTTATTTGCTAACGCTTTTTCATTTCTTTTTGATTCAAGCATTCTATTATGAGTACTTAGTAATGGTGCTATAAAAAGTATTAAACCTACAGGAATCAAAATTAGTATAAAAATCAAGTTAACTAGAGAGTTCTGACCTGCTAGATTTCCAAGGATCATCTGCCCTGCAAAAAGAGTTAAACCTAAGAAATAAGTAGCGGAAAATGAGAAAGAAATGGAACCTAATTCTCTTGTCCCAAGCATTGGATCCTCATAACAGGATTTGAGTTTTAAAGGCAGTTTACCAAATTTATACAATCCATATAGAGATGCACCAAATAACCATAATACAGAACCAAACATTAATGAACGCAAAATGGAACGAAGCATGAAAACTGGGGTGCTAAAAACTGTAAGTTCACTTTTTCCAAGCATATCTGGTATTGAAGTAGCATAGACTAATAAGAAAATAATCATTATCACCAATTGAGGTAAAATCATAGTAACAATTCTAGAAATTCTTCTGATATCTATCTCTCCATTTGGAGCTAATGATATCAATTTGGGTTCTGCTTGAATCAAACGTTTTCTTAGATAACTTATAAGGAAGGCAACATAAAACAGAAATATATACCAAACAAGATTTCCAACAAGCGAATACCAATTCGATGATAATGCGTTAGCAAGCCCAATTTCTTTTAAATTTACAGAGAATAAGGTTCTATAAAGAGCATCAATGATATCAGCTGATACTGCATAAAAATACAGGAAATTTCCAAGCGGTCCAATAAAAAATGCGGTAAGTAGTGCACCAAGTGTAAAGGGTAAGTGTAAAAAAATAAATATTTTTTCAAATAGTGTAGGTTGAAAGTTAGTAGCGTCTTCTTTCATTAAATATCTAAATCTAGGATTTCTTATATTATTATTTTTAATTTTTCAATAACTGGCGATTATTTAACAAATAAAATATTTAATAGGCATATCTGAAAAATTTAATAATTGTTATTTTTCTATTTTCAAAACCTTATTTTTTGTAATAATGTGTTCAAATTCTTTCCCCTGCACTCATATTGTTTCAACATAAGAAAAACAAAATTTTCCATGTACAATATTTAACTTTTTTTTTTTTTTATTAATATCACTTTTTTATTGCAAAATTCTATTATTCTAATTTTTTTTCATATATTTTTACGATAAAATATATCATTGATCCGAGGTAAATGACCCCCATTAATACTTCTATTATAACAAAAAATCGAAATACTCCAACTGGAGTAATATCTCCATATCCAAGGGTTGTTATAGTTGTGGTCGAAAAATAGAATGCATCTGGAAAAGTTATATTATATGGTTTTCCAAATTGCATAAAGTAATTATTGCTATTTTCGATAGGTTCAGCATAGATGACTGCAAACATTGTAATCGTTAAAAAAAACACAAAAATAATACTAATTATGTATTCTATTTTATGAAGTTGTCGATCAGTTTTAAAAAGATTAAAATAATAGTATATAGTGCCAAGAGAGAATCCTATAATGAAGATAGCGGCTCCAATAACCTCTTGATTGATTAATGAAAATATTCTATTAAATAAAAATGCAATTATCAACAAAACTGCAAATATTACAAATCTTTTTGTGATCTCTTTTGCATAATGGTGAAATCTGGATTTCATTGTAATTTGTTCTCCTTACTTCCAAAATAGAATAATTATTTATAAGATTGCTCTTTTTTGGTCATTAAATGTAATGGTTAATTTTTACCAGTAATCATGTATTCAAATCGCTTCCGCTACACTAATTTTTTTTGCGGGCTTTTAACCCTAGGTATATAATCCCTCCAGCATCTACCCCGTATAGCTGGTGGAAATTCCCAAGAGAAATAAACAAAACTCTTTTTTTTTTGCTTAATTTTTATAGTGTCTAGAACTTTTTGATTTGCACTTTCCCATCCTTATTTCACTCTTAAAATGAATGTAACTTATTATTGATAAAATAATTGAATTTTTGTTAGTAAATAAAAAATTTAATCTTAAAAAGAAAAACATTATTAAAGATTTATCTGTTTATAAAATAAGTGGGATTTCTATAATAGAGAAAAAATTGATATTAGTTTCAAATAGAGAACCGTATATTCATAAAAGAATTAAAAAAGAAATTTATTGTAAAAAATCTATAGGCGGTGTTATCTCTGCCCTAAATCCTCTTATGCAAGAACATAAAGGATTGTGGGTTGCTTGGGGCAGTGGGAATGCTGATTATGTTGTAACTGATTCAAATAAAATAACAAAAGTCCCTCCAGAGCAACCTAAATATGAGTTAAAACGAGTCCGTTTAACAAAAAAAGAAATCGAAAATTATTATAATGGTTTTTCTAATCGAGTACTATGGCCTTTGTTTCATTTGTTTATCGAAAAAATGAAACCGAAACAAATATATTGGAACACATACCGCAGTGTAAATAAAAAATTTGCGAAATCTGTTATAAATGAAATAAATAAAAATGATCTCATATGGGTTCATGATTATCATTTATCACTTCTACCTATGTTAATTAAACAGAAAAAACCTAAAGCAAAAATAGCTTTTTTTTGTCATATACCCTGGCCACCTTGGGAAATTTTTTGTACTTTACCTTGGAGAAACGAATTACTTGATGGTCTACTTCATTCAGATTTTATCGGGTTTCATACATCCTCATATGTATCCAATTTTTTAAATTGTGCAAAGAGAAAACCCGATGTCAAGCTCGATATGAAAAAAAAATTAATCTTTTATAAAAACCATAAAACAAAAATCGGGCATTTTCCTTTGGGTGTTTCATATAAACAATATCAACAAATTACAAATTCTAAGGCAGTGTCAAAAAAAGTCATTGATATTAAAAAATTCTATGGGGGTAAAAAAATTGTCCTTGGTATAGATCGTCTTGATTATACAAAAGGTATATTAAATAGAATTAAAGGATTTGAATTATTTCTTGATGAGAACCCGAAATATCGCGAAAAAGTGGTACTAATTCAGATAGCATCACCTAGTAGAGACAAAATCAAGGAATACTTGTCGATGAAAAAAGAAATTGATGAAGCAGTTGGTAGAATTAATGGTAAATATAGAAGTGAGACCTGGACACCAGTGATGTATTTTTCCAAAGAAATCCCACAAAGTTCACTATTGGCTTATTACAGGGTATCAGATATCGGTTTACTCACCCCACTTAGAGATGGGATGAATTTGATTGCTAAAGAGTTTATTGCCTCTAACAATGAAAACACAGTTTTGATTTTGAGTGAGTTTGCAGGTGCCTCTGAAGAATTAACAGAAGCTATTATGGTCAACCCCTTTGATTTTTATTCCATATCAGAAGCAATTAAAACCGCAGTACAAATGCCTCTTGAAGAAAAAATAATTCGTTTTCAATCAATGAAAGAAAAAGTAAAAAAATATGATTCTGAATGGTGGTATACCAATTTTTTAAAAGAATGGGAACGAATATATGCCTAATTTTCTTTTTAATCACTTCTTTGAAATAGAAAAAAAAATATTAAAATCAAATTTCATCTATTTATTTTTAGATTATGATGGAACACTTGTTAATTTTCAAAATAGACCAAAAGAAGTCAAAACCCCTATAAAAATAATAAAAATAATTAAACAATTAATAAAAAATCCAAAGATTATGATTATTATTGTTACAGGTAGGACTTTACATGATATTAAGAAATTACTAAATATAAATGGATTATCTTATATTGCTCTTCATGGACTATATATAGAGACATCAAACGAGTTAAAATTTACTTGGAAAAAAGTAAATCAAGCTCGCTTACTTATCAGAGGAATAAAAGAAGTTATCCAAGAGGAGGTTAAAAAAGAAAAAGGAGCTTTTCTTGAGGATAAAGATTTAACTATTGTACTCCATTATCGACTTTCCTCAAAAAACAGAATTAAAACCATTAGAGAAAAATTTAAAAAAGCAGTGAAAACCAAGGATAAAAAAAAGATTTTCGAGATAATTAATGGAGAAAAGATAATCGAAGCAAGACCAAAGGGATGGAATAAGGGAAAAGCTATAGAGATGTTACTAAATAAACGTATTAATAAAAAAAATATATTATCAATCTATATAGGTGATGATGTTACTGATGAAGATGCATTTCAGGTACTTGAAAATAGAGGAATCACTGTTTATGTTGCAAATAATTCAAAAAGAAAAACAATCGCCCAATATTGGGTAAAAAACCCTGATGATGTATATTTCTTTCTTCAATTTATTTGTAATTTACTACACCAAGTATAATTTTTTATTATTTACTTCCATATTTTTATAATAAAAAAAACTTAATTTAAAAAGCGTATGTTTAAATATGAATAAAAATATCACCGGTAAATTTGATGCACTCGGAGATATAACATGAGAATTGTAACAATTAAATCACTTGACAAGTATGAAAATATTGTTGGAGAACGATTCATTCAGAAAATCCGATCTGAAGCATCCTCCTTATCAGAAAAAAAAATGGTTCATATCAACTCGACTTATCAAGGTGGCGGAGTAGCTGAGATTTTAAACAGCTTAATAATTCTTTTAAATGATGTTGGAATTGAAACCGATTGGAGGATTCTTCATGGTAATTTTGATTTTTTTACCATAACAAAGAAGTTTCATAACGCGCTTCAAGGAAATAGAATTAATCTTACTGAGAAAAAAAAGGAGATTTATTATATCAATAATGTGAACAACGCGATTTTTTCTCACATTAATCATGAATTTGTTGTGGTTCATGATCCCCAACCTTTACCTATTATTACTTGCTATAAAAAAAGACAACCTTGGGTTTGGAGATGCCATATTGATATCTCTACTCCAAGAAAAGATATATGGGATTATCTCAAAATGTTTATTCTAAAATATGACGCGATGATTGTCTCTATGGAAAATTTTAAACCACGAGATATCCCCGATCGGGTGATGCCTCAATATATAATCCGACCATCAATTGATCCATTAAATCTCAAAAACAGGTCGATACCAAAATCCACCATCTCAAAATATCTATCAAAATATGATATAAAACAAAATAAACCTGTAATCACACAAATATCACGATTTGACAAATGGAAGGACCCTGAGGGGATGATTAAGATTTTTAAAATGATAAAAAAAAGACTAGACTGTCAGTTGATATTAGCAGGTTCCATGGCAACAGATGATCCAGAGGGACAAATAATATTAGAAAATTTAGAAAAATCTGTTGAAAACGAAAAAGATATCCGACTAATTATTAATGCACCTGATATTTTAATTAATGTTCTTCAAAGAACATCTTCAGTCATTGTTCAAAAATCAATAAAAGAAGGATTTGCATTAACTGTAAGCGAAGCTCTATGGAAGGGTACCCCAGTTGTCACTTCAAATGTTGGAGGGATATCCTTGCAAGTTATTCAAGGAAAAAATGGTTATCTTTTACAACCAAAAGATTATGCTGGATTTGCAGAGAAAATTATCTATATTATTAAAAATCCAAAAATAGCCAAAAAGATGGGAGAATATGGAAAAGAGCATGTAAAAAATAATTTTTTAATCACTAGGCATTTATTAGATTATATTAAACTAATGAAAAAAATAATTTAATAAAATTTCCTACTTTTTTTGTATATGCTATTAAAAATTTTTTTTATACTACTTTACAGTATCTTCAAAAATGATTATATCTTTGACAGATGATAATGATGAGATCGGAAAAACTATATCACCTTGTTCGGTTAGTGTATAATTTTGAAGTTTAAGCTTTTTTGACGGAGTTATTAAAACTGATAAAATCTGTCCTGAAACACTATCTTTTATTGATTCATGTATCTTACCTATTATGTTACCTTTTGCATCCAAAACTGTTTTTCCAATTAATAATTCATTCATTTTTTCCATATCTTCCTCCCAAAAATAATTAGTACTATATAAAACTCTCTTATATTTTTTTCTATAATTAATGAAGATAAGATGAATTTAATTTATTATTCTTACATCGCATCAAGTCATATAAAAAATTCACTATAAAAAATTGTTCAATATTAATTTTAGTTGTAAAAATGATTTTTTTTTTAGTAATAATTGAATTAGCGCTTTTATTTAGGTTTCTTAGGTTTTAGCAAGAAATATTGTTTGTGTTGGGAATGCGATTTCAATTTTTTCTTTCTCAAATGCTTCTGCTATTCCAAAATTAATCTGCTGTTGAATATCCATATATTTGTTGTAATCTGATGAATCAATGAAATATACAATCTCAAAATTAAGACTAAATGCTCCAAACTCTCTAAAATGAATACGATCTATCGCGCACATTGGACATTTTCCTATAACCTCTCTAATTATACTCTCAATCTTTTTGAGCTTTTTAATAGGAGTTCCATAAGTGACTCCAATAGTAAAAACAATACGTCGTTTTTTTAGTTTCTTATAGTTATGAATGCTTTTATCAAGAATTGTTCTATTTGAGATAACAAGTTCTTCTCCTTGTAGCAGTTTTATTCTTGTTGATTTCATGGTTACATGAGTTACGGTCCCTGCATCATCACCTACAACTATGAAATCACCGATTTCAAAAGGTCTATCAAAGAAAATTGAAAATGCACTAAACGCGTCACTAAGCACATTTTGAAGAGCAAAAGCTATTGCAATACCACCAACACCAAGACCGACTAAAGCACCAGATAAATCAATTTCACTAAAATAAAGTATTGTAATAAATGCAAAAATATATACTACTACATGAAGCAGTTTTTTAAAGATAATCACTATGTTTGTACTAACTTCTTTTTTTGTTTTTCGAACCAAACGATCTGTGTACCATGTAAGAAGGACATTTATGACTCGAGTTATGATATATGCAACTAGAAGAATTTCTAAAGTTAGAAAAATATATCCGATATAGATATCGTACTCATCTAAAAAAACAAGCTGGTCAATGGCATACCAAAAACCAATCAGAAGAACTAAAAAATAAATAGGTTTTTTTACGTTCTTGATGATTTCATCATCAATTGTTGTTTTTGTTTTCTTTGCCCATTTTGTGAAGTAATACGCAAATATGTGATAGACTATCCATCCGATGAGAAAAGTGAGAACAAAGATGATAACGGCAGCTATACTCTGTCCAATAATAGGATCAAATTGATAACCACTTTCTTGAAGAAGTGAATTAATATATTCACCTAGATTTATTTCGAAAGCCATAAAAATCAAAAAGGGGGAAAGCAATTCTCGTTTTTTAAGTTTTAGTTTTTCATCTATTTTTTCTTACATATATTTATGTAATTTTATAAATAAATTTAATATTAAACAAAATGACATATATTTTAAATACTTGATATAAGATATTTATTTTTCAAAGAGGGAGGTAAACATAAATGGACCAACAGAGAGTTTTATTGAATAAAACTCTGATTATTGGAATAATCCTATTGTTTATCTGTATATGTATTAATTCATCCTATGCCTTTGATACTGTGAAGAAATCTTCTACATTTTTTTCTAATGGTAATATATTATATGTTGGAGGTTCAGGACCAGATAATTATACTAGGATTCAGGATGCAATTGATAATGCTTCTTCTGGTGATACTGTTTTTGTTTATAATGGATGGTATAATGAGAGTATTTTTATTAATAAATCAATTTTTGTATATGGACAGGATAGAGATAAGACTTTTATTGGATTAGGAAATAATCCATATACCTTCGTAAGAATAGATAATGCCAATGACGTAGAGTTTAAGAGATTTACAATTGAACAACATAAGGTTAGTCTTGATCAAGGTTTTTATATTTCTGATTGCTCAAATTGTCAAATTGCAGAGAATTGTATAAGAAATCGTGAAGAGGGGATGAGAATTTATAGATCTAAATCTATCAATGTCTCTAATAATACAATTCAATATTGTACCTTTGGTATAACGATGAGTCATACGAAAGCTACTATAGAAGGAAACATTATTGATGGGACTGAAAAAGGATATGGTATTGAGGTTTATATTACAGAAAATATTAATATTATAAGGAAAAATACCATAAAAAATAATCTTTATGGGATTTTTCTTTATAATGCACTTTTTACAATTATCAAAGAGAATAACTTTCTTCGAAACACAGGTACACCAGCCGTGACCGGTTATTCTTTTTTAAGTGTTTGGGTTCATAATTACTGGAACCGCCCTCGGATATTACCTAAGATTATTTTTGGAATCCCACCTGGTATTGATGTGCGTCCAGCACTAATACCATTTGATATTGGAGGATGATAACAAATGATAGATAATAGAATTATAAAAGGATTAGCTGTTATAATTATTTTTATTGCGACAGTTATAATTCCATCTTCAGCTCAGGATTTGAAAAAGCAATCAACTCCTATTATATTGGGTAATATTTTGTATGTTGGTGGTAGTGGACCAGATAATTATACTAAGATTCAGGATGCAATAGACAATGCAACTGATGGTGATACGGTTTTTGTTTATGATGATTCTTCGCCTTATAATGATAGTTTTACTGTTGATAGATCAATTATTCTTCTAGGTGAGAACATGAATACGACTATTATTCATGGTCGTTGTAGTATCAGTTCAAATTATGTGATAATTTCTGGTTTTATGTTCCAGATTTGGGAAATACCGGGAATGAATATAGTAGGTTTTTCTAATAATATCATTGAAAATTGTATTTTTAATAGATCTAGTGGTGGTACATGGATAGAAAAATCAGATAATAACATTATAAGAAACTGTAGCTTTATTTTCTGCGAATTTACAACCCTACAAATAGAACGTTCAAATAATAATGAGTTATCTTATTGTGATTTTTTTAATAGTAATGATTGGTTTTTTGGTAGACCTTCAATAGTAATAAGATCGTCTCGTGGAATTAAGATAAATCACTGTAACATAGCTCGCAATAAATATGGCGGGATATCTGTAGTAGCCTCTTTTGTTAAAATGAGATCAAATAATATTTTTAATAATGATGACCCAGGTGTAAGGTTAAAATTGTTATCATTTTGTGATATGCGGAACAACTGGTGGGGTGGACCTGATGGACCAAATGTAACTATTTATTTCAGTGATTTTTTTGAGATGCATTGGGGTTTAGGACCTGTAACGATTCGGAAAGTTGATAACGGTGATAGTGTGATCTATACTAGACCAATTTCTCTACTAGGATTTAATCGTATTCGTCCCTGGTTATCTGAACCTGTTGTTGATGCTGGACAGCAGTTTAATTAGATTATATATTTGAGAGGGAAGTAATATGAAAAAGAAAATAATTGGAATTTGTATTTTTGCACTACTGATTACAGCGGTTATGCCTGTAATTACGGCAACTGAAACTAGCTCAGAATGTAATTTTTTTAAAATTACCGATGCTAAATTATTTATTAGAGGTAAACCAGATTATTACTCTATTGCTGGACGCTTTTATATAATCGTTAGTCCTATTTTTATTAATGCTTGGATTTATCTTAATTTTTCAATGAATTGGTCCTCAAAGATTCCAAAAGTTATAGTTAATGGAGAACAAGTCCCGATTGAAGGACCCTTTACAATAACAATAGAGAATTTTACTGGTTTTGGGACTCCTGCTTTTGCGGGTCCATTAAGATTTAAATTTTGTTTACTAAGAATTATACTATTTGGTGTAATATATGTCGGCAAAGGTGATATTACAATAACCCCACTGAAATAGAGAGGTAAAATAAAAATGGACAAACAAAGGAGTTTGTTTATTAAAACTCTGGTTATTGGATTAATCCTTTTGTTTATCTTTATGAATATTACTCCATAAATTGCTTTTAATAGTATAGAGAAATCATCTATACCTATTTCTAGTGGAAATATCTTGTATGTTGGGGGTTCTAAAGAAGGTAACTACTAAAAGATTCAGAACGCAATAGACAATGCATCTGATAGTGATACGGTTTTTGTTTATGATTATTCATCCCCTTATTATTAGTTAATTTTTTTAAAATTAAAAAAAGAAAGATGAATTAATATTATTATGCTTGTAGCTGTTTAAAGAAAAACTGAATTATTTTGAATAATAATGGATGATTGTTATTATCTTCAAAGAACCTTATGATTGGATTATTAATAGCTATGTTATCTCTTACTTTTGTTTTGGTAACCTTGGTAACATGAGCTGTTATAGAATAAATCTTATAATAACTAGATGGGTCTCCACCAATGATACACAATCCATTTGAATTCCATTTTGACAGAATTGGAGCAGTGGTTGGCAAAACTTCATCGGAGAGAGCAGTGGCATTTTGATCTATAAGGGCCCAATAAATTTCATCTACTAACATTCCATTTGATAGAGGCAGATTATTCTCGCTTAACACAGCATATATATCCCCATTATCAGAATAATTATTTAAAATTTCAATACATAAGTTTATAACATTTGGATTTGTTTTATTTGTTTTAAAAACGAAGCTACCAGCTTTTACCTCAAATCCACAAGTAGATGAATACATCAGATAAATTCCAACATCTGGTATATTTGGATATGCATCCTCTGTCAGAGGATCATAAGTATATTTTCCAGTAATTGTATCATTAACATGAATTATACCTTCTAGAAGATTATATGGATCTGTTACTTCATCAACTTTAGCATCGATTTTTATAGTGATGAGACCTGGATTAGCTGGAGTATTTAGATACGGTTCAGTATAGTTATTTTCCTTAACATAAGATATTGTTTGAAAATTCATAGAAGCTGTTGCTTCTAAAGCAGTTGCTATCAAAAGCGTACACAATAAAACTCCTACTATTTTCTTTTTCATCTTATACCTCCCTCTTTTCCTTAATTGTATCTTTTGGTATATTATAAATATTACCCAGATTTTTGTAAAATTAAAGAGTTTTATTTTAGATTTTTTTTTTTTATTTTTTTATTTTTTATTATTTCTATTTTCTTTTAAAACAAATGAACATCACGTTGTGGAAACGGTATACTTATCTTGTTTTTATCAAATGCTTCTTTT
>Ga0209635_10000189_pt1 | contig 38426 bp, 43 predicted proteins | sample DeeMarSWOR230_32_FD_187463 | JGI IMG/M metagenome (GOLD analysis project Ga0209635, IMG submission 187463) | Marine sediment microbial communities from White Oak River estuary, North Carolina - WOR-2-30_32 (SPAdes) (version 2) | ecosystem: Environmental > Aquatic > Marine > Intertidal zone >...
CAGCTGCAAAAAGAAAATCCTAACTGTCCTCTTTTTTTAGTATCCTTTGATTATGCAGTGTTTCTTTAAGTATTCTTCTAATTTGTCTCCCAACGTTCGTTTTAGCAAGTCTGTTCGTATACTTAGGTACTCATCTCTTAGTATATCAAAGTGGAAACCATCCCATTTTCGTCCATTAACGAACGCAGCATGTCTCACTATTCCACCTTTTTTAAAACCGCAAGCTTCCAGAGCTTTATGAGCACGATGGTTGTATCCTACGCTCCATGCCTCGCAGCGTTCAACGTTCAATTGGTTAAAGGACATTTCCAATAAAGCCACCGTGATTTGTCGCCCTAACCCCTTTCCCCATAGTTCTTTCTCGCCGATATATGTCCCAATTTCTGCAGCTTTTACATTGCCCCACTCTTCTCGCCGTATTTTGGCAATTCCAATAGCTTCTTTTGAATCAGTAAGTTCAACGATAAAACGAAGTTCTTTTTCGTCTTTCGTCCACTCCTCATACAGCTTCTCTAACTGCGCCATATTCACAAAGCTCATCGGCTTACTTCTCGAATACATTATTAGTTCAAAATCGTTTTCCCATTCATGCAGCTGCTTCAAATCTTCCTTTTCTATCGGTCTAAAACGAAGATTTCCAAACTCAAACATGTGGACCACTGTGCAAATCTATAACGCCTGACAACGGACTTATTAATCTTAATCTTGCTTGATGACTATATTTTAAGCTTCTGAGAAATTATCCTCTCCAAGCTTTTTTCAAACTCAGTTTCTAATAATTTGCTTACATCTCCAATTGAGTCTTCCAGCTTATTGTCAAATTTTATAGACCCCAGAAATGACAAATTGTGCTTTTCAACATTTTCACGAATGAACGATGAGTCGGTCATTTTCATATTTTCTATAACACCAACGATTGGTATCTTCAGATCTCTTAACAGCCACAACAGTTTTCTGACTGTTTCAAACGCCACTTTAGAGGAAGTCGTTACTACGAGGAAATTTATGTCTCTAATGAACCTTATCATATCTAATGTAGCGTCTCCCATACCAGGAGGCATATCAATTATTAGAAAATCCAACGATCCCCATTGGGTAATAGCCAGCAACTCTATTGTTGCATTAGATACGTCGGCTCCTCTCAAAGGTGACGGAGCGTCACCGGCGTAGTAAATTATCGACATGTATAACAAACCGTGAGCTACGGGGGGAATAATTCCTTTTTCTTCCTTCGGGTACATTCCTTCAATGCCCAGTATCACGTGGGTAGAGGGGCTGGTGAAGTCCAAGTCCAGTAGACCTACTTTATGGCCGCTTTTAGAGAGGATAAGCGCCAGCGTTGATGCAATTAAGCTCTTGCCTACTCCTCCTTTGCCGCTTGACACGGCTATTATCTTTCCTACTTTTGCTAGTCTTTTGTCAATGATGTTTAGTCTGGGATCAACCATGGCTACTTTGCCCCTTTTATGGATTCTAACCAAACTCCGCGTCCCACTGGAATTTCGAAGTCTGGGCTGCCACATTTCGGGCATTTTAGGTAGGTGTGAGCGATCTCGGGAATGAAGTGGATTGCCTCTGACACGTCTTCTCCTAGGTTTTCTGCGTCAAAACTCCACTGATACTCACAAACCTTGCATTTCAATTTAGCCTTTACAGTTTCGAAGCTGAATTTTGCGTTTTTAAGGATTGGAAGCTGGAGTTGAGATAGAGCAAACTCGAAAATCTCTTGATTTATCTGTTGTAGTTCGCCAACTTTGATTTTAACTTCAACAATCGTTTTGAGTTCTTCTTCTTCAGCTATTTTAAGAATTGTGGAAACTACTGCTTCTGCTAGAGCCCATTCGTGCATACTGAACCTTCGTATCATCTATGTTTTAAAAGTAGCGTAACTTTTTATACTGGTCTATCTGGTTTGATCTAAATCTTTTTTATCAAATTGAAAAGACGTTTAGTGTCACTTCTTCTACTCCTTTTCTGGCTTTCAGCTTTTCTACTAACCGTTTTATTTTCTCGGCTTCTCCTTTCACGGCTATTGTTTCTAAGCATTTTTCTTTGGTTAAATGGACGTGCATTGTGGCACAAATTATAGATTCAAAGTGGTGCTGGGTGTGGGTTAGGTCGGATTCTAACTCTCTCATTTCGTGATTGTATATCATGGTTATTGATCCGGTCTTTGTTCCTTTTATGTCTGCAAGCCATTTCTGTTTATTAACAAAAGTGCGAACTGTGTCATGGATTGCTTTTGATCGGCTTTTGTAACCCATATCTTGGATAATTCTGTCAAAGTCTGAAAGAAGTTTAGAAGGAAAAGTGACGCCGACACGAACGATTTTTCCCATATTTCTTCACTACTCGAATAGTGGTTTATGGGTTTTGGCTTTTTATTTTTTAATGTCGTTTGGGTAGCCTGTGTTAGGCTTTTGAGTATCTTGAATTGGGTGTTGGTGGAGGTTTTCTTTGAAGAAGACAAAGTGTTGCTTTGAACGTTGCACATAGGTTTAATAGGGTATTTGTATAATGCGGTGGTTGCGTGCAAGAACTAGTTTTTTGCATTGAATAGTATAGGAGTTGAAATAGCGAATGTCCGAGAGAGAGATGCATAAGGCAGTTTGTGCTGATTGTGGCAGGGAATGTGAAGTTCCTTTCAAGCCTGACGGAAGTAGGCCAATTTACTGCCGAGAGTGTTATGCTAAGCGAAGACCGCAAAGAAGAAGATATTAAGCTCACAAGCTAACATCTATTCTTTGTTTAACCAACCATTTTTCTTATTTTTTATTATTACGTGCGTAGTTTATACAAATCAGGAAGGTTATTCTGTTCGCCAAATGTTGTATGGGCATTCATTCCAACAGTATCTGCTTCCTTTGAAAACGCAGCCTCTGCATTCAGGTCTACTAAAGGGCTTAGGGTTCCCCACAAGACCCCCAGAGAATAATTATATCTAGAATCAGAGATTTAGCATTTGCCTTTGTGTAATGAAGGGAATGCGCGGGAGATGTCTCTCCCACTACGAGCAGGATTCGATTCCTATTGCTGGCTTCTAAGCACATGTCTGCGTAGTTTTCTTATGTGTGTATGGAGGCATTAGTGGCTTCAACGTTTCTCTTTGCGCTTTTTCTTTTTTTCTTTTCTTTCCTTTTTGGTCATTGGTTTTTTCTTGGAGCTTTTTCCCATACCCAATTAATTCTCACCATATTGAGGTTATGGTAGGGCAGCATTAAACTTGCGGTCAATACACGCAGATTACAATTTTCTTCTATGTAGCAATTGCCCTTTGCAGATACCGGAGAAATCTGGCAACTGTAGTAATAGATTGAACCATAGTATAACACAATGCAATCTATTGCAAGTCTATTCCGCAGATTTAAGATATGGGTTATCATCAAACCAATTTCTATCATCCCTGAGAAGCTTCAGCTTCTGGACAAGTGATTTAGGATAAAAGATAATGTTCTCAAGCTTTTCATGTGAAATAAACGAGAATTCAATAGGTTCAGTATCATGGACTGGTTTGAATTCTCCTCCTACTATAGAAGCAAGGAAAAATATCTCAATAGCATGTATGAATGGAAGAATCTCCAGAAAATCTCGTACCCAAAGGAGACGTTCAGCTCTGACATCTAATCCTGTCTCTTCCTTAACCTCGCGAACAAGGCAATCCTCTATTTTCTCTCGGGGCCAAGTTCCTCCTCCTGGAAGATAGTAGTAATTGGTTTCAGGAGTTAGATGATGCTCTACAAGGATTTCATTTTTCTCATTAAAAATAACAGCTCTTGTACCTACCCGAATGGCTGCTTCTTTCATTTTATGTGATTTCATTTTTAGTCTCTTGCACAACTGCCTTCTATACAGATTAACATTATGTTTTAGAATTATGCGCGCGCACAATACTGTGGTTGACACTCAATTCCTAGTTTTCTGCTCACGACTGGATTCGCAACTCCAGAAAATTTCATGATGGGTCTAACGATTTTCTTGCCATGTTTCCACCTAAAATAAGGAGATGTTAATAGACTAGCAAACAAAGCAACTTTGTTCAGTTCAGGCACCCACAAATCAAGATTAAATCTCCAGCATCTCGAAATAATATCCCATTGGGATTCATTAAGATCTTTTAGATCTTTGTGCCTTTGTCCTTTCAAAATAGATTCTTCTTCTGATGTAAAAAGGAGTGGAACATAGAAAATCTTAGAATTCTTGAGCCTGTCTAATAGTTCGAGAGTCGCAAGTATATCTTCTTCTTGTTCCCCTGGCAAACCTAAAACTAGAGTTGCTAACGGATAAATGTCATTGTCATTTAGGGTTCCTATTGCTTGGACAACAATGTCTTGCCATTGTTCGGGCTCATAAGGCAACATTTTCCCGTGCATATATTTTTTCATTAGTTGTACACTACCAGTTTCTATCCCAACTTCAATAGAAGCACAATGCTTGCCCCTCCAAAGCCAACGAGACTTCTCCACGAGTGCTGGTGCTATCTCCTCTACAATTTTTTTATCGTAAACGACAGGTGCAAGTGAAGCATGAGCAATTTGGATCAACTCAACACCTTCGACTTTATCTATACCTTGAATTAGCTTAACGATAGCTTCTCTATTTGGAATGAAATTTAGTTTCGTTTTGTAGAGAAATATATCATCTGTCTGAAGAAGAATCACTCTTGTTCCACTTTTCGCATTCAACTTAACTTCTCTCAGAATATGTTCTAAAGGGAAGGAATACCGCTGACGCATAGTAGGTGAACAAAAGGCACAAGCCCTACCACAACCACGCGTTATTTCAACTGTTCCATATAATGAAGGCTTTTTAATAGTGGGAACTTCTTTCTTTTCAGGTATTTGCGTTATAATAACTTTATCTAGTTCTTCACCATCAAATGCTTTTCTGAAGATTTTTATGACAGAGTGTTCTGCTTGTCCAATTAAAACCGTATCTATACCAAGTTCGTCTTGCATATTCGCCATTGGTATTTGCCAAGCACCTGAACCCCCAACAATGATTTTAGGCTTATATTTTCTGAACGCAAAATTAGAAAGCAAGTCTTCAAATTCTGCATGAGTCGCAGGCTTTCCATTTAAGCCTAGAATACTTGTGTAAGTTCTGCTGACAAAGCCCAAACCTAGCGGATCCATCGTAGAAATACCGACGATCTTCGTTTTTGGCCCGATAAACTCATGGAGGTGGTGAGGGTGTACGGTAACTACATTCTCCTCTCCAAATTCTTCGATTAACAAAGTCTCAACTTTTCTCAATCCATAAGGCGCTAATTTTGCTGTGCCATCTTTATTGATATGGAAATTTGGATAAAGCTTCTTTCTCAAGACATATTTTGGAAGAACCAGCGGAAAGCCCCCTGAAAATGCTGTAAATGGATTTAGCTTGAAATCACTCATTTCAATCATCGAAGCCGTCAGAACTATTTGCACCCCACCATTGTTTGGCATTTTGTCATTCAATTTCGCGTGAATAAACTTCTCCGCTCCTTGCACACTTTTGGATATGAAATCCTTTACGAAACTACCAATGGTCTTGGTTGCAGTCTCTGTGGAGCTTATCATTTCAACCACGGGCTATGAACATATTTTTGCATAAATATGACATGTGTGTACCATATAAATGAAGAGTTTCCACCAGAAAAAAAGGGAGAGATGGCCATTCAACCTTGTATCCCATGAATTCATTCTAATTTCAGAAAAGGCTGGAATGCCAGTAAAACAGAATTCAAGTCCACGGAGAGGCTTCAGACATCGATTTACACTGCTACAAGTTTTAACAATATCAGCTAAAAACCTTCCCCAGTTTTATCTTCTATGAAAGAGCACTTCCGTTTCACAACATAAGAATTAAAATCTTGGGAGAATAGAGCACGCGCCTTAATCTAGCAAATCATATTGGTTTACTAAAACTGTGATTAAACCAACTAGTCTAACGATTATAACAAACTAACTATTCGCAAACCCCAAGAAGACAAAACCACCCAAAAACACCAAGCATATTTGTATCTTAATAGGATGGTCTACTCTCTACGCAGAAAACACAAAACCACACACAGAAACATTGGTAGCGGGGAGTAGATTTGAACTACCGATCTCTGGGTTATGAGCCCAGCGGGTTAAACCTGGCTACCCCACCCCGCTCCACTTTCCAAATCTGATGCTACGCCACGCTTTAAATGTTTTGAGGAACCACCACCTGCGAAAAACATTAAAACACCCACCCCACTTCTTCTATCCGTGCACAAACTTGGAAAAATCATACATCCACCAAAGATTCCACCCAAAACTCAACAACCCCATCTTCGTAGAAGGACTACCCGGCTTCGGCAACGTAGGAAAAATCACAGCACAACTACTAATCAAATTCAGCGAAGCAAAACTATTCGCAGAATACTACTCCCCCTTCTTTCCAGACTACGTTCTAGTTAACAATCAAGGAATCTGCCACCCTCCACGCTACAAGTTTTACGCACCCCCATCTGGAAATTATTTAAGCGCAGTCGTCTTAACCGGAAATTCGCAACCTCCACTGGATAACGTCCTTACACATTATGAAATCTGCGAAGAAGTTCTAGATTTCGCACAAAAACTAGACTGCAACTTTATAGTAACCGTTGGCGGCGTCCCTGTTTCAAGTGAGAAAAAAAACGTTTATGTGGCAGCAACATCAAGCAGATTAGCCGCAGAAATTATGGAAAAAGGCGGCATTATTTATGGGAAGGGACGAATCATTGGAGCTACGGGGCTGTTACTAGGCCTTGCTAAAGAGCGAGGACTAGATGGAATCTGTCTATTAGGCGCAACTAGTGGACTACAATCAGACAAAGACGCAGGTGTTGCAGTGTTCAATTTGCTGATGAAGATTTTGGGAAAAGAAGTTCAAAAGGGAATGTAAGATAGAAGGGGAAAAAGGTTAATAGTGAAGTTTAAGGTATGTTCTGCGAATGGGGGATGCTTGTTTGGTGAAAGCCACTAACAGATTTGGAAGAAAAGAGGTTAAGCAGATGTTGTACGTAGTTTTGGCTGCACTGTTATGTTTTGTAGGACCGACGTACTTTGTTGTTCTACTAGATAGGGTTATTCCTCAAGTATTTGCATTGGTTTTGGGTTTTGTTTGTTTTTTAGTTGGAGTAGTTTTTGCTTTCAAACTAGTTAAAGAATGAAAAAGGCAGAGTTTTTAAAGACTATTTTGCTGCAATTGTTCAATGTTATAGAGCTTGTTCAAGCTGGACATGACAAATCTCATAAAGCTTTAGAGACCACAATTATTCTTATTTTTCGAACATAGGAGTGAAGTGAGCTTTGAAAAGTTCAGAGATTTCAAAGATCCTGATTACTACTTCACGTAATCCAACACAGATGATAAGAACGTTTTGCAATGATCTTTCATTCACTATACCAAACTCTGTAAAAATCAATCGTGGTAAATCAAGTTTAGATTCTATTGCGGAGAAGGCGTTGGAATGTGAAGCTGAAAAGGTTATAATCTCCGATCGCTGGAAAGGTGACCTAGGAAAGATTCAGCTCTTTGAAGTAGGTAATAATGGCCTATTTCAATTCTATCCCCTAATATACGTGACAAAAGTGAAACTTCGGAAAACGTTCGAAAATATGCAAACTAAGCCAGTTAAATCTCTAGTCCTTCAGACAACAACTGAAATTCCTTTCGAAGCACACAAACTTTCTGACGCTCTTTCTCGTTTCCTCAAAATCCAAAAATTTTCCACTGATGAAGCAATCGCTCCTAATATACAGATGGCAATGCAAGTTTCACTTAACGCCAAACGTTGCATCCAAATTACATTTCTGCATATACTACGAAAAATCGAAATCGGTCCACGAATAACAGTATCCCATCTTATATGGGAGCCACGAAAATGAAGAGAAGTGCAGTAATTCGCCTCGAACTTCCTTCTGAGAAATTGTTGAAAATCTTGTTGAAAGCTCTGCTGCCAGAGACAAAGAAACCAACAACATCTAGATCAAAGGTCTCTCTTGAAAGCGAGGGCAAGAAACTAACTATACGAATCGAGGCTGAAGATACTTCAGCCTTTAGAGCGACACTAAATTCGTATCTTCGATGGGTTACCCTCGTGAAAGAGACCTATGAGGTTGTGGTCAATCTTGAAAGACAACGTCATGTGTGAAAACACTTAATAACATGAGATTATATTGCTGAAAAAGAGCTACATTAACAATTTTGAGGAATTAAAATGAGTGACATTTCACAGCTTCCACCCAAGGTTCAAGAGCGACTACTTCAACTGCAACAACTTCAACGTAGTCTTCAAACGATTTTAGCTCAGAAACAACAAGTGGAATTAGAATTAACTGAAACAGAACAAGCTTTGACAGAATTGGGAAACCTGACTAAAAACGCTGTAATCTACAAGTCTATCGGTTCACTTCTCGTAAAATCTCAGAAGAACAAAGTTGAAGCTGAACTCAAGGAGCAAAAAGAGCTTCTGAGCACACGTGTAGAGGTGCTGAGCAAGCAAGAGGAGAGGTTACGCAGTCAACTCGACCAATTGCAAGTAAAGCTTAAACGCGACCTGAACTCTAGGCCCTCAAGTTTCACAGTGCCTTAGATTTCCGGTGAAATTCTTGGAAGAAATAGGCATTCCGCAACTTACAGAAGACCAAATGCAAACACTATCAGAAATTGCTGAAAAAGCTGCCCGAGATTATATCTTATCTAAGATCCCTCAACGAAAAATCTCAGTGTTAGACATTGCTGTCGAAACGGTAGGCTCCAAACCTGTTACAGTCTCAGTAGATGTTGATCTAATGTTGTCTCCGCTAATGAAAAAATGCGATGCTGAAAAACTTGCTAATGAAGCTGCAGAAAAGGCCTTCGAAGCAATAGAACAATGTCTGAGGGAGCTAAGTTGCAAATCCAAGATATAACTGCTCTTCTAGACCAAGTTCATGCTAGACTCGTTGTTTTATTATGCCATCATAATGCAGATCCTGACGCAATTGGAGCTGCCCTTGCCTTTTCCAGCTTGCTAGGACGTCTTCGTCCCCGTATACGGACTGAAATTGCAGCTGCAGAAGGGCCCAGTCGTCTGTCGAAGCATTTGCTAGCCGATTTGCCAGTAAAACTAGTTCAAAACCCTCACATTGAAGAAGCTGACGCACTTGTGTTGTTGGATACAAATACCATTCAGCAGTTGAACGATTGGGCGGAGAGAGTTAGAGCTTCTAATGCTCCAATCATTGTAATTGATCATCACACCAGTCACCCAGAGACAGAACGCCTGGCAGCTCTTTCTGTTGCAGATGAAAATGCATCATCTACTTGCGAAATTATTTATAGATTCTTCATGGACATGAATGTTCGCTTCACCGAGAGTGAAGCCAAATCATTGTTTTTGGGTATAGCCTTTGATACAAGACATTTTATTTTGGCAAACTCAACAACCCTCAAAATTGTTGCTGACTTAATTGACGCCGGTATAAATGCAAGAGAAGCTTTGAGTCTTCTTTCTTTGCCTATGGAAGAATCTGAGCGTATAGCGAGATTGAAAGCATCGAAAAGGGTAAAGCTTCTCAAAATTGGAGACTGGATTGTTGCTTTTTCACACGTCAGTGCTTATCAAGCCTCGGCCGCCAGAGCTTTAATTTTATTAGGTGCTCATGTAGCCATTGTGGCGGGTCAAAGAGATGAAAAATTGAAGATTAGCATGCGGGCATCTCAAGAATTTTATTGTGTGACAGGTGTGCATCTTGGTCGTGATGTGGCAAGGCCGTTAGGCGAGTATCTTCGAGGTATGGGTGGTGGCCATGCGGTTTCTGCGGGAGTCAATGGAGTTGGGAGTTTGGAAGCTTGTTTAAAACGCTGTTTTATATTGCTGAAAGAAAAACTGAAAAATGACTGACCATACTTTAGGCAGCTACTTTTTAACTGTTCTCTCTTTTTCCATATAGTTTTCCAAATATTTGAAAGTGAGATTTCTAAGGATATTGTCGCTTTTCAGGCTTACCATGAAGGTGTCAGAATTAGTTACAAATTTTCCCCATTCATCTTTGAGTTCTTTCATGAACTCTGCATAGTCGGTGTAGTCTCTATGAAGTGAAATGAACATTCTGTCCATTCCAAAGCCTCGCCCTGTAGAGACAAAAATTATGTTTGGATGCTTTGAAAGAAAAGACTTGGCATCTGATACCCTCTCAGTAGTATGTGCTTCATGTTTCCAGGTGGCATAAGTAAATGCCATGATTTCAAAACCAAGTTTTTCGAAATTCGGGATTGCAGTGTAGTCAACCAGTTTTTCCCTTTCTAACCCTGCTCTTCTTCTTGTTACAGTTGGCTGTGAAACCCCAATCTTCTTGGACAACTTTCTATCGCTAATTTTGGAGTTCTTAACTAGCTCAAAGAGAATTTTGTAGTCAATAGGTTTTAGTCTTTTCATATTTGCATCAACCAAATCAGCTCAAATATAAAAAGAGCATATGGCTAAGCCTTATATAAGATTAATTGATACGTTAAAACATTTTTTTGCATCAATCATTCAAATAACCCAAATATCTGCGTTAAACTGGATATTCAACTTAAACTGCACAAAAAGAGCTGATGCTTGAGCACTATCCAAAATTGACCCCTTTTCTTTCTGAAAAGTCATACCATTTCCAAATTTCTTTAATTGCTTTTTCAGAGTATCCTCTATGTTTCAGCGCGCTTCTGAAAGTAGGTATGGGTTTCATCCCGGTGTTGCCACCAATTCTAATATAGGCTCGAGAACGTGAAATAAAAATTCTGAACTTCAAATAAGGTTTGGCTAACCATCCTCAAACATTTTTATTGCATATGTATACAACAACATGGAAAACGTCTTAAGCGTGACTGAATTTTAAGTAGCTACTCTTAAATGAAAGAAGATTTCGCAGTTAAGGTGAGCGACCTGCGTTGCCAGTCATCGAAGCCAAAGGCTTAACGTATACGTATCCAAACTCCACAAGACCCGCTATTCAGGAAGTTTCTCTAAAAATTGAGAAGGGCGAGTTCGTCATCCTTACTGGTCCAAGTGGATGTGGAAAAACCACTCTATGCAGATGCTTTAACGGTTTGATCCCACATTTCTATCAAGGAGAGTTAGAAGGCGAAATTCAAGTCGTCGGTTTAAACGTTGCAGACCGTCCAATTCACGAACTTGCCCTTCACGTTGGGTTAGTATTCCAAAACCCCGAAAATCAACTGTTCGCTTTATCTGTTGAAAAAGATGTTGCTTTTGGACTGGAAAACCTCGGTGTTCCAAGAGAGGAAATGAGGAAGCAAGTGAATTGGGCTTTGGAGACAGCTGGCATTTATGACTTACGAGAGAGAGCACCTCATGAGCTTTCTGGAGGACAACAGCAACGAGTAGCTATAGCAAGCATTATAGCTATGCGACCTGACATAATGGTGCTGGACGAACCAACCTCCTTCCTCGACCCTTTTGGCGCTAAAAAAATCTTCGAAGTTATAGACGAGCTGAATAAATCTTTAGGTATGACAGTAATCTTGGTTGAGCATCGACTGGACTTAGCGGCAAGACATGCAAACCATGTTATTATAATGGATGAAGGAAAAGTCGTCTTAGATGGCGAACCCCGAACAGTTTTAGGATCCCAAAAAGCCCGTTTGCTCGGCGTTGGAATACCGAAGGCAACAAGACTGTACCAAATTCTCGAAGAAGAAAATGGACTTAGCACAGATAGAACGCCCGTAACGTCCGAGGAAATGATAAAACTCTTGCAAGAGGTTCTGAAGCCATGATCAAAGTCGAGGACGTCTACTTTACCTATCCAAGCGGTATTGAGGCGTTAAAAGGAATCTCTCTTACAATCAAAGACGGCGAATTCATAGCCATAATGGGCCAAAACGGCGCTGGAAAAACCACATTAATAAAACAATTTAACGGGCTATTAAAACCTACAAAAGGAGAGATTTTGGTTGACGACGTAAACACGAAAAATACTAGTGTGGCTAAACTCGCCCAAAATGTAGGGTTTGTCTTTCAAAATCCTGACAACCAACTTTTCTGCGAAACTGTAGAAGAAGAAGTTGCTTTCGCTCTCAAAAACTTCGGATTCAAAGAAACCACATTGAAAAAAAGAGTAACGTGGGCTCTAAACCTGTTAGGACTTACGGAATATCGGAAGACTTCTCCTTTTATGTTGAGCGGAGGCGAAAGGAAACGTGTTGCTTTAGCATCGGTGCTTGCTTGGAACCCCAAGGTTGTGGTGATGGATGAACCCACAATAGGACAAGATTATCAACAGAAGGAGAAACTGCGACAATTTATAATCCAACTGAACATGCAGGGGAAAACTGTTGTAGTGGTAACTCATGATGTGGAGTTTGTTGCAGATTGTAACCCCCGCGTTATTTTAATGTCTCAAGGAAAGATTGTCGCGGATGACATCGGGAAAAGAGTGCTCACGGATATTGATCGTTTAACCCAAGCTTCCATAGTTCCACCACAGATTACTCAGATCTTTATGGGGTTGACAGATTTTGGGCTGCCTGTCGACGTGATTGATATCTACAAGGCAAGAGAAATCCTGCAGAAACGGTTGGGTGAGAAATGAGCGTTTTCGACGGTTTAAAGTTTAGAAGAGTTACGTCTCCTATTCACCTGCTAGATCCTCGAATCAAGTTTCTTTATGTATGTTCAATTTTTGTGGTTGCAATAATCTTTTGGGAGTTACTTCCATTAATCATCTTGTTTCTGGTACAGATTCCGTTTGTTCTTTTGGCGCGTGTTCAAAAAGAATGGATACGCTCTCTCAGAGGAGCAGCATTTCTGGCTACAATCATTTTCGGCACAAACATTATTTTCAGATTTTTATATGCAGGCTACACATTGACGCTTCAGGACATTGAATACGCTTCAGCGATGACATTGCGATTCGTGGTGCTTGTTGAATCATTTTCAATATTTTTTCTAACCACTTCACCAGACCATTTGGGCTTGGCTTTAGAGCAAAGCCACGTTCCATACGAATTTTGCTTTGCATTCACCACCGCTGTAAGGTTTGTTCCAGTCTTAGCTGATGAAGCCCAAACAATTATGGATGCTCAAAAAGCGAGAGGATTGGAGCTTGAAAAGGGTAACTTCTTGAAGAGAATAAGGAATTACATTCCAATTCTCATTCCACTGATAATTAGTGCCATTCGTAGAAGTTTGGAGCTAGCAGAAGCTATGGAATCAAGGGCTTGGGGCGCCATCGAAAAACGCACTAACCTATACGTTTTGCAAATAAGGAGAGCCGACTATTTGTTAACCCTAATTTCCATACTCATAATAATTGTCTGTATTTACATACGGTTTTATGTGCCTGTGCCCTCGTTTTCAGATTTTTGGGGACTGTAAATCTTCCCAAAAACTTTATCCGTTAACTAAATTGTAACCACAAGGTTTTTTAACAGTTGCAAAGGTATTGCCTCTTTCGGCGAAAAATTTGACGATGCTGCATACGACAATAGACTAGAGGCGAATGTTGTGAGGGCTAAATGGAAAAAGAAAAGAAAAAGGCGAGAGAAAAAGAAGCGACAGCGGCGAAGAGATAGATATAAATAATTCTTACCTTTTTCGCTTGGCTATTGGAAAGAAATGAATTTTGTTTTCTCAAGATCGTGCATAAACTTAAGCAAGTGCTCTATACTAGTTTCACTGTATTCTGCTGACACAGCTTTTGCAAGCTCGTAGACAGTGCGTTTTTCATCCATAAAATTAAAGATTTCATACGTCTTCTTTCTGAAATCTTCGTCTTTTTTTCCAATCTCCTCATACCAATCAAACTCTTCTTCGCCCAACGCACTCTTTAATGCGTCTGAATTGAAGGAACCTTTGAACAATCGTTTTGGAGTTAAACTTTTTGCTTCTTTTTCTGCCGCAGTTTCTTCTATCTGTGCAGGAAGGGTGATACTTGCTGTTTTTGTGATGTGTGCTAAGATTTCTTCGAACCGTAAATTCTCAAGTTGACTGTAATTAGCTATGTCTTTCAGATATTTTGTGATCAAGTTTTCCAATTTAGGGCTGTTTCCTAGTCTTTCCACCGATTTTATCGCTTTCTTCTCTCGCCAAGTTATGTGTTCCATCTTGTTTTTGAAGTGACGCACGATTTTGACAAGGTCTTTTGCTAACTCGTTAGGGTTTGAGTTGGCCTTTTTTTGGAACAAAGCAGTAACTGCTTCTTTGCTTGCTTCCTGTAATCTAGTAATTCCTCCCCACCTTGTTAGTTTTGCCATGAAAATTGCGTCTTCAGCTGTGGCATTGGCAAGGGTTAAGGCTGCAACCGTGGCTATCCAGCCGACACGTTTCAAACTGTTTTCGCTAACTTTGTCAATTGAATCCATGCTTGTATGGTAGTGCAGATCCGGCCACTGTAACAGCATTACACATGGAACATTGAAGGTGGAATCGTTGAATTCTGCATGGTCGCTTCCACCGCTGAAAGCGTTAATGGAATATCGAAAGGTTGATGCTGAACCAAAGACTGTTTTGGGGTCGAATTCTTCTATCGACTGTTTAAAGAGGCTGAAAACATAATCGTTAATGTATGATGGATTAGAATCTGGCGTTTTATCTAAATTAAGAGTGGATTTGCACAGCTCTTGATTTTGCCCTACCATGTCAAGATTAATGCCAGCAATCAACTTGGGTGATAAATCTGGGTGATGATACAAATAAGCGATTGTACCGAACGTCTCTGGCACCCAAAGAAATCGTATGGTTCTTGTTGGCTTTTCGATTTTGCCAGATTCCACAATTATTTTTATTGTGCGAGCAATTTCCAAAAGTAAGCCACTGCCAGAAGCGTTGTCGTTGGCACTTGGTTTTGGATGGCAAAGATGGGCAACAAAAAAGATTTCTTCGTTTGGTTTTGAGCTACCTTCTATTGTGGCTGTTACTACGTCTAAGTTGCCTGGGAATAGTCTCGCGTTGACTTTGGCTTTCAATATTACGGGTTTGTCGCCTTTGAGTAAGGTTCGCAGGTGGTTTCCTTGTCGTTTGCTGAGGGAAAAGCCGAAACTTACTTTGTCTTGTTCTTTTTTTGTGGGCCAGATGGATTGGTAGGCGTGAGCGTCGGGTATGTCTACGCTCTCTCGAACGTTTTTCATTTCATATGTTATGGTGTCTGTGATGACGCCAGTAGCGCCGTACTTATATACAGCTTTTTCATGAACCTGTTTTGCTCTACCTGTTGCTAAAACAAATTTGTCCTTAACATCTTTTCCTTGGTAATGTTTAGGTTTGGTTCCTTCGCCTACGTCCACCAGCTCAGCTGTGATTCCCTCGGCTGGTGTGGATTTGCTGTGGGTGTGGAGACACGTGGGCACATCTTCGTATCTGACAATTAGCTTCTTTTCAGGTTCAACCAAATACAGTTCGGCGCTTTTGACTTCCCACCCCATTGGAGAAGTCCAAGTCCAATATTTTACAGCTCCATTGGAAGGGAATTGCTCGATTTTGGCGCTTTTGAATCCGAGGTTCTGAAGTGTGTCTCTGACGTATTCTGCGGCTTTGTGGAACATTATGGAAGCTTGAATTCGGTGGAAACAGGTTATTTGGGCTACGTAGGATTTGGCAACTTCTCCAGAAATTTCATTTTTCACTATTTTTTCGAGTTCGGTTTTCATGAAAAACTCCTCTAATATGTCCTCTCATTAAGTACATATTTACATGCTTAAGATTTTTGTAGAAGAGAAAGAAGAGAGTGGCTATTTTGGTCTCGTCAGTTGTATGTCCTTTGCTAGAACAAATGGCGATAGAGAGGGGATCCCGTAATCAAGCCCCCACCAATGTATGTGTTGTCTTTCCTTTGATATACCTGCTATTTGATTTAATAACCTGAGAGCATTGTCACTTAGCCGCAAATCCTTCCATGACTCCTTGATTTCACCGTTTTCTATCAGGAATATGCCGTCTCGGGGAATTGTGGAAAAGTCTCCAGTTGAATAGTTCTGGAATCTGGTGTACCATGTGTTGGTGAGGTACAAACCACGTTTTACTTGACTGAAAAGCTCATCTTTACTCATGTTGCCAGGGTCCATTTCGATGTTCCACGGCTTCGGTTGCACTAGTCCAGCGTTGCCTGTTGTTTTGGTCTTGAAGATTTTTGCAGTTGACGTATTGTGTAAGTATGTTTTAAGAACGCCATGATCAATAAACACGTTTTCTTGAACAGGAAAGCCTTCTGCATCAAAAGCGCGGTTGTTGATTGAGTATTCGGCAGGTTTGTCTCGTAGGGTCACTATGTCAGATGCGACTTTCTGGCCGAGTTTTTTCACAAACACTGATAACTGAATCATAACGCTATAAGCAGATACCATTGATCCCCAAGTGCCCAGCAGAGAACCAAAAAACAGGGGGTCAAATATAACATCATACTTGCCCTCTTCTCCTTGCTTCGGATTCTTAGCCAATTTTGCAATTTTACCAGCCTTCTCTCCAGCTCTAAGGGGTTTGAAATCTTTCAATGAGGAACAGCATTCTACGCCATGACCTGAGGCATCAATCTGTGAAAAAGCTCTAATTGACAACTCGATTGCTGACCTTGCATCTTGTCCAGTTGGACCTTCAGAAGAAGCAAGATAAACATCTTCGTACTTCGTGTAGAGGGTTCCGCCAGCATTAACCTCTGCGCCAACTTCTTTCTTTATAGCTTCTATGGATTCAAGGGCGTATTCGGAGGGATTTTCCAATTCTTGCAGCTTTTTGTCTGCCGTTGGTTTTGGGTATTTAAATGTACCTTTAGCTATTCCACCGTACATTGGGTTTTCCTTCGACACCTTAGCCAGTTTGAATAGTTGATCCATGATTTTGTCGGTATTTTGGAAATTTCGAATTTGAGTTGCGACTAACCGCTTGTTCCATGCAAGAGCGACATCTGTTGTGTAGTTATTCCACGCTACTGTGATGTCTATTTGATTGTTGCTGAATCGTGTTTGTCTATACCTTCCAAAAACGGTTTCAGCGACTACTTCGTCAGCCCCTAAAGCTTTGCCTTTCTTTGTTATAGCTTCTGTCTTTTCCAATACCTCGTTCATTTTACATATACCTCTTTTAAGCGGCTAACTGGACCACCGGTATAAACTGGTATTCCCTGCATTGGATCGCCTTTACCGCATGTTGCGGCATCATATTCAACTTTTTTCGATATAGCATCGACGCTGCTCCACCAATTCTTTGTAGTAGTTTCAATAATTGGCCTTGCTACTGGGTGCTTCAATTCTCCATTTTCGATTATGTATGCTTCTCTGCCTACGTAACGTTGATTGAAGCGTCTGTCATCGATGTTCCATTCTGTGAAAGACTTCATGTAAATTCCATATTTTACGTCTTCAATTATTTCTTCTTCTGTCCAGTCACCAGGTAGCAGAAACGTGTTTGCCATCCGCACAATGGCTTCTCTGTCATAGTTATTTGCTCTTGAAGAACCATTACTCCTCGTGCCAAGCTTGGCTGCAGTTTCTCTGTTCTGCAAGAACTCGTTTATTATACCATCTTTGTACAAGTATCGTCGTCTTGCTTTAATTCCTTCATCGTCATACTCGTAATAGCCGTAACTATTTTTCACCGTTGGATCGTCTACTATTGTTACTATGTCGTTGCCAATTCTGGTTCCTATCCAGTAAGGACCTCCTGGGTATATGAAGGAACGGCCAGCTTGACTCATTTCTCGTCCTAGTATGCGGTCTGCTTCTATAGGGTGCCCACAAGACTCATGGGAAGCGATACCTGTGACTTCCGTTCCGCAAACCAAATCCATTTTTCCAGGTTTGACAGCTTTTCCTTCTTTGACTAATTTCTGCAGCATCTTTGCATCATGTAGCAGCGTCTCAGTCACATGCCACTCGTCGAAAGCTTCCCATCCTCCACTGCGTCCAAGCCATTTGTAAGCCTGTTCAGGTTTGCCATTTTCAACTACAGTTATGAAAACAACCCCACCTATTTTTGGCACAAAAGACGAAATTGCCGAACCTTCAGAATTTACGAAGTATTTTTCGGTGAGAGATATAAAGAAGTCCATTATTCTTCCAGGAATTTTTATTTCTTGAGACGATAGGGTTTTATCAATTTCCATCAGCTCGTTTATTTTTTGTTCTGGCGGGACATCTTCTATTTTCTTTTTCTGTTCAACACTCCATTTTGTTTCGACGCCTTTCTCCTCTGCAAAAGTAATCTTATCTTTACGTCTTGCTATCTTGGCGAATTTGCAAGCTGTGTCTACCATCGCTTTTGCTTCGTCTTTGGTCCATTTGTTTGTTGATGCAAAACCAAGTCCACCGTTGGCTAGTATTCTTACGCAGAATCCGCTGTCAATGGTCGAAACAAAAGCGTCTAGAACACCGTTTTTTATTACCAGTTCTTCGTATTGTGTGGTGTTAGCTCTTGCTTCTGTATATTCAACTTTTTTGCTTCGGGCATAATCCAACGCATAGTCCATTATGTCTTTATCCAAAGTTTTCACTTCGGTAGCACTTTAGAATAGCCCTCTCATAAGATTTTGCGTGGTAATTTTCTATTTTGCCTATAAACAGGCATTATTTTTGAGACAAAATAAAACACGCCCCATAACTTCACAAGCTATGTGATGAATAAGCTGATTCTGATTCAGAATCCTTACCTCTTTTTCATAACGATTATTGCCCTCACAAAACAACCTTGATAAAGTTTCACTCTGCGAAGGAACAAGCATTGCTCACAAAGTTAGCTAAAACGCTGATGTTCTTGCCGTTACTAACGTGTATTTTAGCGTCTCAGCTAGCTATTGTGGCTTCGGGTTTTGTCTATGAGCAGGATTGGACTTTTACCTACATCAACGAGCCACCTTATGGCAACTGGACTTTTACTCGGAGACCAACATGTCCCATGCAGATTAATGCGTCTCAAATTCAAATAGGTGCCAACTGGACATATGTCTACACTTTAACCGCAAATCACACGTACCACGTTTATTGCTATGGCGACTGGATAAACGATGGAACAACTCCTGAAACCGATTATGACATATACGTCTACAACTCCCTTGGAGAGCTGGAAGGCTACCACACCGAAGCTGCGGGGCTGCCTGAGCATTTAGGAACCACAGTAGACCAGCCTTTTTTCACGCCAAAGTATTCGGGCAACTACAGCTTTGTCGTCCGAAACGACCCTAGAGAAAGCCAAGCAGCAGAACCCGCCACGTTCATGACTATTGAGCACATTGAACCGAATCTCTGGCATAGTCACTTCATAGAAGGAATACAAAGTAACATGTCTGTTGAAAACACCAGTTGGGCATACGAGTTCATCACCAGTAGCGAACGCATCGAAATTCAAGTTCAAGTGCCTGACACTCTCGACATGTATGAGACAAGGTTGTATCTTATGGCAAATCCTTCAAACAAGAAAGGTGAGGTGTTGAATGGTGCTCCTTTAGCTTGGGAACTTGGATTATACGGTGTTACGAGTGGTTCTTTTGGCGGCTACAATTTGAGCAGTGAAGGTTTTAGAGGCAATGCCTATGCAAGCTGCGAATATTTTGGGCAGGACATGTTAATCAACTACACCGCCCCATATAGCGGAGAAAGCCTTTATCACCTCGCCCTCATCGGCGAATTCGGCGCAGGAAACGTAAGTTTTAGAGTTAAAACAGACTTTGGCAATTCGGTGTTGAAACTGGCAACTCCTATTCAAAAGGTCTATCCCAATAACGAAACAATTTTAACTGCTGTTTCAAACAATTCCCATATTCAACGGGCCTTCCTCTGTTATTCCATTAACAACTGGAACACTTCTACTCTTTCGGAAATGCTAGTCAGCAATCGCACTTGCAATGGAACAATTCTTGGACAAGAAGCTGGTATAATGGTGAATTATCGTGTGGAAGCCTTTGACTTCCTTGATAATATGATGAGCATTAACGGTAGCTACACAGTGAAGCATTTCTCTTATGTAAACTTCACTCTAAGCAGAGAAGAACTGGCTCTTGGAGAAAACATATCAGTCAGCGGTTTTTTAAGCCCCGTGACAGAATCTGCAAATGCAACTGTTAGATTGACTTTCACAGCTTCAAATGGCTCAACAGTCATACGGTATCGGTACCTACAGAATGGTAATTTTTCAGTTAGCTTCAAACCTTTCTCTCTTGGCTCTTGGAGTGTCCAAGCCCGGTTTTTGGGCGACCATATGAGACATGAATCCGTCAGTGACGCTCTGCATTTTGTTGTCGTGGAGCCTTCTTTTATGGTTAAGTATTCGATGTATTTTTATGCGGGTGTTGGTGCAGCAGTTATTGTAGTAATTGTTTTGGTTATGATTCGAAGAAGGCGATAACAGGCAGCCATCGTACATGTTTTTTAGCTGCTTAGATAAACCTTTAAGCCAACCGTTGAACACAAACAAACCACAAGGAGACGTTAGGATGGTTAAACATCTATCTTCCGGTATGTATTTCATGCAAGGAAGTGAAGCCTTAGCTGAAGCTGCTATCGTTGCTGGATGCCGGTTTTTTGCAGGTTATCCCATTACGCCTGCCAGCGAAATTGCTGAACATTTGGCAAAGCGTCTTCCTCAAGTGGATGGGATTATGATTCAGATGGAGGATGAAATTGCTTCGATGGCGTCTTTGATTGGAGCAAGCTGGGCTGGTGCTAAAGTGATGACTGCGACTTCTGGTCCTGGCTTTAGTCTTATGCAGGAAAACATCGGGTATGCGTTTATGACTGAAACTCCATGTGTTATAGTTGATGTGCAGAGAGCTGGACCGAGTACGGGACAGGCTACGAAGTGTGGCCAAGGCGATGTTATGCAGGCTCGATGGGGCACCCATGGAGACTATGCTGCGATAGTGGTGTCTCCGAATTCTGTGCAGGAAATGTTTGACTTAACCTTGCATGCTTTCAATCTTGCTGAAAAATACCGCACACCAGTTATTGTACTGGCTGACGAAGTTGTGGCTCACATGAGAGAACAAATGTTTGTGCCATCTCTAGAAAAGAGAAAGATTGTTGATAGAAAGAAGCCGAAGCCTGGTAGCGAATCGTTTTTTGGCGGTGAAGAGGTTCCTTCTATGCCGTCTGTGGGTGAAGGCTACAATGTCACAGTGACGGGTTCGACTCATAATGAGTTTGGAATTCGTTTCACAGCTAACCCTGAAGTTCATCGGAGTCTTGTAACTCGGCTTGTTAAGAAGGTTAGGAACAATGCTGAATTGTTGATGGATTTTGAAGCTTTTAACGTGAATGATTGTGAAGTTGGTTTTGTTTCTTTTGGGTGTACCTCTCGGGCGGTTTATGAAGCGGTAGAAATGGCGATAGATAAGGGGATTAAGGCTGGTTTTATTAGGTTGAAGACGGTTTGGCCTTTTCCTGAAAGAATTGTTCAAGCGATGACGCAGAAAGCCAAGGCAATTATTGTGCCAGAGATGAACCTTGGGCAAGTTTTCTTTGAGGTGCAGAGAGTGGTTAATGGCGCTGCAGATGTAATTCCTGTTAACAAAATTGGTGGTGGAGAAATGTTGACGCCTGAGGAGCTTTTTTCTGAGGTTGAAAGGGGCGTGGAGAAACAATGAACGAAGCTTTTTCTCGCAAGAACTATCTAAGAGACATACCCTTTCCCTTCTGTGCAGGGTGTGGCGGCACGATAGTTGCTAACTGTTTTCTTAAGGCTGTTCATGAGCTTGGTCACCAAGACCTTCAAAATTTTGTCTTCTGTAGCGGCATTGGCTGTTCTTCTTGGATTCCGTCACCACATTTTAAGGCAGATTCCCTCCACACAACCCATGGACGGAGTATACCAGTTGCTACTGGTGTTAAGCTCATGCGTCCCGACTTGAGGGTGGTTGTTTTTGGTGGTGATGGCGACATTGTAGGAATAGGGTTAAGTCATTTAGTTCACGCGGCGAGAAGAAACTTGGATATTACTGTGATTATGGTGAACAACATGATCTACGGTATGACGGGGGGACAGGTGGCAGCAACAACTCCTTTGAAGGCAAAAACCACCACGACTCCTTATGGTGGTTTTGAACGTCCCTTAGATGCTGCTCGTCTTGCTGTTTCAGCAGGAGCATGTTATGCAGCACGCTGGACCACAGCGCATGTGAATCAGTTAAAGGAGGCTATGAAGAAGGCGTTGATCACGAAGGGCTTTGGATTTGTTGAAGTAGTAAGCCAGTGCCCAACTGCCTATGGACGCCGTGTTGGGTTTAAGAACGCTGGAGAGATGCTGTTGTGGCTGAAAAAGCAAAGTGTAACGATTGAAGAAGCAGAAAGGCTAACTGAAGAGGAACTGGAAGAGAAGATTGTTGTTGGCGAATTTGTTGCCAAGACCAGTCCAACTCTAACCGAAATGATTCGAGCCGTGTTGAAGGAGGCGAGGGATTGATGACTAGGGTTGAGATACGAATTTGTGGACTTGGGGGACAGGGGGTTGTGCTAGCAGGGCAAATTTTAGGCAGAGCCGCGGTTTATGATGGAAAAAACGTGGTGCAAACTCAGAGCTATGGGGCTGAGGCTAGAGGGAGTGCAGCAAAAAGTGAGGTGATAATCTCGGACGATAAAATAGGTTTTCCACTAGTAAGAAAATGTGATGTTCTCGTGGCGATGAGCCAAAATGCTTTAGACGTTAATATTAAGGATTTGAAGAGAAATGCAACTCTTCTAATTGACAAAGGCTTGGTTAAACAAATTCCAGAAGTCAAAGCCCAAATCTACAAATTAGCAGCAACGAAAGTTGCAGAAGCTCAACTGAAGTCAAAAATGTATGCAAACGTCGTAATGCTTGGCGCACTAGCAAAAATAACCAAAATTGTAAGCAGAGAAGCTATGGAAAAAGCCATCACAGCTAGCGTCAAGGCAAATAGCCTGAAAACAAACTTGTACGCCTTCGAAAAAGGCATTAATTTGTAAAAAACATGTGCAAAAAAACAACATCTTCAACTGTAGAGGATGCGAAATTAAAGACACATTTGCTGAAATGTGCCATAACAATGAGATGGCACGTTCTGTTTTGGGCTTACTTCCCTTTTTTTGGGGCAAGCGTGCAATCTCAAAGATTAAATCTCAGGAACTGGAGAGTCTTATGTAGGCGCGCTTGAGTGGGGAGAAAGGAAATGAGAATTAAGGCTGTTGCTGGAATGTTGATTCTTATTCTTTTTAGCGTGTTTGTTTTGGTTTGTGGTATTCAACCAGTAAGGAGTTCTGGAGCCCCGGAAATAGAGTGGAGTCGAACATATGGTGGAGCTGACCGTGACCTTGCCAATTGCGTCGTGAATGCGTCTGATGGAGGATATTTGATGGCAGGGGTTACTGAATCTTTTGGAGCAGGGGGCACAGATTTTTGGTTGGTTAAGGTTACTTCATCAGGGGTTATGCAGTGGAATAAAACCTTGGGGGGAAGTCAGGACGACTTTGCATGGTGCGTCGTTGCGACATCTGACGGAGGATACGCAATAGCAGGTGACATGTATTAAGAGGAATTATATACGGATTTTGATCTTTTAATTGTCAAAACCGATTCGTCTGGGAACATGGAATGGAACATAACCTATGTAGGATGGTCTATGGATTATGCAAATTGTATTTTGGAGACTTCCGATAAAGGTTACGTAATAGCAGGTGAATCAGCATCCTTTGGAGAATGGCCTGGAGATTTCTGGTTACTTAAGACTGAGGGTCCACCTCCAGTTGGCGGCATTGAGATTCCCGTTGATAAGCTTGCTTTGTTAACTCCTTATATTGCTCTAGCTGTTGTTGTGGTTGCAATTGTCACTGGCGCAGTATATATCGGAAGACGCTGGTTCAGAAGGCTGATTGCTCTGAAACCGTAAGACATAACTGAAAACAAAACTCCCTTTCCTTTTTTGGAAGTGTTAAATTCTAAGACATTGCAATTATCTTCGATACGTTATGGCTGAGTGGAAGCAAAAACGTCAACACATGCGCCACTACAATTACACCGCTTACATCTACAACACCCGCTACACCGAAGAGCAAAATCTCAAAATCAAGACTGCACTGGAAAACATAGAACTTGAGGGGCAAAGTTCTATTCTCGACTTAGGCTGCGGAACTGGACTGCTTTTTCCCAAAATACAAAAAACAGTAAAAACCATTGTAGGTCTAGACATATCTAAGGGCATGTTAAAAGAGATAACACCTTACATAAAACGTTCACCAAACATCCACCTCATCTTAGCTGACGCAGACCACACCCCCCTACGTGACAACTACTTTGATACAGTCTTCGCCATAACACTACTACAAAACATGCCAACCCCAGTCAAAACCCTCCAAGAAACAAAACGCATCACAAAACCCAATGCCACAATAATAATCACCGGTTTAAAAAAACACTTCACAAAACACTCCTTCACAAAACTCTTAGAAAACGCAAAACTAAAGACCAAACCAACAAAAAGAAACGATAAACTAAAATGCCACACCTCAACATGCAAGAAAAACTAACACACCGACACCCAGTCCAATCCCAACCACAAAAAACCACCCATATTTGGAACCAAATAGGAAGGTCTACTCACTGCGCAGAGAAAAAACACCCACCTCTCCAAAATACACAGTCAAAAAAGGATCAGCATCGTCAACAGTTAAATGTTTTAACACCCCCTTTTAAACGCAGCACACTATGTTAATTACACCCTTCGACCCCTGGAAGTCAAAACTCTGCACCTGCCCAGAAAAGCTAACCTTAAACCCTTACACTGGCTGTTCACATCGATGCGTATACTGTTATGTCAGCTCCTATGTTCCCAACTTCTTTCACTGCAGGCCAAAGAAAAACCTGATTCCAAGACTCGCAAAGGAAGCTGCCAAGCTGGATGGCGAACTTATCTCCATCGCCAACTCCAGCGACCCCTACCCCTACATAGAAGAAACCTTAGGCTTAACTAAAGCATGCCTACAACTTCTTTCAAAACACAATTGTAAGCTTCAACTAATAACAAAATCCACCCTTGTCACAAGAGACATCAGCATACTCAAAAAAACTCCAAGCATGGTCTCTATAAGCATAACAACGGAAGACGACAAAATCGCAAAACACTTAGAACCCTCCGCTCCACCACCTTCAGAAAGATTAAAGGCATTAAAAAAGCTGGTTCAAAATGGCATTCCAGTGTCTGTTCGTATTGATCCCATAATTCCCCTTCTTAACAATACCCCCAAAAGACTCATCAAAAAGTTAGCTTCAATTGGAGTCCCTCACATCACCTGTAGTACGTACAAAGCAAAGTATGACAACTGGAAGAGATTCACTCAAGCCTTTCCTACAACAGCGAAACTATTACGACCTCTATATTTCGAGAAAGGAGACCGAATAGGACGAAACTTCTATCTTCCAAAAGAAATGAGACAAGAAATCGTAACAAAAGTTAGGAAACTTGCCGAAAACGAAGGAATAAAATTCTCCAGTTGTAGGGAAAATCTTCCACAACTTAACTCAGCGACTTGTGACGGTTCATGGTTGATATAACACACTTCTTGCACTCCAGACGCTCAGAAACGTAATCTCCTTTAACGCATGTATAGAAGAAAAAACCAGAACTTAAGTATATGAGGTTACATACTTAACTTGGTTGGGAAAATTCAGGAGTTCTCCTTTCTCCTTCGCAAGTGGGCTTTTAACCACCTTCCCCACCCCAACCAAGGGCAAATGTTCATACATCTGCCTATTTATATTGTGGATTCGCAGTTTTTATATGTTGTCTTTGATTAGCACTTTTATGCTTGCAAAATTTTGCGAATCAAGTACACAAAGAAAACAAGTTCTCGCTAAGGGCATTGATTGATTTTTTCATCGCGTACCGCTGAAATGTAAATGTAAAGTTTCTAAATTCCTTAGAAAGGTTGATCCTTTGCCAGTAACCTCGTATTTTTTCCCATATTGAGTGGATGTCTCAACAACATAACCCTTGTTTGCGAGAAAGAGCAAGTATTTGTTTACTTGGACATAACTTAGGCTGGCACGCCGCATAATTGCACCTTTACCTTTAGGAGTACATTCAATGGTTTTCAATACTTCCACGAGAATGGTGGATCTATCTCTATATTTGAACGCACATAATCGAATCAAATTGGTGTAGAACATTTTTTCTATAACCAATAAAATATTGTTAACATCAGATTTTAGCTTTTGTATTTCAAAAGAAAGAAACAATGAAAACCTTCAGAGCACTTTCCTTTGTGAGAGTGTGCTTCTTGGTTCTTCAGCGTTTTGGTAGCTTCTTCTCATTATTCATACCACTATACAGCTCTTACATCATTTTTCTGGCACTATATTATACTTAGTTTTTCTCATTTCTAAGATTAGCTAACACCTAAGTTTCATCAATGAACCGACTAGCATCAGGTATTTCAGGCGACAGACCCCTTCTCTCCCTAATTGTCCTAATGATTTCTGTCGCAATATTCTCCGGGGTTTTGTCCCAATGATCAAAGGCAGTCTGCCAAAAAGCATGCCCTGAAGTAGCTGACCGCATTTCTGCAGATAACCCGAAAGTTTCAGCAACAGGAATGAATCCTGTAATCATGGTTAAGGGACCTTTCTGCTCTGAGGAAACGATATGCCCCCTCTTTTTCGTGATCAAACCAGAAACTTCACCAACCCATTGAGCTGATACTGAAACACCAATTTTGTAAATTGGTTCAAGAATGACTGGCTTCGAAGACAAGAAGGAACCTAGAATTCCACGCCGAGCAGCAGGCATGACTTGCGCCGGGCCTCTATGCACAGGGTCTTCATGCAACGAAGCGTCCATAAGCTTCACCTTCAATCTCCGTATAGGTTCTTCGCACAACGGTCCACTTTGACAGGCCCATCTGAAGCCTGAAATTAACATGTCTCGGATTTCTCTTAGATATTGTACTCCTTTTGTCAAGTCAACCAAAATGTTTCTATGCTCTTCTAGTGCCCACACGTTTCTGGCTTCTTGTGTTGGCCAACCTGCATCTTTCAAAACGGTGCCCATTTTCTTTCTTCCCATTTCTTCTGCTAAGTCGCCTTTCTCAATTAATTGAATAATGTTCTCTTCAAGCGGCTCCACTTGTATCCAAAACTTGTTGTGTTTGTTTGGGCTTTTCGCCATGACCACTATGCTTTGTGATTGTGTAGATTCTCTATAGACCACTAATGGTTTCGATGTTATTATTTCTAGGTCTCCACCTGCATATTCTTGGAGAAACTTTACTGCGATTTCTAGATGTAGTTCGCCCATACCACTTAGTAGATATTCGCCAGTTTCTTTGTTTAAGCTTGTTACAAGGTTAGGGTCTTCGATAGCTAGGCGGTTCATGACGTCGATAAGGCGAGGTAGATCTTTGGGATGTTTAGGTTCGATGGCGATTGTGATTACTGGTTCGGAGACGTATTTTATGCGTTCGAAGGGAACCATCCCATCTTTGTAGTCAATGTTGACAAGGGTTTCACCTGCTCTTGCCTGGTCAAGGCCGAGAAGCGCAGCTATGTTGCCTGCGTCTATTTGGTCAACAACGTCTCTGAAGGCGCCCATGTACATAGAAACTTGTTGTATGCGGTAGTTTCTTTTGGCGCCTACAAGATATACTTGCTCTCCTTCTTTTACTACGCCAGAGAAGAGGCGTCCAGTGGCCACTAGTCCGGCATGGGGATCCATTTGTGCTAGTGTAATGCACATTACTGTGGGACCCTTAGGGTCAGCGTTGAGCATGGCTCTTCCAAGTTCTGAGTCGATATCTCCCTTCCAAACTTTTGGGATTCTGTATTTTTGTGCCTCTACAGGATTTGGTTGATGCTTGACGACCATTGTTAGGATGGCGTTGTGGAGGGGGAGTTTTTGGACTAGTTCTTCGACTCTTTCGTTTTTGTAAGCTTCTATTATGTCGTTGAATTTGATGCCTGTTTGTTGGGCGATGTCTACTGTGAACCCCCAGCGGTGGAGGGCTGAGCCGAAGGCTACTGTACCTTTTGCGGGGTCGACTTTCCAGTTTTCTTTTTGTTCGGTTTCGCCGTAGAGAGCGATGAGGTTGTTGAAGTCGCGTATTATTCGGGCGAGTTTTGTTTGGATTTCGTTGGGACCGAGTTTGAGTTCTTTGATGAGGCGGTCTACTTTGTTTATGAAGAGTATGGGTTTTACGCGTTCGTTGAGGGCTTGGCGGGTGACTGTTTCGGTTTGGACCATGACTTCTTCGACTGCGTCTACGACGACGACTGCTCCGTCTATGGCTCTTAGGGCGCGTGTGACTTTTCCCGTAAAGTCTACGTGTCCTGGGGTGTCGATGAGGTTGATGAGGTAGGGTGTGCCATTTTCTTCGTGGAGGAGGCTTATATTGGCTGTTTTTATGGTGATGCCTCGTTTTTGTTCTTCTTCGAGGTAGTCTAGGGCTCGGGCTTCGCCTGCGATTTTGGGGCTTAGAAGGCCTGCTTCGGTGAGGAGGCTGTCTGTCATGGTGGTTTTGCCGTGGTCTATGTGGGCGATTATGCCGATGTCTCGTATGTTTTCTTTTTTGTTCATGAGTCTGAGGATTTCTGTGGTTTGTTTGAATCTGGGCATGTTTGTGTGTTCCTGTTTTTGTGTGGGTTTACATGGTTGTGAGGTTTGTCGCCTATTAACTTTACTGAGTGTAAAACTGTAAGGTTTTGTGTTCTCTGAGCAATGAGTAGACCGTTCTATTTGGATCCAAATATGAGTGGTAGATGTGTGGGGATTAGGTTTTTAAGTGACAATGGACGCTATCGGGTTTGATTGGTGGATGTGGATATAACGTGAGTTTTGCTGTGGAAGCTGGTGGTCTTGTGAAGGTTTTTGGTAGTATTAGGGCTTTGGATGGTTTAAGCTTCAGAATCAAGCCTGGTGAGATTTTTGGGCTTATTGGTCCTAATGGTGCTGGGAAAACGACGGCGCTTAGAGTGGTCGCTACGTTGATTTTGCCTACTTCTGGTTCTGCGAAAGTGTACGGTCATGATGTGGTTGAGGAGGCTTCGGAAATTCGCGAACTTATTGCTTATCTTCCGGAGGAAGCTGGTGCTTACAAGAATCTTTCTGGAGATGAGTATCTGAGGTTTATGGCTAAGTTTCGTTCAGAAAGTAGCGAGGTTCTGGAGGAGACTGTTAGAAGTGCTGAGGAGATTTCTGGGCTTGGAGGTCGTCTGCGTGATAAAGTGAAGACTTATAGTAAGGGTATGAAGCGTCGGCTTCTTGTTGCTCGGGCTCTTATGGCAAAGCCGAAGTTGGCGGTGTTGGATGAGCCGACGAGTGGATTGGATGTTCTTCATTCGGTTCATGTGAGGGAAATCATTAAGCGGTATGTGAAGGAGTATGGCGTCACTGTTTTGCTTTCCAGTCACAACATGTTGGAAGTCGAGTATCTGTGTGAGAGAGTTGCTTTGATTGATCATGGAAAAATTGTGGCTGAGGGTACTCCTGAGGAGTTGAAGTCGAAGAATAAAGTTACTAATTTGGAAGAGGCTTTTGCGAAGGTGGTTGGTCTTGCTTAAAGGTTTAGGAAACGTTGTTGTAAAGGAGCTTAAAGAATTACTGCGTGATCCGAAGATTCTTATTGGAATGATTGTTGTCCCGCTTGTGATGTTTCCAATTATGGGATTCGTCATTAGGGGAGCTATGGAATCTACAGAGGAGCGACTTCAAAGACTGCAAGTAGGCTTCGTAGATTTCGATCATGGCATAGCCGCTAAAAACTTGACTGATTTTCTTGATAGTTTTCCTACAATGACCCTTGTTAACATCAGTGCTTCAAGTATAGAGGAAGCTGTGGAAATTCTGCCAACTAAAAACGCAACAGACCTCCTAGTGATTCCTGCAGGATTCACAGAAAATGTGTCACAAGGAAACCCTGCAAAGTATCCTGTAAATGTTGAAGTTTATAGTGTTTTTTCTGGTGCTGGAGGAATTACTGAAACAGTGACTTCTTCGGCGGTTATTGAGTATTTGGAAGCTTTCAAGAGGTGGTTATCTCCTGATTTGTTTCAAACTGTTTCGAAGTCAATCATTAAAGGTGAGCCTGCAGATGTTTCGCCGAGTGTGCTTTTTGGTATAATGTATTCACAAGTTTTTGCTTTACCCATAACCATCAGCATATTGCTTGTTTTTTCTATGCAGATTGCTGCGACTTCTGTAGCTTCAGAAAAGGAAGAAAAGACTCTGGAGACATTGTTGAGTTTGCCCATAAGTCGCTTTACTATTTTGTTTGGGAAGCTTGCGGGGTCAATTATTGTGGCAGCAGCGGGTGCAGTCGCTATTATGATAGGGTTCAACTATTATATGGGGTCTTTCATGGTTATGGGTGATCTGGGTGTGTCGGTGGACCTTGCCGCTATTGGTATGGCGCCGACTCTGTTGGGATACTTAGTTTTGGGTGCATCAGTTTTTGTGGCTTTGCTTTCGGCTCTTGCGTTGGCGATAATTATTTCGGCTTTTTCTGAGGATGTTAGAGGTGCGCAGTCGATTGTGGGTTATCTTTATGTCATAATTATGTTGCCCATGTTTGTCATCATGTTTGCTGATTTTAATTCTTTGCCGTTGGTGGCTAGGGTGGTTTTGCTTGCTATTCCTTATACTCATCCGATGCTGGCGGCACAGGCTAGTGTTACTGGAGACTATTTGACAGCAGTTTTGGGTATTGGTTATGTTGCCCTGTTCACTGTTGCTCTGCTTTACGTGGCTGCGAAACTGTTTGCTACGGAAAAGATTTTGACTGCAAAGTTGAAATTTAGAGGGTTGCGGTTTAGGAAAAAGTGAAAAATGGAAGTTTAATCCTACACAAATTCTCAGACAGCTTTCTTTATTATTCTCCACGCAAACAATACTGCCAGAACCACTAAAACAGCGAAGATTAGTATTATGCTCAACAAAAATGAGTTGTAGTGCGCGTGCGCGATTCTGAGTGAAGGTTTCTCATGCTTAAGCGACACCTTCAAGGTTGAACTGCCCTTAATACACTTCATCAGAAATCATTCAGCCATGGTTAAGAATACGTCTCTGAAAGCTTAAAGGTTTAAGAGTCTCCGCTGTCACTTTCTTTTTTGAGGGTTGGTGAGCTGGCGGATGGCTCCGAGCCCATAGAGGCTTGAGGAAACTCCGTCCACCGTGCAGACTTGCAACACCCGTTAAAGGTGTAGGGCGAGAGCCTTGGCAACAGAACAGAAACGAAACGTCCACCCACGCGCATGAACGATGATGCATGCTAATTTGCCGAGGATGCTGGGTGCGAGGCGGTGAAACGGCTGTCCTGCAAGGTGTAAGGGCAAATAAGCGCTTGTGAACTGCTGCATGAGGCGCGGGTAGCCCGATTAGCTGAATGCCATCTCTGAACAAAAGACGGGTTACGCCCAGCACACCAACCCATAGAACTGCAGAAACACACAACTATAAGAAAAGAATCAGTAGCAGAAAGCATACATCACTCCTTCAAAATAAAATAGGAAGTTACGTAGAAGAATACAAAAGTAAACGCAGATATTAAAAACGGAGCCGCAAAACCCAACACTGATATGAGTATCCCTGACATAGCAAGACTAAAAGTTCTTCCGACGTGATGCCCCATCCACAGCAACCCTATATCAGTCCCATAAGACTCCTCATTCGTAATCCTCGACAAGATCCCCTCCTGACCAATACCAAGCAAACCCTCAATAAAACCATAAGAAATCACAAAGATACCAGCAAAGACAGAACTTGAAACCCCAATCAAAACAAGCACAAACGTGTAAAGCACCCCACTAATAACTATGAGCTTTCTTATTTTGATTGGCCCAGCAAAAACATAAGAAACCAAACCAGCTAGTAAAATCTGCAAACCAAGAATCACACCTATCATTTCAGCATCAAACCCATTGTTACTCAAGAACAAAGGATAGACAAAGCCACTCACAAACCCAAAAGATAACCCCATCACAAAAAACGAAACCAAGAAAAACTTGAAAATCTTTTTCTTCCTTCTAAAATCCAAAAAATGCAAAGCTCTCCTCATACTTAATCCCTCTTTTCTTCTGCTAATTAGAAACAAAGACACCGGAACAACAGAAGCCCCAACTAGAGCACACAACATCAAAGTCCCTTCATAGAAAAGCCAAACCACAAAGAAACCAGCAAGCAAACTCCCAATAGCAGAAGAAACATACGCCACTGTTCTCAAATGCACCAAAGTTCTCCATTTCTTCTCACTTTGCTCTAAAAGAAAAGCTCTGTTCACCGCCCACAAAGAACCACTCTGAGTCCCCTCCATAACCTTCCCAAACAAGAACTCCAGCGGAGTATGAGCCAAATAATAAATCAAATTAGAGATCACATTGAGAAAACCATTTAAAACAAAGAAAAGTTTTCTACCCCAAAAATCTGACACAGTAGCAAAAATCATCCTCCCGAGCTGAAAAATAATTGGCATTGATGCAAACACAAATCCAATAGTAACTATGTCGATGTTTCTTTCTTCCATCATCAAAGGCAAAACAACCGTAAGAACACCACTAACAAAAGAATTCAAGACTTGAATGAAAAGCGTAACCTTGATCTGACTCAAATATCTCCCTTGACCACAGATGCGTTTCTCATGGATAGAGTCAATCCACTACTTCAGCTTTATGACTTATGGAAGAAACTTCAGTTAATTAAGAACTAAGCATTTCAAACTTAGTCGCCCGTTATAAACTGTTTCTGCAACTTAACAACTTCGCCACTATCGCGAGCTTTCACATAAGTCTTTAACAACTCTTCATTGAGACTAAGGAACGTATTCCCCCACTTAAAAACCGAAAGTAACCTCTCCGCCTCCTGCCTGAAGCTTGTAATGAAAAGCGCTGCAGCCAACGCCTCAACAGTGCTAAGCCTAGTTGGCTTTCCATAATTAACAGGATTTGCAGCAATCAAATAAGGTAAACAACGTGACGCCCCTCGAATGTTAAGAAACTTTGCCACCTCATCAGCATGTTTCCAACTCAAATCCAAAGCCACAAGACCCCTCTTTTCAATTCGTTCACGATCAGCAGGCGAAAACGCTCTGGGAGAAAACGGGTTCAGAATAACCGCTCCTCTAGGCAACTCTCGTGTGCTATGAACTATCCAAACAAGATTATGGCGTTTCAGTTTAAGCGCCGAACATTTCCGAGGATCACACTGCTTAGCATGGTAGACAACTATTTTCAATTCTTTATGGTGCATTCTTTCGCACCTTCAAATGCGACATAGGATCATTCACGATCTTTGGAATCCAGTCGAGCAAATCTGTAGCCACCATGTGACACCCCTTTTCGCTTTTGACAAAGTCTCCCGCGGCACCGTTAATGAAAGCCCCTGCCACCGCCGCCTCAAAGGAGTCAACTTGCTGAGCCATAAACGCACCAACAACTCCAGAAAGCACGTCGCCTGTTCCACCCACTGTCATGCCAGGATTACCTGTAAAGTTAAGCTTTACCTTTTTTCCATCAGAAATTATGTCGGTGCTACTCTTCAACAAGACTACGGTGCTAAGTTTAGCAGCTGTTTTCCTCACTTTTTCCATCCGTTCTTCAAGACTGGATGGCAATTCTTTACCCGTCAATATAGAGTATTCTCCAGCGTGAGGCGTTAAAACCAGTGGAACTCGCAGTGGAGGCTTGAATTCTGCAAAGGCTTTCAGCCCATCAGCATCTAACAGCAATGGCGTTCCCATAGCTTCTGCAACACCCACAATTTCTCTCACAGCTCCCATAGTCTCAGCATGAAGCCCAAGACCAGGACCTATAACTGCAGCTGTTGCCTTTCCGAGATATTGTTTGATTCTAGAAACGTTATCGGGGTTAAGATGGGAGCCTTCAAGTTTTATTGTGATCAAATTTGGCGTCGTGGAAGAGATGGCATAAGCGGTTTTTTCAGGAGCGGCGATGTAAGTCAAATCTACACCAGTACGGAGAGCCGCAAGAGCAACAAGAGCCGGGGCACCAGAATAGGTCTCACTTCCACCCACAACTAGTAATTTGCCAAAATCACCTTTGTGCGATTCAACAGGACGGGGGTTAATAACAAGCGTAACGTCACCTGGCCCTGCAAATCCTTCAAAAGTTCTAGGTAGCCCAATATCCTTCACCACCAGTTCGCCTACATACTCGCCCGCTTTGAGCAAGCCTGGCTTCGCTTTGTGAAATGTAACCGTTAAATCGGCTTTGACAGCTTCACCTAACACCTTCCCAGAGTCTGAATCTATACCCGTTGGAACGTCAACAGCCAAACAAAAAGCTTGAATTCCATTTATTGTCTTAATTAACTGCAAAGCTGGTTGCCGTAGAACTCCTTTTAATCCAATGCCCAACAAAGCGTCAACAACAACATCTGCCTTAACTTCAGGGACTTGGGATGAATCAGTAACTTCATGTATCACTATAGAACTCCGTAAAGATTGCAAAGCAGACCAGTTCTTCAATGCTGCTTCATGCTTAATATCAGCAGTTTTACCTGCCACCACAACTTCCACTGAATACCCTAAAGAAAGGAGTTGGCGAGTTGTCACGAAGCCATCACCACCGTTTCCGCCCAGACCGCAAAAAACTACAACACGTGTCCTTTTAGGTTGGAATCGGGCGGATATTTCAGAAGCAACGCTGCGACCAGCATTTTCCATGAGCTGTAAACGTGAAACACCAAAATATTCAGCGTTCACTTCAAGAGCACGCATCTCTCGGCTAGTTATAACCTCAGCTTCCATGATTTTCACTGTTGACTATTATGCGAATTTTCTCTCTTAAATAGGTAATTTATAGAAATGCGACAGCTACGAGATATTCCTGTGGCTTATCTATAGCAGATGTGTGCGTGTGCAACTGCTTATTCGACTAAGCTGGTCATATAGTGACCTAAAACTGTTAAGACCAAACCCAGACATGTAAACACCATTACATAGAGGAGCGTGTACGACTGAGTTAATAGTGAAGATATAATAATCTTATCAAACCAAAAGGTGACTAATGCCAGTACGAAGCACAATGCTGCAGTTCCATAAAGAAAACTGGTTTTGCTTTTGTCTGCAGAAAACAAGTTTGCACCGTTTGTGATCTTTGTTTCACTACTTGTTGCGTTGCAGCTTACCTCTTGTTCTGTTGGAGTAACTTCCTCTAAGATAACAGTCTCTGTTTCTTGCGGTTCTTCCTTTTCGCTCTTTCTCCTTGAGCGGATGTCGAGATAAAGCATGGAAACGTAGGGAGCGGATAAGTAAATTCCAGCGATCAGAGGGTTTTGGAACAATACGGAAAAAGTTTGCAGTTGAGCAGCTGGCTGCGTTCCAATCATAAGTGTCAATATGTCTTCAACCGATACAGCTACAAATGTTACGGTTAAACATAGAAAAAACTGGAGAAGAACGCTTCTTCCCTTTCCAAGAATGATTGAAGGTATTACTGACGATAGGACAAAAATCCACGCGAAAGCGTGTATGAAAACAATTGTATCTATACGAGAGATCAGCATTTCAGCTGTTGAAGGCAAAAAACTGTTTAAAAGGTGAACGATTGAATAGACGGCTGTTTGAGTAAATAGCTGGTAACTAATAATCAAGCTCCATGCAAAGGAAATATACAACGGAGCTGTCAACGCTGCCTTTCCCAGTTTGTATACCCCACAGCATTATTTGATAACGTATGAGTAGAACAAAATGATTATGAAATGTGAATCAATAGCCTAAATAGGCGAAGCTCTACACCAGAATCCGTATTCGCCCAATTTAAGTTGCAAATCGTGCAGTTTAACACCCAAAAGGATTAAAGTTCACGAATGATATGATTATCTAACAGTTATTCCTTTTTCAATTCTGTCCTAAAGGTAGTTTAGGGTTTCAAATCTTGACGCGCTCGAGTTCCCAGATGTTTACTCAAAATAATATATAAGAATAATTTTCCAAATAATTTGTTTGTTACACATTGTGCCACATTTGTTACACAAATTGTTACACAAACGTGTTTGTGTCCTAGACACGTGTGTAACACAAAAATTAGAATAATGTTTGTTCTTATTCCATTGGTTTGATGGTTATTAGGAAAAAAATTTTTCAAAATTAAGAGAAAAGACGTCTTTTTCCAAATAAATTAGCGTGTAACAAATGTGAGACAGTGTGTAACAACGTGTCTCATGGGAAATTTACATCATTTTTGTTGTGTTTGACGTTGTAAATTCGTTGTTTTGTGGAACTTGGGCGTTTTGTTGAGCTAAAGAAGTCATCATCAGCTTTTCCATTTCAGCCCGTGCTGCTAAAACTGCTCTGTCCTCTAGATATTTGGTAGTGTATTGTACGGCTATTGCTAGGGTTACTCCTGCAGCAACCATTCTAGGAACCATTTATTTTCTGATGAGATTTCCAAATATTTTTTCTCCTATACGATTAATATGCCAGATATTTGGGAACTTTTCCCCGCCCGAGAGAATCAGCATAGCCTCTTTCCTTAACCGCCAAATAGTCTAAAAATCTTTTCTTTCATTGAAATCATATCGGGTTTATACATGGTGGACCGGGCGGGATTTGAACCCGCGGCTTCCGCCTTGCGAAGGCGGCGATCGTACCAGACTGATCTACCGGCCCACAAGTCTCTTCGTTAAAGAAGCTGTTTGCTTTAAGATTTTGGTCAACTAGTCTCTGACCACCTGGGTCAATATTGGTCTTCTGGTCTAACTGTTTAAGAATATATTCTGGGTCTTGCCTGTGATATTTGAACTTGGGCTTGCCCTCCTTGTAGCCAGTGTAGTGCCGAACCCTGTAGTAGTCCTTACCAATATGCTGGAGATAGCCTTGTACTCCACAGACCTGACAGATTATTTTCAAAGCTGAACACCTGAAGAGGACCTTAGGTCAAGCTCCAGCTTAAAAGGACCATTAAAGACCGGTCTATAACAAGCTCTACTTACTATAGTTGAATAATACTTGATAATCGAGGCTATCCTGGGAAGATATCTACTATAGATTGAATAAGACCCTGAAAACAGTCTGGAATACTTACTATAGGGGATAAAAACAGGCTAGAAACATCTACTTGTATTCAGTCAACATAAAATTCAAAAAGCTTTCTCAATTTAGAATGGAAAGGAGTGTAAGATCTCTAAGAATGTCTAACATCTTGGCTATGACTAGCTCTCGAACTATTTATGCCCCTCAATTGCATCTCAATTGGTAGATTAAGAATACTTGAAAGATTAAGAATGATTTCCTGGAAATCCTTGCAGAATCCTCTTCTATATTTTCGTTGATGGTGGGCTTTACATTCCCCATTGAAAAAATCTATTCGTGTGTCCTTTGGCTTGTCAGGACCATGCCTGTAGTGAATGCAATAGCTACAGTCAGTTATCTCCCAGTAATCCTGATCCAGAAACAGGTTGAAGCGTAGATGAAGAGCTTGAAAGACTCTTCTATTACGACAACGGAATTTTTTAATTAGAAGATTCTTTCTTTCTAAACGCAATTGCTGATTTTCTTCTCTAATTTCCTTTCTTTTCTCATTTAGGTTTTCGAATAATGATAGTTTAATGAGTTCTTTCTTTCTCTTCTCTCTTCGAGTTTCTAGAAAAGGAAATAAAGTGCTCTAGTCAGCTCTACTTATTGGTATCCAGTAAGATGAATAAGGTACCTGTCAGAGAAAATCTCAGATTTATAGGTAGATACATTCTTCCACCTATACTTGTTGTGATAGCTGTTTTTCTTGTCGTTATTTGGGGAATTCCCTCTTCTAGTCTATCCCTTGAAGTTTTCACTATTATCTATTGGATCTTCAGTGCAGTTTCCTTTCTTCTAAATCATCAAACAAAGAAATGGACTGACTATGTTGTTAATCATCATGGTCTACGTAGGGAAAGGAATCCAATAATGAGGAAAATGTATGCTACCAAAAATTTTAGGGAAAGGAAGATTGGGCTAATAGGCATGTTTGCCATACTCCTTGTTTTCTACATTATGGGGGTTAATGCTCAGGCTGTCCTACCCTTCCTGATTCTTCCTTCATTGTTTTTGGCAGTTATTCTGTATGACTTCTTAAATGATTTCTATTGGATAAGAAGGCTAAAGAAAAGGAAAGTAGTAACCTAAACCTTCCCGTCTTTTTTTATTCCAGAGGGTTATCTCACATGCATGCATGTCATTCTCCATCTAGCTAGTTCTAGTCAGGCTTTGCTCTTTTTCTATAAGCTAGTGTTGCTAGAAGAGTTGCTAGTGTTGTTGCTAATGTTTTCAGTTATATTTGTAGTCTTTGTTCAAAATCTTTGACCTATGGCGTTGGAAATGCAATGACTGTCAAAGTTCTTCCTCTTACATATCCTGTGCTACCAGTAACACGCCATTGAATCTTTATCGTATGGTCTCCTTGAGGAACTGATAGTTGATAGAAGACATACGAATAGGCAGAGTAATTCAAACCATGTCGATGCGTAGTAGGATAGCCTAGTTCCTGCGATACAGTGGGATTTAGATAAATGTCTGCTGGGTAAGCGATGGTTTCG
>Ga0209635_10000191_pt1 | contig 38415 bp, 52 predicted proteins | sample DeeMarSWOR230_32_FD_187463 | JGI IMG/M metagenome (GOLD analysis project Ga0209635, IMG submission 187463) | Marine sediment microbial communities from White Oak River estuary, North Carolina - WOR-2-30_32 (SPAdes) (version 2) | ecosystem: Environmental > Aquatic > Marine > Intertidal zone >...
TACCTAAGCGGCATAGACCTAAGCCGAGCAGACCTACGCAATGCAAACCTAAGAGGCGCAGACCTAAGCAGAACAAAACTCGACAAAAAGCATTTTGAAGAAGCAAACGGGCTTCCAATAATCAACGACGAGGTGAAAAAATGAAAACGTTTGAAGAGACGCAAGAAATCTTAACCAAAATATTAGGGCATGCTCCTAGGATTGTAGATGGGAAATTTGACCTACTCGGCGCAAACCTACACGGTGCAGACCTAAGCGGCGCATACCTACACGGCGCAAACCTATTCGGCGCACACCTAAACTATACAGACCTACGTGGTGCAGACCTAAGCAACGCAAGCCTAAGCCGCGCAGACCTAATCTACGCAGACCTACGCGGTGCAAACCTAATCGGCGCATACCTACACGGCGCATACCTACTCGGCGCATACCTACGCGACGCAAACCTACGTGGTGCATACCTACACGGTGCAGACCTACGCGGTGCAGACTTACGCGGTGCAAACCTACGAGACGCAGACCTAAGCAACGCATACCTACGCGGAACAAAACTCGACAAAAAGCATTTTAAAGAAGCAATCGGGCTTCCAATAATCAATGACAAGGTGAAAAAATGAAAACGTTTGAAGAGACGAAAGAAATCTTAACCAAAATATTAGGGCATGAGCCAAAAATTGTAGATGGGAAATTTTACTTATGCGGAGCAAACCTACGCGGTGCAGACCTACGAAGCGCAAACCTACGCGGTGCAGACATACGCGGCGCAAACCTAAGCCACGCAAACCTAAGCGGTGCAAACCTAATCGGCGCAAACCTAATCGGCGCAAACCTAATCGGCGAAGACCTAAGCTACGCATACCTACGTCGCGCAGACCTATTCGGAGCAGACCTACGCGGAGCAGACCTAAGCGTTGCAGACCTAAGCGAGGCATGCCTATGCGTTATAGATCTACGCGGCGCAAACCTAAGCAACGCAGACCTATTCGGTGCAGACCTAAGCGACTCAAACCTAAGCAACGCAGCCCTACGCGGTGCATCCCTAATCTACACAAACCTACGAGGCGCAGACCTACGAGGTGCATACCTAAGTGGCATAGACCTACGCCGAGCAGACCTACGCAATGCAAACCTACTCGGCGCAAACCTAAGCAGAACAAAACTCGACAAAAAACATTTTAAAGAAGCAAACGGGCTTCCAATAATCAATGACGAGGTGAAAAAATGAAAACGTTTGAAGAGACGAAAGAAATCTTAACCAAAATATTAGGGCATGAGCCAAAAATTGTAGATGGGAAATTTTACCTAAGCAACGCAGACCTACGCGGTGCATCCCTAATCTACACAGACCTACGAGGCGCAGACCTACGAGACGCAGACCTAAGTAACGCAAACCTATGCGGTATATACCTAAGCCACGCAAACCTAAGCCGCGCATACCTAAGCAACGCAGACCTACGCGGTGCATGCCTAGTCGGTGCATGCATAGTCGGTGCAGACATACGAGGCGCAAACCTAAGCGGCGCAAACATAAGCGGCGCAGACCTACGTCGCGCAGACCTATTCGGCGCAGACCTACGCGGCGCAGACCTACGCGGAGCAGACCTACGCGTTGCAGACCTAAGCGACGCAGAACTACGCGAAGCAAACCTACGCGAAGCAGACCTAAGCGAGGCATACCTAAGTAACGCAAACCTACGCAACGCAGACCTAATCGATGCAAATCTATGTGGCGCAAACCTAAAACACGCAAACCTAAGCGAGGCAGACCTATGCGGCGCACACCTAAGCAACGCAAACCTAAGCTACGCATACCTACGCGGAACAAAACTCGACAAAAAGCATTTTGAAGAAGCAATCGGGCTTCCAATAATCAACGACGAGGTGAAAAAATGAAAACCTTTGAAGAGACGCAAGAAATCTTAACCAAAATATTAGGGCATGCTCCTAGGATTGTAGATGGGAAATTTTACCTATGCGGAGCAAACCTACGCGGTGCAGACCTACGAAGCGCAAACCTACGCGGTGCAGACCTATACTGCGCAAACCTAAGCCACGCAAACCTACGCAACGCAGACCTACACGGTGCAGACCTAAACGGCGCAGACCTACGCAACGCAGACCTACTCGGCGCAAACCTACTCCGCGCAGACCTACGCGACGCAGACCTAAACGGCGCAAACCTAAGCAACGCAAACCTATTCGGCGCACACCTAAACTATACAGACCTACGTGGTGCAGACCTAAGCAACGCAAGCCTAAGCGGCGCAGACCTAATCTACGCAGACCTACGCGGCGCAAACCTAAGCGGCGCATACCTAAACGGCGCATACCTACGCGGCGCATACCTACGCGGAACAAAACTCGACAAAAAGCATTTTGAAGAAGCAATCGGGCTTCCAATTATCAACGACGAGGTGAATCATGAAACAAGCGCTGACACGCATAAATAAAGTAGTGAATGACGGAAAAATAGTAGGTGATAAATCTAATATCTTCGGTAGAGGTATATCAATCAATGCATTAATCAAAGAGGACAAAGACAATGGACAGAACTAAATTTCTCGAAGAACGCCGCTCGGGCATTGGCGGTTCAGATGTAGCAAGCCTTGTGGCTGCTGAATTGCCAGAACTTGAGCTTACACCATTTAAAACACCGCTTGAGGTTTATTATTCAAAGGTGCTTGAGCCAGAAGATACAGAACCGACGATTGACCAGAGGCGTGGGATTAATGCAGAGTACTTGGTAACAGAGCTTTATTTAAGTAAAAATGCTACTAAAAATGAAACTTATTGTATTGTTGACCATTCACCGCTACTTAGAACACGTGATTTTATGCTTGCGCATCCAGATAAGATAATTGGGAGCTTTACTCCGCCATTAGAGACTTTTAATCCATTATTAGGTTGGCATATTTTAGAATGCAAAACAGTTCATCCCTCAAAAGCCGACCGGTGGAAAACCAAAGCCCCGCTTGAATATTGGCTGCAATGCATTCACTATGCTATTGTTTGCGATGCACCATTCGTTGACATCGCTGGCATGATAGGATTTGAGGGGCTATCGGGCGACGATGAATATTTTAAAATTTATCGGTATGAGCGCGATAAGAAACTTGAAAAAAGAATAATCGACATCGAAGAACGCTTTTGGGAAAAGCACGTACTAAAAAAGATACCACCGCCACCGATGAATAATGCTGATTACAATTTACTGCACGTCTCGCACAACAAGAAAAAAGCAATCATCGCAACGGCAGAAATTGACGAGGCTGTAAAAAAATATAGCTTTTTAGCAGCGGCAATCGAAAAATATAAAAAAGAAAAAGACGAGCAATCGCTACTTATAAAAAATTACATGGGCGACGCATATACCTTGCAAGACAACGAAGGTCAAAAGCTAGGCGTATGCTACAATAAGAATAATCCGCCAAAGCTAGACAAAGAAAAACTAAAGACTCTAATTTCAGAAGAAGACTACAACAGTCTTTTTGCAACTCCTACACAAATCACCATCTTTACTCCAACCAAGAGGACATAAATCATGACAAATATTACAGAAGTGACAAACACGTTAAAGGCTAACAGAAAAGCAATGATTTCGTTGCTAGAAACAGATTACGACGGGCGCAAATTATCTTTAGAAGAAAAAGAAGCACGCTGTAAGAACTTAAGCCGCGTATTAATAAATCAGCTTCAAATAAATCCAGAAGTTTTAAAAGCGTCGCCAGATTCAATTTATTTGGCTGCAATGGAAGGGGTTAGGAATAAACTAGAATTAGGGTACGATTTTCATCTTGTGGCTTACGGTAATGTGTGTAAATGTATGATGGATTATAAGGGCAAATTGACTCTTGCGAAACGTTCTAAACGCGTAACAAAAATTGATGTTCAGCTTGTTCATGAAAACGACGAATTTTGGTTACGTTTTGGAGAAGAACCGTATCATAAAATTTCAGGAAAATCCGCTTTTAATCGAGGAGAAATAATTGGGGTGTACGCCGTCGGCAAAGAGTTAGACGCAAGAGGGATAGAGCAAGTTTATGTTGATCCGATGTCTGTAGATGAGATAAATGATATTAGAAATCGCTACTCACAACAAAAGAACGGCACAGCATGGACAAATAGTTGGGGAGAAATGGCGAAGAAAACAGTCTTGCGAAGACTAACTAAACGCCTAGATAGAAGCATCAACGATCAATTCAGACTTACATCAAATCAAGATATGTGGCACGAAGATACTACTTTTGACAATGCAGAAGTAATCGAAGGAAAAACGGTTCAAGCTCCTGCAATGATAGAACAGCAAATAAACCCAACCGATCAGTTAAACGCGGCTTTTGACGCAAAAGAAAAAGAACCTGTTAAAGCAAAAAGCAAGAAAAAAGATGAAGTAGAAATACCGACAACCATCAGCGAGGAAGAGCAACTTGAAAAAGAAGAAGCATCAACGATCAATTCAGACTTACATCAAATCGAGATATGCTGCAATTATGGCGAAAGCAGAAACAAACAAACTTTTACTTAATAGAGTGGTAAATAAATTATGATTACATTTTTATATCTTTCAATCCTTTTTGGAAGCGTTTTTTTAGCGTATTGCATAGTATTAATAACAGAATTTATAGTAAGTTTTACTAGAAAGAAAAAAATGATGAGAGATTTTGAAAAGCAATCGAATTATATAGTTTCAGATAAAAAAGCTAAAAAAATTATCAAGAAATGTCCTTCATGGAAAGAACCTAGAAATTTTACAAATATTAAGACGCTATAGTTTAATGGTAAAACATGCTAGTTTTTCCTTAAAAATTTTTCTAGCAAGATTCTGGTTCGAATCCAGCTGGCGTCACTAATTTAATAGAGGGCGATCTATTCCTAAAATCGTTGAGCATGAAAAAACTCCCCTCTATTGGTTTATTATAAACTATTTTCAAAAAAATACTATGCCGCCGTAGCTTAAGAAAAGCGCGCGAGGATTAGCCCTTCTTGCGTGAGATTCAGGTTTAATTCCTGACGGCGGCACTTAAATTTTTTTGAAAAAACTTGGTTTATGTACAAAATAGATACAATTTAGGTCTAGTTATACCAATTTAAAAGCAGAGAAAGAGTTGATTGACGAGCTTAGGGAAATGTTATTTATATGTGTTTGTGAAAAAAATAAGCCTTGACATCGGGCGACGTCAAGACTTATACTTTACTTAGATACTAAAACCCTTGCAGTTTAACAGATAATATAAGGGTGTCAATACTTTTTTTTAAATATTTTATAAGCTAAATGCTGGTGGAATATGGAGCAAGCTAGTTACAATTATGGCAATAGGTGTGGGCATGTGCCAAACAGCCCGCGACTATACGTAAGGCCAGCATTTAAAAAGAAAACATACGATATTTTAACGGACGCGCAAAAAAATCTAGCAGAATATTATTCAGACCCAAAAAACTGGCTAAAAAACATCGAGGAAAGCCGTTTTGATGTTGATAAGGGTCATAGCATGGGTCAACAAAGAACGGAGTCGAGAGAGGCTGTGGCTGCCGTTACGGGCGTGATTTTAGACCACTTAGACCTCGATACCATGAACATCGTTCGATATAAACAAGGAACACCAAAAAATATGTCAATTTACGACATTGCCGAAAAAGCTGGAATTAATTACGATAGATGTTGGCGTGCGCTAATGGTGCTTCAAAATGCGTCTTATGTAACTAGTAAACAAGCACAAATTAAGGAAATCGCGCTGAAGCGAGTTAGCCTTACATTATTACATCATTTAGGAATATCTGCTCTGCGTGTACATCTATGCAGAGGAAAGAAGCATAAATCACTAGAAATGAAACGCGGCGAAACAGCCATCCAAAATAATCCACAGTTAAAAAAAGCCATGAAAAGTCTTAAAGAAGCTCTTTGTAAACCAATAAAAACACTTGAGCAAAAAGAGGAAGCAGAAAAAGAAAAACAACGTAAATATTTTTGCAAGTGCAGCAGAGAACTTTTCTTGAACCTAGAACCACAAATTAAGGCTGGAAAAATGTCGATTGGTGATATCAATAGAATATTGTATGAACGCGGCATTTACCATCCCGACCTACCAAAAGAAAAAGTCTTTGGAAAGACGTGAAAACAAGAAAATATAGAAATCCTAGAACAATCCTGCCTAAAAATACCCGCTGAACAAATTTTGTGCACAAAAAATGAAAGTCCGCCTGTATTGCGACCCACAGCAAGTCAATTTTTCTTAGCCTGTGGATAACTCTGTGGATAACTTTCAAAAAATAGACAAAAATAGGCCTGCATTCAAAAATAAGTGCGAATAGGAAATCAAATAAGTAGGGAGCAGCCCCTCTCTATTAATACTCTAATGTATTTTTTTGCTTTTATTTTTTAAAGAGGGTGGCGCGGTGGGAATAGTGCATAAATTTTGCATATTTGAGGAAATAATGAGCGTTCCGCTAAGCTTTAGAAATGACTTGAATTTATAGAAATGTAATGGGAGTCGTGCAAACGTCGCTGTTGTAAACATCACAATAATTACAAATGCTTGATAAAATGGATGTTTAATCGTTGCTTAAAATCTTGAGCATATTTGCGTTGTCATAAACGGTGGTTTATGACAACGATAATTAGGCAGGAGGACAAAACTATGTCTGAAGAAATCAAATGCGGAAAATTTGCGGCAGTTAAGCATTAAACATAATCAATCTCAAATAGCATTAGCAGCTTTATTAGATCAATTACACGGAAATTATTCGATTTCCCATATTCTATTTTTTTATATGCATCCCAAGAAATATCCAAAAAATCCGCTACTTCGTCTTGGCTGTACCCTAATTCTGTACGCTTTCTTTTTAATATCGACAAAAAACGAGGTAATTCTGTGTCGGTGGCTTCTAATATTTCTTTTTTACGCTTTAATGTAATTTTATGCTTAGCTTTGTGCGTCGGCTTATAGGGACTTGATTTTCTGTTCGATGGATTTTGCATTTTGTAGCTCCTCGTCTGACATAAAAAAAAAGGATAGCGGCAACTCAAAAAATTGCGCTGTCCGTATTAAGTGGGACATGTGCATAGCAGCACGCCCACGCTCAATTCGGCATAAGGAAAAACGGGTCATCCCCACAACTTCGCCAAGCTCACGTTGTGTTATTTTATACATCCTCCGCAAGTCTTTTATTCGATGACCAATCATCGTTTTTCGCTTAAATAGAGTCTCTTGGTCAATTTTTAAATTATTCATAATTTCTAAGACCGAGATACAGCTCGTTAACTATTTTTTGCGCATATTCGTCAAGATCGCCACCGATTTCTGCGGGGTCAAGCTTTTTATCTTTGTACTCCTGCTTAAACTCCCATATTTTATCGCGTACCTCTTGCGGCGTAAAACGATCATCGGAGAGGACGGCGACTGTTAAGCGTTCAATTATTTTTTCACGTATTAGTATTTTTAAAAACTTTAGCAGCTGGTAAGTCCCGCATTTCCAAAAAGGTAAATCACACAAAAAATAATTTTTGAATAATGCCTCACGTTCCTTTTCATTGATATACTCATAAAGCAAGTTATACAGTTTGTTGATTTTTTCGATATCGCTTTCGCTTACTGCGTAGTCAATAAATTCTTCAAAAAAATCATGTTCGGTTTTCATTTTTCCCTCCAGTCTTGTCAAGTTGTTCAATCTGATATTTCATTCGTTCAAGTTGTATCTTTTCTAAGAGAGGCTTATTGTCATTCAAAATATCATGTGCTAACTTAATAGTTTCACTGGCGTCACCATCCCACGTAAAAGGACATTCTTGAACGAAGCACGAAATAAAGAAAGTTCCAAATTTATGATAGACGGCGTTAATATCTTTCATTGCTTCTTCTGGCGTGAGGTTTGTGTTAAGGGTTGCAATACCGGCCATTCTAACCAAGCAAAAAATTTGACAGCACAAAGCCGAGAAATGCTTCAGACATTCTTCGTGCGTCCCTATATGATTGGAGAACGGCAATTTTTGCAGTCCTTTTATGTGCTCATCTTCCGCTAATAACGCGGCAAAAAGTTCTTTGATTTCAGTTTCGTTCTTCATTGTTCACCTCTTTCGATTTTGTATGTTTCATTTTCTTTTTCCTCATAAAATTTGTTCATTTCTATATATGCTTTTTGTCCTTCTTCGCAGCCCGCTTCATAGCCCGCTTCCCACGCAGTTTGCTGGGCTTCTATTTCTTTTGTGTTACTCATCTTTCACCTCGCTATATTTAAAATTTGCGTCAATTATTTCCCACGAGTGACCAATAAACTTTGCATCGTGCAGGTCTGCTGTATATAAGTGCGCGTCGTGTAGTTCAATTTTTCCGAAAATTCTTTCGTGGTTCTCTTTTGTCTCTTCAAATGTTTTTTTCATCGTTCACCTCTATATTTATATAACCCAAGTTAAAGTACCGTCACCGTTGTCCTCAAATTCGCGGCAGCAAAGTTGCACTGTATGACCCCCGTTTTTTTCTGAGAAAAGGTCGGCGTATCTTTTGGTTGCAAAAGTCTTTACGTGCCCTTGCTCGTCGGTAAAATACTTTAGCGACTCGTAGTTAATGTATGTTGGTTTTGTGTAACTCACCGCAAAAAATTTCATCATTTCGTCACCCGTCACCTCATGTTAAGAGTACATAGATAGCGACCATGATCACGCAGAGAGAAAATCCCCACGTGAAGCCGCTTGTGAAGCTAATTAAAGAGCGGTGAGATTTGTAAGTCATTTTCATTACTGTATACTCCATTTAAAAATTGTTTGATTTGATATTTGCGCCCTGCCATAAAAATTTCATTTAAGAAAAAATGTACTTCGAGCGCGCATTTTATCTTGTCGTCTTTAGTGGTCGGGTTAGATTCAACGTGTTTTTTTACAAGTTTCTGAAGTTCTTTGTATTTTTCAACGATGAATTTGCCCGTATAATCAATCTCTTTCTTGTCCATCTTTGTTTTCCTCTTCGTTTGTTCTGTTTGTTAGTAAAAAATGCCTTTCTTTTAGCGGCATCGCGGAGTCGTGCAAGATGTAATTTGCGTCGCAAATTTTATTTTGATACTCGTCTTCCGTTATTTCAATGTAATATTTGACCATTAGTTTATCCTCAATTTATAGCGGTTTTCGAGATTTTATTTTTTCAACGATTCCGAAAAGCATCTCTGCAATTTTTAAGCGATTTTCCGGTCGTGTAAGATCAAGACCATCTAAGTTTGTAGTGCTTAAATCCGCTGTCTGTAAGTTTGCAGTGCTTAAATCCGCTGTCTGTAAGTTTGCGTTGCGTTCCTCAAAATCTATTCTTTCAACTGTAAAGTTTTCGCTGTTTTTCATAATGCACCTCAATAGTTAAAGATTTGGCAGTGTGCCTCGTCGGTTTTTGTGTAGTCATTGTGTTGTCCCCCATAGTATGTGTTTCTTTTTATTGTTGATTTTATGTACATAAGTTCTTTTTGTGCTTTTCTCGATTTTCTTTTTTCGAATATTTTTGCTATTGTTTGCTTTTCTAAAAGCATTTTTGTATTGCGGTACGCTTTAAAAATCGTGAAAAACATCAAGTATCTTTCTGTGCTCGTTAATTTTTTTAACGCGCTTATTTCTTTGTCATCGTGTAAAAAATCCAAACAGATACTTTCTTCTCCGCCGCCATGTTTTACTAGCAAAAACATACAACCAAAGCGTTTTTCAACTAGTCTAAAGTAAAAAGCCCTGTAGCAGACGTTCCCTATCACGCGGCCCGGTTCTTCAAAAATTATGGTGTCGTTGAAGCGCACCGTCGGGAATTTCCAATTATCTGTAGTTTCGTTACATTTTAAATTTTCCATGATGTTGTCCCTCTTAATAAAAAATAAAATACACCCCCACGAGTGTGGGGAAAGATTTATCTTTTGGGTTAAAGTTTTATAGCCATTTTGCTTTTATATATTCTCTGAGTTCTTTTTCAAACTCGTCCCCGCGCCAAGCGTTATCGACATTGGTATTGTCTTGCAGCACAGCGCATTGCCCTTTTTTTTTGAAAATAGTCGCTGTCATTGGATATTCTGCATCGCATTCATCAATGTAAACAAATTTCACTACATGGAAACCTTCGCCTCCGATTCCGTTTCTGTGATATGCTTTTTCTTTCATCTTAAGTTTCATAAGTCAGTCCCTCTAAAAATTAATTAATAAAAAAGTAAAAAAAGCCTCTCTTGTTTTATCGCTGCATTTCCCACAAGCACCCCCACGAGTGTGGGGAAAGATGATGTTTACTCACTAGATGTCCACTCGCCGTAAAAACCAAAGTCGGCGTAGTCTGCTATCACTACGTCGTCATCACCAGCGCGCACACCGTACCACGGCAGCGTAGCGACTACCTCGTCGTCGTGCTCGATGTGTATGCTAGTCTGTGTATATGCTAGATGTGCCTCCGCATATGCTTTTGCTTGCTCGAGTGTGTCGCGCCACTCATTGCCAGCGCCTGTGCCAAAATTTACAAAATATGAATTTTCCATGATGTTGTCCCTCTTAATAAAAAATAAAATACACCCCCACACGAGTGTGGGGAAAGATGATGTTTACTTACTAGATGACTTTTGCATGCGGTCATAGTCTTGCGAGCCGACTATAAATGCAGTTTTGACGCACCAAGGGCTCTCCTTTTTTTCGATTTCTCGTAGTATCCCGTATTGATCACTATAGTCGCTGTCAGGCATAAGCTCATCGTCTAGCTCAGCTTTGCTGGTGCATATCTTATCGCTGATGTAGATGGGCTTTGCTGTACTATCTATCTCATCGTCGTCTTGATACTCTGCTGCGTAGTCTAAGTGCTGCTGCTCATAATAGTCGCCGTCAAGCTGCACCAGCTCTTTTCTTAGGTCTGCGAGCATCTGGCGTGCGTCGGCTTCTGTGTCCGCTGTCTGTAGCTTCTGCGAGCCGTTGACGATATCATAGCAATATAAAGTATAAGTATAAGTGATCATGATGTAGTCCTCTTTTAAAAATTTTATTACTAAAAAAGCTTGTGTATCAAGCTACGTGGGCATGTTGACATGAAACATCAACACAGTCAAGGCTAAAATCATAAGCCATTGGCTGGTTTTGACGGGTTGCGCTTTTTTTGTGCAGGTTTTTGTGTAAAAAACGCACTTTCTCGCTACAATACCAAAAAAATAACCACCTTTATCAACAAATTTGCCCAAAATGTATGCAGCCAAGGCATTTTCGGCAAATTAAAAACGTTAGCGCAAAAGAATGCTTCAAAAGGCTTGGCGCAAAAGCAATCTCATCGCGCAAAAAACAGGAATAAACAGCGAAATAAAATTACTCTCTGAAAACTCTTTAATATCAACAAAAGTGGGGAAATCAAAATGAATTGTTCGCCCAGCTCGGCGATCTGTGGTGCATAGTAGATAGAGCATGCGACTATGTGCTACAATATCCAGATATAAATTTCAGCGAGGTCAAAAAAATGAAATCGAAAAAACATCAGGGATTTAAAACAGTGCAATCCAAAATCGCGAGAAGGCTTAAGTCGCAACGCGTCTCAGACGAAAGCGCAAAAGAAAGAGCGGGCGCAATCTTAGCGGCATCGACGAGACGCGCATCAGCAAAAGCAAAGCGAGCGAACCCGAGACTCAAAAAAGTGCTGATGCCGAAGAAGCGTGGCATAAAGATAAAAGTCGCAGATACAGACACGGCAAGAGATGTAGCTTCGAAAGTCGGCAAATCTTTAAAAGCGGGGAGTAAAAAATGATGGGTACAAAATACTGGTACATGTTTTGCTATGACTTTAATGATACTGCATCTATAGCGGCTGACAAAAAAATGATCGTGGACGCTCTTGTCGATGATGAACCTGACTCAAGAAAGCACTATGCTGACTTGCTCAGTGATGCTGTATCTATACCATCTCGCAATGATTTCATTTTGTATATGGAGAAAACGCAACTCCGCTCCGACATTCTCTCTAAAACGAGGGCATATAAAATCTTTTCTGCGGATGATGACGGTGCTTTTGGCGGACGCTGGACAGAAGTTTACAGGTCATCAGATGCAGTCGAAAAGCTCAAGGCGGAAAAAGGTCTTTACGGACTGGCAGTGATACACAGCGAAGAAGAGCGACAAAATTTTTATAACTTGCGCGATGAAATTCATGATATCTGCGCACGCTCGCTGGAAAGTCTTGAGGCAACAATCAAACAAATCGATAAAGCACAGGTAAAAATTTGTGATTTCTATGAGCGTTTGAGGTAAAAAATGAGTTATGAAGAAAGAATCGAAGCATACAAAGAACGCTTCAAAAAGTGCAAGCAGCACGTCTTTTCGTACTGGCAGGGCGACGGGTGCGCTTACAGGTATCGCGAGTGCGCGCGGTGCGGGTACACAGAGCTTGAGATAGAGCCGCCGAGCAAAAAAATCGAAGACTTATGAAAAAAATTAAAAGTTGCAAAATTCACAAAAGAGGTAACACAAAATGCCACTAAAAAAGACACGCAAAGGCGCGAGCAAAAAGCAGCGTCAAAAAGACATCAGTCAAAATATCCGAACAGAAATCGCGGCAGGAAAACCTCAAAAGCAGGCAGTGGCAATAGCTTTGAGGACTGCGGGCGTTCAAAAAAAGCGTAAACGGAAGAAAAAATAAGTCGTTCGGGATTTCCGAACAGGTGATGAAATGCAAAAGAAAAAGCATACAACAGACAAAATGCAAAAACTGCCGGACAAAGAGCATGTTAGCCGCGCGGTATCTTTGCAGCTCATAAAAAAGGCGATGAAAGGTGTCCCGTGGGCAATCAAAGAAATATCAAAATATCTTAATCTTGACCCGTACGTTAACGATGAATTTGAGGCTATCACTAAACTCCCCGCGACTGAGCAGCACATAGAACTGATGAAGCTTTACGCAAAAAGGAAGATTACAGAAGAGCAGGCTTTTGTGTATAATAAGTTACTCGGCGAGGCGATGGGCGTGGAAATTTTGAGAAAAGTCAATGAACGACTTGACACTCTCGAAAAAAATCACAGAAAAAAGAGGTGAGAATATGTTGGAAGAAAAAATCAATTTCAAAGATGTGCGATTTATATTTGGCGTGCAGAAAAAACGCAAAAAAAAGGTTATTGAAGACCCGATTTTAGCAGAATGGCGATTAATGCTGAAAAACTACGATTTTTTGTATCGCACACAGAGCAATCGCAAAAAAGCAGGCAATGAAGTTTTAGAAGAAACTAATGTTTTACTCGGTATTATAGACCATCCGCATTTGACTCAATCGGCAAAAAGACGGCAGTTTGTCAGCAGATACTGCAATGTGTCGCGCTCTGTTCTTGAGCCGCCCCAGCACAAAAAGGCTTTGCGTTGGCTTTTCAAAAAGTTAGATTCCCTTGTTAATTTTTTCAGGAAAAAGCGCAGGTATTCATTTAGCGCATATTTTAAGCCGACGCGCGAGGAAAAATTGAGAGAGAAGTTGGAAGAAAAGATGTATCGCAGGCACAGAAATAGTCTATAGTTTTGATCGCACAAACGTTTTGACTTCACCAGCTTTTTTGCGGACGGTTTTACCGAGCTGCTGCTTTGTAATATAGATGTGCTGTTCTATGTGCGCGGGTTTATAAAATATGCACGTCACAGGCTTTTCTTTTTTCTGTTCTTTTTCTTTTTCTTGCGTCATAAAAAAAGCCGCGCTAAGCGGCTAAGGTGAATATGTTTGAATCAATGATATCATGACTTGTAAAAAAATCAATGTTTAGATTACCACAATCAGTTGAGACTCGATTATGTGCTTTAGAAGCTTCTGCTGCTAGAGAAAATAGGATTGATGTCGAACTGCAAGACGACTATACACTTATAATCAATCCAGATGCAGAAAATGAAGAAAATAAAAGAATATATAATCCATCGCCAACTTTCAAAAAATTCCATGCAGACAAAAATTTTGCTCGAATCATAGTAGGTTGTTATGGTTCAGGGAAAACGACTGGTTGTTTGATAGATGCAGTCATAAACACAATTTTAATGCCGCCGTGTTTAGATGGTGTTAGACGAGCGAGAGTGCTTGTCGTTCGCAACACATTCCCAGAACTCGAAAGTACAACCATCCCGACGTGGAATAACTGGTTTGCTGATATGGGAGACATAAAAAAGCGAATGAAAGCCCCCATTACATTTATTCATAATTTTAATGATAAAAATGGCGAGATAGAATTACATGTTTTGTTTCTAGCTCTTAATCGTCCGTCCGACATCCAGAAACTCAAATCTTTTGAATCGACTTTTGCGATTTTGGAAGAAGCGTCTGAACTGGATAGAGAAGTGTTTAATCATGCTAAGGCGCGTATTGGTCGATGGCCATCTGAACAAATATGCACAGAAAAATTTGATAAAAAGATTATTTTGCCTACAAATCCACCAGATGAATCTCACTGGATTTATGACATTTTTGAAGTTCAAAAGCCAGATAAGCATTCCATTTATAAACAGCCGCCCGCTTTGTTGTGGAAAGAAAATAAATTAGTTGAAAATCCTGCAGCAGAAAATATAGAAAATCTAAAAGATGGTTATGGTTATTATTTTGATGCGTCGCTTGGACAAAGTAAGGAATTTATAAAGGTATTTATAGAAGGAAAATATGGTGTATTGAGAAGTGGACAAGTAGTTTTTCCACAATACAATGATGACCTGCATTCTGTCGAAGACATAAAAATAGACAATGACTTTCCTATCGTTATGACAGCAGATTATGGCACTGTTTGTCCTGCTTTAGTGGTAGGGCAGTATGTTTATGGTCAACTTAGAATAATCAAAGAATTTTGGGGAATGTTCTTGACCATGAAAGAATTATATCAATTAGAAGCGTCGCCCTGGTTAATACAAAATGCAGAAAATTTTAAACCAGAAGATTTAATTGTTGTTGGCGATCCCGCAAAAACATATGGCGGAAATAAAGATTTGGAAGAATGCGGACTGAGAGTTATTGACGCACCAACAAATAGAATAGATAGAAGAATAAGCGCGGTTGTAACATTGCTAACAACAATTAATGCATCAGGGCAAATGTGTTTTTGCTTATCGAGGAAAGGTTGCCCAAAAGCAAGAGCTGGTTTTATGAGGGATTATAAATATGAAGAATTAAAAACAGGTCAAGGAATTGTATATAAAGACAATCCGAAAAAAGACCATCCAGTTTCTGACTTGCACGATGGGATACAGTATCACGCGTTGCGTGTGGCTGACAGAAACATCGACACTCTGCAAAAAACTGACTATAATCAGTATATGTCGCAATCTGCTTCAGTTTTATAGGGTGCAAGATGAATAAACTAAGAAAATTAAGCACAGAAAAGGAAAAAAAAATTATTGAGAAAGTTTTAAAAGCTCGTCGAGATTGGCAGACTTATTACAATGATAACAACCAAAACTATATTGATGATGTTAATTTTTTATATTCGTGCCAATTTGATGATAAGGAGTTAAATGCTTATAAAGCAGATAACCGACCTGCTTTGCAAGCCAATCTTTTGGTAAAAGTTGTTGACCAGCTTCACGGAGAATTTGCGTCAAATGTTTTTAGTCATAAAGTACGTGCGGCGACAAAATCATCACAAAATATAGTAGGCATTCAGAAAGCTATTGATATACGTGATGATTTATTATCTCATATTGAGCATATTTCAGGTGACACGCCTCGCACAATGGCTTTTGAAAATATGACAAGTGGAGGTTATGGAGTTATTAGACTTGCCGTAGAAGAAGACGAAACAGATATTTTTAGGCAAACTGTAAAAATGGTTGGTGTCCATTCTCCGCCACTTTGTTATTTTGACCCGAATGCCAGAGATGAAGAAAAATATAAGCAGGATGGAAGATATTGCGGATTACACACTCTTTTAAGCAAAGATGAATTTAAAAATCTATATCCAGACGCAAAAATCCCGTCAAAACAGCAGGATTTAGGAAATCGTACTGAATGGATAACGGATGATGGCGTGTGGGTTATAGACCACTGGCATAAAGAGCCAATAAAACAAATGGTTGCTAGAGTAATTGTTGGTAATACCACTGATGTAATCAATTTAACTGATGAAGAACAAAAGGAGTTAAACGAATCTGATATTAAAGAAACAGTAAATGGAAATATTTCAAAACCGCCGAGTTTTTTAAGAAATGGCAGAAGATTTTATGTAATCGATCAAAAGATTAATAAAAATGCGTATAAAATTCATTATTATAGAATAGCTTGCGGACAGTTATTAGAGCACACAATATGGGACAGCTCTTATTTACCATTATTTTATTTTCCATGCAAAAATAAATGGGTCTTTGATAAAGAAAAAACAATTTCTCTAATTTATTATGCAAAAGATATGCAGCGATTTCACAATTTTATAATCAATGAAATCGCTGAACGATTCAAACTGACTCGGTATGAACCCTATCTTGTTACTCGAGAAATGTTAAAAGGAAATGAACAAATGTGGCGAAATACTTCGCAGCCGAAAACCGCATTAGTTTACACGCCGCATCAGCTTGGAAACTCGATATTAGCCCCGATAAAACAGCAACCGCAGGAAATCCCGCAAAGTCTTTTTGTTCAGCAGCAGCAATCTATGGCAGCAATTCAATCGGTTATTGGCAGGTTTGACGCAAATATGGGTGCACCAAGTAATGAGTTAACTGGTGTTGCGATAGCTCAGAGGCAGTTAGGTGGCAACATTACCACAAAAATCATTTTTGAAAATTTTAGGAAAGCTTATGAGATTGTTTTAAATGGCATATTGGATTTATCACAGAATGTTATTGATGATACTAGAGATATAAATTTGCCTGATAAAAATGAAAACAGCGACTTTTTCAAAGTAAATGACCCGATGGATGAAATGACCGATTTATCGATTGGAAAATTCAATGTAAAGGTTTCTGTCGGAAATAATTATGAATTGCAAAAAATGCAAAATCTAATGTTTTTGCAGCAGTTAACAAGTTCATATCCACAATTAATACCAGTTACTATAGATTTGTTACTCGAAAATGCCGATTTACCGAATACACCGCAGCTTGTAGAACGAGTGAGAAATAGCGGCATAGTCAACCCACAGATTATTCTTCAGGAATCTAAAAATCCGAAGGAATTGGCTCTTGCTAAGCAGAATATTCAATCTCAAAATCAGCAGCAGCAAATGATGCTTCAGATGGCGCAACAGAGATTGCAAAATGAGCAGATTAAAGTTCAAAATGATACGGTTAGAGCTCATGCAGACCAAATAAATGCAATCGGTAATACGACTTCAAAATTGCAAGATTCTCAAACAGAAAGGTTAAATGTCCTAATGAAAGGGTCTATAGAAAGCGATAAATTACGAGTTGAACAAGCACGAACTGACATGGAATTGCAAAAAACGGCATTTGAGACAGCTAAACGTTCGCTAGGTGAATTGTTCGGCGGAAGACAACCACAATTTTAAACCTCGAATCTTCCTCTGTTTGTAGCAAAATTTTGTGAAAATTCTTTGGCATTTTCTACTTTCATCAATTTTGCCATTTCGTCCATAGATATTAATGAGGTATCTTTTACTTCGCCAGTATTAAAAATTTCCTCTTCATCGACATTATCGAGATTCACAATTTTGACTTCAAGATTATGGTTTTTAACCTGTCCTTTTCCTGTCCACACAATTACATAATGTTCATTGGTTTTCAAATTCCTAATAGTTTGCCCAGCATGACAGGATGATTTCTGTTTTTTTTCTTCTTCCAATACTCGTTCGGATTCGTGCAATTGAGTGACAAAATAAGAAAATTGTTCTTTTGTTAGTTTCCTTTGAATCTTCTCTAATTGTTCTTGGGTTAATGTTGGAAATTTAAAATCGATATTTACATCATTTTGAGTTGCTGGCTGTACTTTTGATGGCGGACGACCCATAAAATACCTCTTAGTATATATAAATTGTGGCTATTTTAACTAATCGAGAGAAATAATGCAAATATCTGTGCAATATATTTGTCATTGTCATTGAACGACGTTCAATGACAAATGACACCTCTGAGGTGACAAAATGACACCTCTGAGGTGACAAAATGACACGAAATTTACAGTACTCATCAGAGCAAGCGCGTGAGCTCATCTTTGACTGCTTCAAGAATGAAAAAACATAAAAAAATTTTCCTGATTGTTTCCCGTTTTCCCGACGGGAAAACGCGGGAAAAATTTCAATCTATATAGCTCTCGAATCAATATATATGCTGGAGTTAGATCGTGTGCGTAAAAATCTGTGGATAACCTGTGGATAACTCTTGACAAATAAAATTTACTGTATTAAATTTACCCAAATGGAATGTTTCACGTGGAACATTCTAGTCGGAAGTAGCCGTACTACTGTTACCAATTGAGGTAAAAATGGCAGAAGAAAACTTGGAATCTCAATCAGAAGCTAACGTAGAAGCTGAACAAAATACTACGGATGACGTTTCGGAGTCTAAAACTGAAGAAAATCCTAACGGCGAAAGTGCCGAAACAAAAGAATTAGCGAAACAAGAGGAAGAAAGCGAAGAGAAAAAGCGGCAAATAGCGGATGCAGCGTGGAAACGATTAAGAAAAGAATCAACAGCTGCGAAGCGAAAACAAAAAGAGTTAGAGGATCAACTTGCTGAATATAAATCAAAGTTAGATTCTTTTACTAAAGAAAGTTCTTATCAACCGAATTTTTCTCAGCAAAATCAACAGCAGCCTCAAAATTTTGCAGTTTTGTATGACCCAGTCACTGGTAAACAGTTACCGCTGAACATGACTTTTGAAGAATTGGAGCGACTTGGTTCTAATTCTCAAAATCAATTTCAAGGGCAGCAAAAACCAGTTGAAACAAAAAAACAAGATACATCGACATCTAACATAGAATGGAGTCAAGATACTAAAGCGCAAGCTTTGGATTCTGTTAAAAGAAATGGGATTGATGTTCAGACTACACTTGTCGAATTGTTTGACATGGGTTTGTTAGACACACATTTAACCGAAGCTGCTGCGCAAATAGCGAGTGAGTTTGGCGAAAATGGAATCGATTTTCTTTATGAAATTGGACGAACCAGAAGCGGGCAAGAAAAATTAGATGAGATTGCAAGAAAAGACAATCCAGCAAAGCGGATTGCTGCCATGACAAAACTTATGAGTGACATGGCTGCCCGAAAACAATCGAAATTACATAGCAACAGCACTAAACAGCCAACGCCTTTAAAAGAAAATGGTTCATTTGCAAAAGGCGCGTTTACTGCTGCTGAAGCCTATGAAAAGAGACGTAGAGGGGAGCCTGTAGATTATTAACAAAATAATTTAGAGGTACCTACAGATGGTTAGTACATATACCGTAGACCAAGTGGTTGCGGAGAGGGTTTTAGATAGACTTCAAGCAAGGTTTGTATTTGTTAAAGCATCAGATACTCGATATGAAGCAAATTTCAATAATGATGGCTCAGTCGATCAAGGCGAAGGCGTAAAATATCAACTTCCAAATAAAGTAAATACCGTTTCTGATGCAGGATATGCAGCTGCTAGCGGTGATATTACTGAACGAACGGCATTGATGACAATAAATATGTCAACGAATGCTAAATGGGCGCCCACCGTTCGAGAAAGACAATTCAATATTAAACATCAGAAAGAAGTGCGAATTGATGACGCAATTCATGAAGCATTGGCGTCTGATATTGAGTTAGATTCTTCTTGGCAGTTATTCAAAAATACCTATTTGTTTACAGGAACTGCTGGTGTTACACCGACTACTTTTAAGGCTTTAAGCGACTTAGATGCCTTAATGGGAGATATGGGAATTATTAATCTTGGGGAACGGTTTTTAGCTTTGAGTTATTCAACAGCTTCCTCAATAGGATTTTCTGCATTTCCAATTAATGATGTTCCATTAAGCAGAAATTTTAGTAGAAATGTGGTAATTCCTAATGGAACGACAAATTTTGATCAAGTTCTAAAAAGTTCTGCTGTTGTAAGACATGTTGCAGGCGTTGGTTTAAATTCAGCAACTCCTACTGCTGGATTAGTTGCTTGCGGTACAGTTAAAACAAACGTTGCAAATGGAGCGAATCAGTTAACATTAACTACGTTAGGCGCAACCGTATCGGATGTTTTGAGAACTGGCGATAAATTAGTTATTCCATCACTCAATTATTTAAACCCTGTATTTCGAAATTCTACAAAATATCCATTAAGTATAAGTGTTGTTGATGGAAGTAATCCAACGCCATTGCCGTGGCCAACTGCTCCACAAGAAATTCGCTATAGTTATGCAAGCGATGGAAGCGGAGATTTAGTGGTTACATTTAGCGAAGCGCTTTATTATGACCCGACAGACCCATATCGAAACATTAGCGGTCAAATTACTGCTGGTATGGCTGTATATTTAGTTACTGCTAATACTGGCGTTGGCTCAACGACAAAAATACCTTATGAGGCAAATGTTGGGTTTAATACGAGTGCGTTAATGATAGCAGCGCCTCCTCTTCCAAAAGCAGACCCTAATGATATTGTGACATTTTTGCCTCAGTTACAGTTAGGTATGACGGTTTTTCAAGACAAAGATATTACGACTTTAAAACCGACTCAGCTTTATCGCTGGAATCTGCAATGGGTGAATAAAGTAAATCCTGATAGGTCTGCTTTATTACTTGGTTAATCTAATATGAAAGCGCGGTGAATTAATTTGCCGCGCTTATAGCGGGGGTTTAAATGGCAAGAACATCCGTTATCTCTGCAATTGAAAGGGCTTATACTCTTATTGGTGTAAAAGGGTCAAATGAAGATTTACCAGCTTACAGGAAAACAGAAGGTTTAAAAACTTTAAATTTTCGTTTACAAAATTATGCCAATGATTCGGCGAAAGTTCCTTATACAAAAGAGGTAACTTTTAACACAATAGCAAACCAAGATTCCTATACAATTGGAATTGGAAAAGATGTTGACACGAAGAAACTTGTTTCGCTGGAATATGTGAAATTAAGTGAAAATTCATATCAATATTGCCTAGATGTATTGGATAAAGAATCATTTTACAATAATGATCGTAATTTAAATTCATATGGTCGTCCCTGCTTCTATTATTTCAATCAAGAATTAGACAATTCGAAAATAACATTTTTGCCAACGCCGGAAAGAATATATGAAATTCTATTGGTTGGTAAATTTGAAGTTTATCCGCTTATTATTTCAGATGATTTGGATATTATCGTTCCTGCTGGATGGGATGAATTTGTAATTTATGATTTAGCAAGAGCGCTTAGGGATATTTATCCATCAGCAGTTTGGGATGGTGGAAAAGAAAACAGATATCAAGAATTATCAAATGAAATTCAATCGGCAAGTGAATGTAATTTATATCCAATTGTAGATGGAAGATTATCCGATTCATTCGATGCGAGAGGTTATGATTATGTCAAAAAACCTTTCGTTTAATATTTTTGGCGGTTATGGAAAAGGATTGTTTCCGCAATTCGATACCCAAGAAACTGTAAATTTGTATGTGGAAACAGAAAAGGCCCAGCAAAATAAGATTGCTTATTACCCAACAGATGGTTTGGTTCTTGCGCATAGATTTAGTAAAAGCGGTCGAGGGCGAGCACTTCACCAATTTGCTGATAAATTAGTGGCTGTTTGCGGAGCTGAAATTTATCTTATTGATGAAGTTCTATCTGAAAATGATTTGGGAACAATTAACACTGATTCTGGCTTAGTTGACATATCGAGTAGCGATAAAGAAATGCTTATTGTCGATGGCGCTAATGGATGGCTTTATAACAGAGAAACAGGTGTTTTTCGATTGCAGACTCAACCAGCATTTCCAAAATTGCCGCGATCGACCGTCTTTTTTTCAGATAGATTTGTAGCAGGTTATGGTGAAACAAACGAAATTAATTATTCGGAGATTAATAATGGGCTGCTTTGGTATGGCGATGCTGAATTTAAATTGCCATTTGGGGAAAAAGTAATAGGGCTTGCTACTATTTTAGGTCAAAGCAAACTTTATGTTTTTGGAAAATATATTACTCAAATATGGTACGACGCTGGAGCTCCGCCACCACTTCCTTTTAGAAAAGAGTTGACCGACATTCCTTTTGGATGTGTTGCACCAAGAAGTCTTGCAAAAGATACAGGACTTGGATTTATTGGATGGCTTACACAGAGCAAACAAGGCGTTAATTCAGTCGCTATAACAGACGGCGGAAAGATTAATTTGGTCAGCAGTCCTGCTATAGAACGTGAATTTGAAAATTATTCAAAAGTGGATGATGCGACAGGGTTCATTTATAAAAATTCGCTCGGGCATATTTTTTATCAAATAAATTTTCCAACAGAAAATAAAAGTTGGCAATTTAGAATTAATAGCGAACTGCCGTATAGGGATAGATGGGTTCGATTGACCTATAAAGCAAATGAACGGGATTTGGCAGAAAAACACACCTATTATAATGGCAAACATTATGTCATCGATTATTCTGATAATGCTCTATATGAACGTTCAATAAATTATTATAGCGCAGATGGAATTGAAATTAATAGAAATATTACAACACCTACATTTAGATTGCCGAATAACGATAATTTTATTTGTTCTTTTCTAAAGTTAAGAATTAATGTCGGCGAATCTTTAGATGGTTTTAAGGAAACTGATGCTTTTCATGGAGATACGAAGCCGTTTATCTATCTTCGTGTATCGCATGATGGAGGATTGACGTATGGAAAAACGATTTTGGCCGATATAGGAAAAATTGGCGATTATCTAAAAGAGGTGAAATTTTATAATTTAGGATATGGAAATCAAATTACATTCAAGATTGATTATTGGAATAAAACGAAATTTGGAATTTTTGATGCATTTATTGGAATAGTTTTAGGTGACGCATGACAACGACGACTGAAAATATTCCGCCAGTGCCAAAATTAGATGAAATCTCGGGAGATAATTCTAAGGTAACTGAAAAATGGCATTCTTGGTTTAATTCGCTTCGCGATCAATCGCTTGGTAAAAATAGAGTTTCAGATATTCAGCAATTAAGTGTTTCAGACATTATATCGCCATTATCAGAAAATATACGTATAGAAAGTACGGGCGGCGCTATAACTTTAACATCGAACCCACAAATATATGCATGGTTTGATGGGAAAATTATAGATATCGAAGGGATGTCTGATACAAATACAGTGGAATTAGTAAACGGAAACGGTTTGTCGTTAACAGCCAATTTCACGTTAAAAAATAATTCGATTATTAGACTTCATTATTCGAAGTCTAAAAATCTTTGGATTGAGCATTATAGAAGAGCATAGGTGATGTTATGGGATTATTTGATGGTATCGGAAGTGTAATTGGCGGCGCATTAGGCGGTTTATTTGGCGGAGGTGGGGATGCTTCTTCTGATATAGAAGAAGCAGAACAGCAGGCAATTGCAGAACGCCGCGCAGAATTTGAAAAAGCACAGCAATTTTTAAGTCCGTTTATGGGCGCTGGACAATTTGCGATTCCCGGACTTGAGGCGTTAACTGGCGGCGATCCAGCAGCGGTAATTAATAGATTAACGCAGCAGTTCCAGACATCACCAGGGCAGCAATTTATTCAGCAGCAAGCAACACGCGCATTGCAGAATCAAGCAGAACGCGCAGGCCTTCTTGATACAGGTGCGGAACGTGCAAGTTTGGCGCAAACTGTATCAGGTCTTGCATCTCAAAATTTGAATCAATTCATAAACCAAGCGTTAGGAGTGCGTTCAAGTCAGCAGCAGGCATTAGAATCTCTTTTCGGGGGTGGTCTTGGGGCTGGTCAAGCGCTTGCTGGCGGTGCGTTACAAACAGGTGCTGGAATTGCTGGAGATTTAGGTAACATTGGCGCAGCACAAGCTGCAAGCGCTCTTGGAAGACAACGAGACATTAGCAGTTTATTTGGCGGAATAGGTGGTTTAATAGGTGGTGCTCTTGGCGGTGGCGGTTTTGGCGGTGGCGGTTTTGGCAATTTATTTGGCTCTTCTGCTTTATCTGCACCAATAGAACCAAGCGTCAGTTCTTTGGTTAATCAATTTCAGCAATTTGGCGGCGGCGGTTTATCAGGGGGATTCTTTTAATGGCAGTAGAAAACATAATATCACAAATCGGTCAATTTAGTCCCGTTCAAACAGCGATGAGTACCGCTGAAGCGCTTAGAAATGCGCAAGTGGCTAGAGCATTGCAACAAGCTCAAACTGGATTAGCTCAAACGCGTACACAATTACTTCCACAGCAGATTGAATCTCAAATTAGATTAGCCCAAATTAACGCCCAAGGTCTAGCGGAACAAAGAAAGGCAAATTTAGGATTAAATGAATTAAGAACAGAAATAATGCTTCAAAAATTGCGCCAACAAGCAAACGCGCCAACACCCGGACAAGAAGCTCTTCAAAAAGCTGATGCAAAAGCATTGGGTTCAGCACTTCCAGATATGTCTGCTGGTTCTGATATTTCAGAACGCGTACTTGCAGATTTAAATGAAATGAAAAAAAATTATGCGAATCTTGGTTATGGTGAAAAAGGAGTTTTATTTGGACATACGCCAGCCGTAACAAATGCAGCCCAAGCATTTGACCGAGCATTAAAAGATTTAGTAATAAATCTTACAGGACAAATGAAAAATATAAGGAGTACCGATTCATTAAGAAAATTAATTCTTCAATCAAAAGTGGGTCGAAATTTTGGCGAAGGAGCTTTTAATGAGGGAATAAATTCACTTTCCGCATCAGCAAAAAGAGTAATAAATAAGAGCAAATATTTTAGTGATGTTGCAGGTAAAGGAATATCAGGTTTTGGTGCTGCCAGTCGTGGTTGGAATGAGTATATTTCTCATTATCCGCTTGTTGACCCGCAAACTGGTGAAATTTTACAAAATAATGTTGGAAAAGCCGAACAATTTTCAACACCAGAGGCAATTCAAAAATTAAATAATGGGCAATACGTTTTGTCATTAGGAGAAAATCCTCAAACTATTCCATCTATTCATGGCATTCAAAAGATTGCGCCATCAATTTCAAAAACTCCATTATTGACTACTAAACAAAATCAAATAGAGCAAATGATTGAACAAACTGCTAAAAAACATGGTCTTGATGTAGATGAATACAAAAATGAATTACGAAGAAGGGGTTTAATAAAATAATGAATGAATCTATTACACAACAATCATTAAATGATGTGGCATCTCAAATGCAGCAACAACCTGCTGTATCAACCCCTCCTGTGTTGAGTGAGCAAACTTTAGAAGATGTCGCTAAATCTATGAAAGCGCAACAAGCTCCATTCTACAAACAATTTGGCGCTGGTCTTTTACGAACACCAGAAGTTATCGGACGCGCATTTGAACGTGCAGGAGCTCAAGCCAATATTCCGTTTTTATCTCTTCCATTCAAGATTGCAGAAGGACTTGCAAAAATGGGTGTTAAGCCAGCAGACCCAATACAAAAAATTACAGAGCCTTTTGTCGGTACGTTCGGAGAAGGATTAGGCGAATTTTTAGGAAGTCTTGCAATACCAGAACTTGGAATCGGGCGCCTTGCTGGAGGCGCGGCATTGGGGTTAACAGGTGCGTTAGGACAGCAGCAAGCTCCGACTCAAGCGCAAGCATTGGGTGGAATGACTTTAGGCACAGGATTGGGAGCCGCGAGCAAGGTTGTAGAACCATTTGCTGGAAAACTTGCTGCCGCTGCTGGAAAGAGCAAATTTGCTAGAGGTGTTGGAAATGTTTTTAATGAATATATGCAAAGGCTTCGTTCAGATTTGTCCCCAATAGAAGCAAATCAAGAACTTCAAAAAATAGCAAGCCAACGAGACCAAGCCAATAGTTTCATGAATAATTTATCAGGTGGTTTGCCAGAATCTGCTCAACCAGAACGTCTTAGAAGCGCCGTAACAGATTTAGATAAAAATATAAGCGCTAAGGCAGCAGAAAAATACAATGATGCTTACGATTCGGCAAGAGAAGGCGGTAATTTTGGAATGGTATTCCCCACAGCATCTAAAAACGCGAAAGAATTGCTTGAAAAAGAAACTGAATTATTAAACAGAGGAGTTCCTCAAGTAGATGTAGACAAAATTAATAATATTTTGGCTGGTTTAGTTAGGGGAGGTGAATTAAGAAACGCGCAAGGAGAAATTATTCGGGCAAAAAGGCAGACATTTGAAAGTGGAACAGAAACCATGAAGCGTTTGCGAGAGCTTGCTCAAAAATATAATTTTGAGAAAAATAGAACGGTTTCGAGCATGCTTGGTTCGCTTGCAAATAATGTAGAAGATGATTTGGGAAATGCGCTTGAAAATACAGATGCCATTTCCAAATGGAAAGAAGCAAACAATTATTGGAAAACCAATGCGTTGCCGCTTCGCACAGAAGGCATACAAAATGCTGTTAAAGGAGCTGCTGAAATCGGAAATCTTCATAAAGAATTGCTTAATTTTGATAATACCGCACTTCCTTCAGTTTTAAACCAATTAAACGAAAATGGTAAAAAAGCATTAGCTTTTCAGGCATTCAAAGATAGCGTTGAGTTTAATCCTACAACAGAAAGACGTGAAGCTAATCCATCAAAGTTATTAAATATTTTTGATAAACAATATTCTGGTCAAAATAAACCATTTATTGAATCCGCAGTTGGCGATGAAGGTTTGAACGATTTATCAAACATGCAAAAAAATCAATTAATCGGAGTAAATGATAAAATTGAAAATTTATCAAAAGGATTGTCAAAAAGCGGGAATGCTCAAAAAATAGAAAGATTATCTGCGCCAGAAAAGAATTTAATTTTATTTAATCATTTGAAGGGTGCATTAGACGGCAATAATGAATTAGATACAAAACAATTCACGCGACTTGTGGATAAAATTGATCCTAGTGTTAGAAACGCATTATTTAGTCACGATAAAAATTCAGAAAATATATTCAATTCAATCGACCAATTTTCGAGAATGGAAAATACTCGTTTAAAGACTGGTCGATTGAATGCGCCGACAGGAAGAGAATTTTTAAGAAAATTGGCAGATATAGCTCAAACAATTGGCGTTCCAACAACATTTTTCCACCCAGCATTAGGAGCAAGTTTGGGGTTATCCTCTCTTATTGCTCGAGCATTGCAAGGCCGTGTCCCTGCTGAAAGGTTAACCCCGATTGTTGCAAATATTTTACGAAGATTAAATGTCGCTGCTGGTTCGCTTCGAGGTGTTCCTATAATTGCAGGACGACCATCACGAGAAAGAGGTTAAAATGACTATAGAAACACAATACAATTTATCACCTAATCCAGTATGGTATTTTTCAGATAGTGAAGGAAATCCGCTTGCTAATGGTAAAGTATTTTGTTTTAAGGCAACTGAACATTCTACAGAAAAAGCTGTCTATAAAGACAGAGAAGGAACAACTGTTTGGGTTCAACCAATAATTCTTGATTCAGGCGGTCATCCTGTAGACCCAACCAGCGGAGTTATTCAACCTATTTATTGGGCAAGTGATGAAAATTATTATCTTGTTGTTAAAAAAGAGGATGATTCACCATATTACGATGAAGATAATTTCAATGCTCCTGTCAATTTTTTGATACAACAAGAAATTAAGCCAACTTTCGAGGAAACCGATAGAAATCATATTTTAAATTCTCAATTTCGGTTTTTTGACAATAAAAAATTAGAGGGTGCAAGCAGCGATTTACCTCCAAATGAGGATGTGGTTATAGCTGATGAAGGATGGACATTTAGAAGAAACAATGAAGAAGGAAACATTATTATTGAATTTAAGCAATTCAGCATGGGACAAAGCGATGTTGATAATACGCCTACCTATTACATGAATGTATATGAAACTTCTTCTGGTGCAGGTGGTCAAACAGAGTTAGACGTTCAATATGCGCTAGGAAATACGCAAGATTTTTCTGAGCAAACGATGTCTTTGGGTTTGTCTATTATTTCAAATACAAGTTCTTTAATTACTGTTTTAGTTAAGCAAAACTTTGGGACAGGCGGCTCTCCAAGTTCAGAAGTTGTTACAGGTGTTGGTACAATCAGCGCAGATGGTACTTTTTCTGAAAAATCAATTAATTTCGAAATTCCTTCAGTATCTGGTAAAAGCAAGGGCACAGATAACAACGATAAAACTAGTCTGATTTTCAGAATGCCGTTAAATGAAGCATTCAATATTGGTTTTACTAATTTTCAGCTTAATTTAGGAGAAATTCTTAGAAATTTTGATAAAAAATCGTTTTATCAAGACAGACTAGAAAGAAATGCTTATGAATCTGAAGTGGCGAGTGTTGAAAATGCTTATTATACAGAAATTTCAATAGGAAATAAAAAAGCGTTTTATAATGACACTGGTTTTGTAAAAAAAATGCTTCGAAAAAATATTCCCGACGGTTATCTTCCTCTTGATGGAACGACTTATGTGACTACAGATAAAGTGGATGCAAAATATAATTCATATGATGTTCCAATTACCTATGAGCGTCTTTATAACCAATGGGAAACAGAATTTGGAAACGGAAATATTTTTGGATATGGTGATGATGGATTTTTCCCGCTGATATATACTAATAACATCATTATCACAAATGAGAAAAAGGAAACAGCAATTACTGCTTGGGCTGATAATAATACTGGTTTTTCTTTTTCAACGGAAAGAGTTGGTGGCGATAAAGGATTTTCTGAGTTTGCAATTACAGTAGATGATTCAATAAACAAATTAGAACAAGCTACTGAACCAAAAATGACATTGTCTGTTGTAAATACTTCACCCGGAACTGTTTCGGCTGCCACAAGCGGAAACTTGAAACCAGAATCTGTTGTGGTTGAAACAATAATTCCACCTAGTCCGACGCAGCCACAAGAATTATTTATTTATTTTAATCAGATTTCGGCAATTGAACCCGGTCATTATTTTTTAATAAGTAGCACAACAACTGATTATTATGTTTGGTTTGGTATTTCTGAAGTTGGGAATGATCCTGCTATCGGTGGAAGAACAGGAATACAAATAAAAATAACTTACAATGAATCAAATGTATCAATTATGAGAAAAATTAAATCGGCGCTTGAAGCAACAGGTGGCTTCTCTTGCGATTTTCTTTATCGTTTGATTTTTAGAAACAAAAATGATGGCGCTGTTACAGCACCAGACCCAGCTAATTCTCTTGGTAGATTTGTGAGAACCCATGTTGGTTCGCCGTCTGTACAAGCTTATTATTCGTACGTTTCGCCAAGAGCAAGTTATTCTAGTGGAACTATAGCAGGATATCATTTTTTAATATCATCAACTATTGGAAATTATTATGTTTGGTTTAGGGTAGATGGGTTAGGTACCGATCCTGCAATAGGTGGGCGTACTGGAATTGTTGTAGATTTAAATGCGTCTGATAATCAATTAGCCGTTCTATGGAAGATAAAAAATGCCTTAGAAGGAAAACAGGCGAATAAAATTGTTTGCAATGCGGCGTCAACACTCAGTGGCAGCGAATATTTTCTTGCTAATAATTCATCTATAAATTTTTATGTATGGTATACTGTAGATAGTGTTGGAACAGACCCACAAATACCATTGAAAACTGGAATAAAGATAGAATTATTAAGCACAGATAGCGCAAACGATGTTGCAACAAAAACCGCTAAAGCGATTTCAAAATATTATTATAAGGTTCCTGATTATAGAGGATATTTTTTGAGAGCACAGGCTGTTAATTCTGATGTCGATGAAGGATTTGATATAAGAAACCCAACAGAAAGCGGAATTGGCGGAAATGAGATAGGGACAAGCCAAATAGATACAAATAAAGCACATCATCATTTATTGCCAAGTGCGCTCTGGGGTAGTCAAAGTACAGATGGATTATCTACTTCTAGTTCAATAGCTGGAAGAAGTATTGGCTGGTACCAATATTATGAGTTATCCATTTCACAAGTTCCTTTTGTTTCGGGAGAAGGCGGCGAAGCAAGACCAAGAAATAAAAGTTTATTATATTGTGTTAAATTTTGAGGTGAGAAATGACGGCTTATAAAATAGACCCAAAGACGGCAAATGGTGATATAGGAATTTTTATTACAAAAACAGGCGCTATTACTCCTAGCGATACTGTTCCAATAGGACATCTTTGCACGTTAATTAAATGCAAAACAGTCGCAGGAGATATAGCTGTCAAAAATTCAATAACTGGTGAAATTAATATATGGCCAATAGAAGCAGGTGAAACAGTAGCTATTATATACGATCAAGTTATGGCGACTAACACAACGGCTACTGGATTATATTGGGCTGTAACTGGAAATTATATCGACAATGATTATCATTAAAGGTTAAAGATGAAACAAACTTATCAAGCAGCCAAAAAATTTTGGTTTATGATAATGAATTCGACAAAAGACATTATTTTGGATGTTATTGAGCGAATTACAGCAGATGGCTTTTATCGTATTACCGCTGAAGACGACCAGCGTATTACTGCGGATTCGGAGTATTAATTATGACAAAGAAAAAAATTAATGATTTGGCATTGGCGGCTTCTTTAACGGCAAATATGCAGTTAGAAACCGATATTAGCGGCGCAACTGCTAACAAGATAAACATGCAGCAGATTTTTGATGAAATCGATGGGCGTGTTCCTAACGCATCCGTAGATGTCTTTACTACAACAGTAGGACAAACGGTATTTACATTAAGCAGCACACCAGCAAGTGTTGCAGGCGTTTCATTTTATCATGCAGGACAATTGCGCCCACCGACAGATTATACCGTAGTTGGAACAACGGTAACTTGGCTTGATCTCCCATATACTTTTGTCGCTGGAGAAGAAATAATAATAAAATATAACGATGTAACAGGTTGCGCTCCGCCAGTTACTTCAGTATTTGGACGTATAGGAAATATTGTCGCTGCTGTAAGCGATTATGATGCCTCGCAGGTTGATAATGATAGCGGAGTTACTGGCGCAACCGTAAAAGACGCTTTGGATACATTAGATAGTCAGTCGGGGGTAACTTCTGTCTTTGGAAGAAGCGGAGCGGTGACGGCACAATTAAACGATTATGACGCTTCAGAAGTTAATAACGATAGCGGAGTAGCAGGGACTACGGTCGCAGCCGCGCTCAATACATTAAATGCTGCAATCAGTGTAACAAAAACAATTGTGATTTATGCAGATTCAGGGAATGCAAACTACTCAAACAGACGTCCTAGAGACGTAGCAGGTGCTGGGACTTACAGATATAATTATTTTATTCCATATGATTTTAATACACTTACCGCTGCCTATATTGTTTTATATCCAACAAGCGGTGCTGCTGGCAGTGGAAAAGATATTGATTTGCATGAGGAACATACTAATTCAGTGGGTCAGTCAAATGTACAATATACTTCCTCAGATACTACCACAGTATATAACTTGGGTACTGTAGATACTAGATATCATTTGGACGTCAGTCCGCTTCTCGTTAATCTTGCTGCTGGAACTGATGGCGGCATATTGGTTGATACAAATGCAATCGGCGGAACTATACATACTATGTGCATGGTAATTACTTACACTTAATGGTGATAAAATGACAGATTATATTTATGAACGCGGAAATATTGAAAATCCGAACAGTAAAGACGGTGAAGAAAACCATATTTATTTAGCAAAGCAAATAGAGGAAGCTTTGCCCGGCAAGAATTTTAAAGTATTTTGCGATCCCGTAAATTGTAAAGTCGTAATGGAAACTGAATTAAGCGGCGAAGAAAAAACCACCTTAGATAATACAATCGCATACCATAAAAGTTTATAAGAGGTGAAAAATGACTGTTTACAACTATAAACAAGAAAAAGAAAATCAAGATGTTGATATTATTTCTATGGAAAAGAAAATAAAAACAGCTATTACAATGCGAAAATTTAATCTTTATCCTGCACGACCAGAATTTTATGTGGCAGTTGATAAAACACTGGAAGAACAGCAAAAAGAAATACTCGATAAAATTGTTCTGCCATATTTAGTTTAGAGGTAATAAAATGGGATTTATTAGACACAAGCAAACATTTAATCTTGCAAAATCTTATGATGCGGTTCAGACATATTTCCTTGCAAAATATGGTTCAGACAGCAATAGCGGATTATCAGAACACAAACCGTTTGTAACAGCAGCTAAAGCTTTAGATGTTGCCAATGCAGCAGCAAGCGTAAGCACTCCTGTTACTATTTTATGTTTAGACAATGGAACATACAGCATCCAGTCAAAATCAATAAACGATTATGTTGTTTTTTATGCGCCAAATGCAAAATTAATCGGCAATTTTATTGATATCGAAGGAAAATCAAAAATAATATGCGCTGAACAAGGAGAAGGATTTTTTGACTTTGTTGGGGCAACAGCTTCAGATATTGCATACTATACTGCAAGATATGTAAATGGCAAATTTTCACCAATAAATACTCTGCGTATTCTTAGTGCCGCATCGGCTAATATTTCAATCGGAACACTAGAAATGGAAGTCGCCACAGGGACACCATATGGCGTGCTCGTTGATAATGCAAGCTCAATTAAAAATATAATTAAGATTGATACTTTATTGCTTGGAGCTAACAATGTAGGCGGAATAAATGTTGATCAAGGACACGCAACCATTATCGTCGGACAAACTTTAAAAACTGGCTCATTTACTGGGACAACAGGAATAAAAGTTGCAGCAGGCGCGACGGCAGACATAATCATTCATGGTAAAAACGAGGCAGATACACCAATTAATGTAAACGATCATAATCACAATATTATTTCCACAGAACATGGAATTTTAATTCGCGGCAAAAGACCTCTTATTAGCGCAAAAGGCTACGCCAGCACGCAAGCAGCGCGTATTGAAACTTCGTTTGCCGAAGGAAGTCCATCATCGCCAACAACAATTTTGCCGACCGCTGATTTAGGTGCTCATATCGCTTATGGTGAAAGGCAAGACGGTTCGCTTTCAGGACAATACCCATACGTAGAACTATTACCTACTACACAAGCAGGTGATATTGAAGACGGGAAATATGTAATTACCGTAAATGATGTTCAGTCCGGCGGCTCAGTGATCAACCATACTGCTTTCAGTTATGCCGCAAAAACAGGCGGCGGAACTGGAGAATACGGAGTTCCATTTGCTGTTGCAGGATTTTCATTACCGACGGCAGACGGCGTACTTGGCCAGCTATTACAAACTAACGGGAGCAAAGTATTAGGATTTGTTCCAAAACCAGTTTCTATACAATTCGGAATAGAAAATTTAATATCGTCCGCTCCAGTAATTCCACGCGATAATACTCCGCCTCTTATTTCAGAAGGAACGTTGATTAGTGACGGCGCTCCAACTCCTGTTACTTTTACAATCCCATTTACACTAAGCAGTTTGTCTAAAATGCTAAAAATTAGTTTATCTGTCGTTGTATGGGTAGATGCCGACGTGGCTGTAACTGTCGCTGTTTTTGAAAGCTTTGGCTCAAGCTGTATCGGCAAACGGTCGAAAAAAATTAAAGGCACTGATTCTACTAATAATTTAAAGTCGATTGAGTGGACTTTTTTCTATCAACCACCAACGACGCCATCAAGAACTTATACAGCCCGCATAGGCCCGGATGCAACATGCAATCTAAGATTAAATGGCGATGGAAGCGATACGAGCTTATTTATTAATTATTCAAGTTTTACTATAGAAGAAGTCCCTGCTTAAAGCACAAGACACATAGATGAACTTACAGTTCTGTTTTCCTGCTTTGAATCTTTGAAAAATGTTGCAGCAACTTTGCAATTAGATGGATTTTTGTCAATGCACCTAAAACATTCATCTTGATCATCAGAATCTTTAATAAAAGTTTTTCCATAATTTGATGTAATTTTTTTATATAATCCTTTCCCTTTTGCAGCAAGTTGAAAACGCAAAATTCCATATTTATTTCTTTGTGTTGGAGCAGTTTCATATCCACATATAACAGAAGATTCTTCTTTTGCAGGAGTGATTATTTCTTCATCAAGCCCATTTAATATTTTCATTCGCGGTAGATAAAAACTGCAAATTTTCATATTAGTTGGGCAGCATTTAGTGGATGGTTCAAATTTGTAAAAAGAATTATGCGCAAGATAATAATCAATTTCATTTGATATAATAGGCGCGCTATTTGCAAAAACATCCTGCATTTTCCAAGTAACGCCCTCTATAACGGCAGAATTATTTTCTCGTAATAATCCTTTCTCTGTAAAATAAAAACCCGATATTGACTTAGTGCAATCATATTCATTTGGTGTTGGGCAAATAAATTCCTTAGTATATTCATCATTAGCATAAACGGATTTTATTGATAGAATGGCAATTGCTGCTTTTACAATTGTCTTAAGAATTTGCTTAATATTCATTATAGGATGCCTCTTTTTATATTATATTAATTATTATGTTATAATGTCGGCATTGCACCAACGAGATGATTATAATGCTTTTTAAACGAAAGTCAAAATTTTCCGATAAACAGTTCGTCAGATTAAAAAAAAGAATTATGGCTGAAGAAAGCCTAAAGTTATTTGCTTACAAAGACGATCAATATAAAAAGGGTCGTATAAGCATTGGCTATGGGACAAAAGCAAAAAAAATGGACGATCGTATCTCTCCATTAGAGGCAGAGCGAGAACTTGAAAAGGTTTTAAAACAAACAATAAAAGAATATGGTTGGCTCGAGGAAAAATGCCCGTTTGAGATTAACGAAGTTCGCCGCGAAGCATTGTGCGATATGATTTTTAATCTTGGACTTCCAACATTTAAAGAATTCAAAAAAACTATAAAATTAATTATTAACGATAATCCAAACGATTGGCATTTTGTTGCTGCGGAAATGCGCGACTCCAAATGGTTTGATCAAGTTAGAAAACGAGCGCAGCGTATTTTATACGAAATCGATACAGGGGAGTTTAAAGGTGAATGAAATCACTATATCAGAACTAATCAAAATCGTGCAGCCCGGTGATGTTTTAATGACATCTGGCACAACACTCCTAAGCCGCCTAATTCGTTGGTCACAGCAGCTCGCTGGCGATCCAGCGAAATATACTCATATTGCCTTATTCGGATTGAAAGATACTATTAACAACGGTTATATTTACGAAGCCTACAAAGATTTAAACCTACATGAACTGAAACAGTATATTGGATATGACGTCTGTGTGATAAGAAATGTTGACATGAATTTGCTGAAATTCAAAACGAGGCTTTTTGAAATAGAAAATAATTTAGGTCAAATATATCCTTATCATCGTCTTTTTTTCCACTTAATAGATGGCTGCGCAAATTGGATTCTGCGAAATTTAAACTTAAAATCAAGAGCAAAAATAGCCAAAATGATTAATTTTGATCGCCCTGTATGTTCAGAGTGGGTTGCTCAAATTTTCAATGAAGATTTTGAAAAATGGGCTGGTGTCGTTCCAGATGACTTTGACGACAAGCGTTTACAGAATCATAATCGCTGGAAAACAATTTTTGAGGGAAAATTAATTGATGAAATCAAAATACCGCTACAAGAGAGCACGAACAATATTCAACATAAATGTGTGGATAGAGAATTTCAAACCTGTTTTTGAAAAAGTTGACAGAAGGGGTGTATTTAACAAGACTGTAAACGGCGACACAGGAATGGTTCGCAGAAAAAATGATGACAAGAGAAATAATAATGAGAACGAAGAAGATAATTTTTTATCACCCCCAAAAAGATTTAAAAAATGGGTAATGGGTCTGATTGCAACAATTATAACAGCAGTTGCTGGAATCGCTTGGGAATATTGGCGTTTGAGAAAATGAGGTATTTATGGAATTATTAATATTAGCGGTTGTTATGGCGACAGTCATGCTGATTCAAAAAAGAAAATAACCAGCGAATTGCTTAGAAAAACATTATTGACAAAATAAAATCCGATATTATAATGCCATTATATTCATAAGAAGGGCAAATGACATGAAGTCAAGAATTGAATTTTTATTATATACATATAATAAACCTACCTTTCCAGTTTCTGAAGGTTGGAAACTAAAATACTATTTTTCGCTTCCCTTTCCGCCTACCACAGGAAACAATCAATATTATACCAATCTTCGTCTAAATAATTTTAATGGTTCAAATTTCGCATACAAAAATAAGTCTGTTGCTATTGGTTACAAAAACTGCCCTAATTATTCAAGGAAAAAACAAAAACCATACAAAGCAATTCATGTATTGAAAGACTGCATAAGAGATTATCGTCAATATGCAAAATATTATTTGGCGAATCTTGTCAGTAAACGCGGAACGATAAGCAAAACCGCTGGCGCATGCATTCTTATTGTCATGCCAGATAGGCGAAGGCGTGACATGGAAAATTTGTTAAAAGTCGTAAACGATGCGCTTCAGTACGCCAAAATAGTTGAAGATGATAAGTTATTTAGACGATCGAAAATAATCATAGCAGACGAACCCGATAAAATTGACCCAAACATTTCGTTTTTAATCTTTGAAAGAGTTGAACGATGAAAACATTTGAAGAAACAGAGGAAATCCTAACTAAGATTCTTGGGTATGAGCCAAAAATTGTTGGTAAAAGATTTGAATTATTCGGCGCAAACCTACGCGGCGCAAACCTACGCAACGCAAACCTACGCGGCGCAAACATAAGCGGAACAAAACTCGACAAAAAACATTTTAAAGAAGCAATCGGACTCCCAATTATCAATGACGAGGTGAAAAAATGAAAACGTTTGAAGAGACGCAAGAAATCTTAACCAAAATATTAGGGCATGAGCCTAGGATTGTAGATGGAGAGTTTTGCCTAAGCGAGTCAGACCTACGCGGTGCAAACCTAAGCGGCGCAAACCTAAGCTACGCAGACCTACGTGGTGCATACCTACGCGGTGCAGACATACGAGGCGCAGACTTACGCGGTGCAAACCTAAGCGGCGCAAACCTAAGCGGCGCAAACCTACACGGCGCAGACCTAAGCTACACAGGCCTACGCGGTGCATGCCTAGTCGGTGCAGACCTACGAGGCGCAGACCTAAGCTACGCAGGCCTACGAAGCGCAGACCTACGCGACGCAAACCTACGCGGAGCAAACCTACGCGGTGCAGACCTACTCGGCGCAAACCTAAGCCACGCAAACCTACGCAACGCAGACCTACGCGGTGCAGAACTACGCGAAGCAGACCTAAGCAACGCAGACCTACGCGGTGCAAACCTAAGCGACGCAGACCTAACCTACGCAGACCTACGAAGCGCAGACCTACGCGACGCAAACCTAGGCGGCGCATACCTAAGCGGCATAGACCTAAGCCGAGCAGACCTACGCAATGCAAACCTAAGAGGCGCAGACCTAAGCAGAACAAAACTCGACAAAAAGCATTTTGAAGAAGCAAACGGGCTTCCAATAATCAATGACAAGGTGAAAAAATGAAAACGTTTGAAGAGACGAAAGAAATCTTAACCAAAATATTAGGGCATGCTCCTATGATTGTAGATGGGAAATTTTACCTAAGCTACGCAGACCTACGCGGTGCATCCCTAATCTACACAAACCTACACGGCGCAAACCTAAGCCGCGCAAACCTAATCGGCGCAAACCTATTCGGCGCACACCTAAACTATACAGACATACGTGGTGCAGACCTAAGCAACGCAAGCCTAAGCGGCGCAGACCTAATCTACGCAGACTTACGCGGTGCAAACCTAATCGGCGCATACCTACACGGCGCAGACCTATGCGGAGCATACCTACGCGACGCAAACCTACGTGGTGCATACCTACACGGTGCAGACCTACGCGGTGCAGACTTACGCGGTGCAAACCTACGCAACGCAGACCTATTCGGCGCAAAAATAAGCGTAACAAAACTCGACAAAAAGCATTTTAAAGAAGCAATCGGGCTTCCAATAATCAATGACAAGGTGAAAAAATGGAAACGTTTGAAGAGACGCAAGAAATCTTAACCAAAATACTAGGACATGAGCCTAGGATTGTAGATTGGAAATTTTACCTACGCGGAGCAAACCTACGCGGAGCAAACCTACGCGGAGCAAACCTATGCGGTGCAGACCTACTCGGCGCAAACCTAAGCCACGCAAACCTACGCAACGCAGACCTAGGCGGTGCAGAACTACGCGAAGCAGACCTAAGCCACGCAAACCTAAGCGGTGCAAACCTAATCTACGCAAACCTAAGAGGCGCAGACCTACGCGGTGCATCCCTAATCTACACAAACCTACGAGCCGCAGACCTACGTGGTGCATACCTAATCTACACAAACCTACAAGGCGCAGACCTACGCGGCGCATACCTAAGCGGCATAGACCTAAGCCGAGCAGACCTACGCAATGCAAACCTAAGAGGCGCAGACCTAAGCAGAACAAAACTCGACAAAAAGCATTTTGAAGAAGCAAACGGGCTTCCAA
>Ga0209635_10000194_pt1 | contig 38238 bp, 41 predicted proteins | sample DeeMarSWOR230_32_FD_187463 | JGI IMG/M metagenome (GOLD analysis project Ga0209635, IMG submission 187463) | Marine sediment microbial communities from White Oak River estuary, North Carolina - WOR-2-30_32 (SPAdes) (version 2) | ecosystem: Environmental > Aquatic > Marine > Intertidal zone >...
TCCCATCCTTTCATGAACGACCGATTCAACCAATTCTTCTGTTCCATAACTCTCAGGATATTGAGGGTATTGTATTGATCGCTCAGGTATTTGTGGAATACCTGGTTGAGGTGATGGTTGCTGTGCTTGTATATCCTCCATAGTTGGTAACTCAGTAGGCTCTTCTTCTCCTGTCACGCCTATCTTCAAAACTTGTGTTAATGCCCTGTCTATCTCATCTGCCCCGAAACCTTCTTTTCTCAAGACATCTATTATCTCGGGTTCAGAGAATCCTTTATCACTCAATTCCTTTACTCTATCTACAGGTATGAAACCCTTACCGATACCTGAAGCTTCTTCAGATTTTTTCTTACCGAAGAACTTGATCATTATCTCACTCAAATAACAATTCTTATTCTCCCAATTTATATTTATCTAAATAGCTAATAAAAATTAAGATGATTATAAACATAGAGTTTTCATGGGCAAAGGGGGATATATCTATCAGTACTCTAATTGCTGTATTGATCGGTATAATTGTTTTGGGTTTAATCATTTACCTAATGTTTTTTTATTCTAAAGAGTCTTCTTTTGACTGTCGTTTATGTTCTGCCAAGTTCGCTGAATGGTGTCAAAGATGTCTCACTACAGAGGGTAATTGGGGTAAACCAGGTTGGAGTGAGCCTGTACCGATGAGTGATTATCTGGATAATTGTAAAGAGGATTGCTTAGGTATAAATTTTAATGATTGCGGTGCAACAGGAGCGAGGGATAAATGCAAGGGATACATATACATCCCTCCCATAACTACCACCACATAAAATTATCTTATAAGAAACTAAGTTTTATTCTCAGGTTTTTCTTCAATTAGTCTTTCAACTTCATCCCTTGTTACAAACTTTGACTTTATTGGGTTGTAAAGGTCTATTAAACTTTCTAATTCTTTCACTTCGGATTTCTTTGCTGTCTTGTCTAAATTTTTATTTAACTTCAGTATTTCAGATCGTATTTCAGATAAACTTTCACTGACTGCCTTGATATCGAGCGAAATCTGTTCAAACCCCCTCCTCAAATCGTCCATCTCATCGATTACTTTTTCTTCCAATGATCCTATCCTCCTCTCACTTCCATACAGTCTTTGCTCTATTGCTCTTATTCTTCTTGTGTTGGTGTTAACCATCTTCACGATTTCACTACTGACTGCACTAATATCTTGTTGTTGTTCCTTCTCGAATACCATGGAAACAATAGTAATTTGTTTTACTGCATAAATAAAGTTTAAAGGAAAAACCAATTTTAACCAGAAAAACAAAATATTCTTGGGAATCATGGCATGTGAACATGAGATCATCGATGGTATATTGAGAGTTAATTGCAGAGGTTGCATGTTTGGTTCTAACATCGAAGATTTTGATTCTTGTTTTGGTGCGATCATTAACAAACTCTTGGAAGTTAAGAATGTAGAGAGGATAATACTCGCAGGTGCAAGAGAGCATGAATACGATTATGAACAGACAAAACTTCTAATGGAAATAGCTCGAGTCTATGAGAAATTGGTGAAAGTTGAAAATATCCTCAATTACTCTAGGTTAGGAAAGGAAAAGTGTGAAAGGTGTTTTCCTAAACGTTTTTCTGAATTGCAAATGCTTCTTGGTGAGATGCTCAGGAAGGATCCTATCGGAGCATACATTCAAACTATAAGGATGATTAGACGCGAAAGGAGTGAGATACGAAAAGAACCAATGTGCCATCGATGTTCAGAATTTTACATAAAGAATGCGTTGATTCCTATTAAAGAATCGTTGGAGAAGACTAAACTTATACAGATGGTTAAGGATAAAATACATGGTTATAAGATTGGTGATAGATCACTCTACAGGGAAATTTTTCATCCGTTGATACGACCTTCTTTCATGTTAACGAGGTATAAGGTTATGCCCCCAAAAGAAGGAAGGTTGATAGATAGGTACTCAATTTCTAACATACTTGTTGAGATATTTAAAGTCCCTGGTCGAGTGAGATATTACTATCACATCTCTGCTCCTGAATTTCAGTTATCCGACGAAAAATTATCGATCCTGGATGCAGCAAGAAGGGAAATAGCAGAATATAAACCTAGTGAGAAAGAATTTACCTATCCTGAAATGGCCAGAGAAACTTTCATGGAAATGGGAAGGGATAGAATAGCAAGTTTATCTGAAGGGATGGGTCTTCATCTATCTGAACAAGAATTGAACGAGATAACTGGCATCCTTGTAAGGTATACAGCTGGTTTTGGTATATTAGAAGTTTTGTTGATGGATAGTAAGATTCAGGATGTCTACATCAATTCTCCGATAGGAACTTTACCAATCTATATTTTACACGATGATTTCGAAGAATGTGAAACTAATTTAATACCGACGAGGGAAGATGCAGAAGGTTGGGCAACTAGGTTTAGACTTTTTTCTGGAAGACCGTTGGATGAGGCTAATCCAGTACTTGATACAGAGTTATTCGTGCCTGGAGCGAAGGCAAGGGTCTGTGCGATAACTAGCACTCTATCACCTGAGGGAATAGGTTATTCTTTGAGAAGACATAGGGAGAGACCATGGACTTATCCATTGTTCTTGAATGTCAAATATTTTGATCCTTTGTTTGCGGGGTTGATGAGTTTTTTAGTGGGTGGTTCAAGGACAATTCTCTTCAGTGGAGGGCGTAGTTCTGGTAAGACTTCATTATTATCTGCTACTATGTTGGAGATAATGAAGAAATTTAGGATAGTAACAGTTGAAGATACGCTTGAAATACCAGTCGTCCAATTCAGAAATTTAGGGTTCAACATCGAGAGACTTAAGTCGCGCTCTGTGATAACAAGAGTTGAAAGAGAATTACCAGCAGATGAAGCATTGAGGACAGCTATTCGTCTGGGTGATGCATGCTTGATTGTGGGAGAAGTTAGGAGTAAAGAGGCTTCGGCTCTCTATGAAGCGATGAGGATTGGTGCACTATCGAATGTAGTCGCTGGAACTATTCATGGTGAATCTCCTTATGGTGTTTTCGATAGAGTTGTCAACGATTTGGGAGTTCAACCAGCAAGTTTCAAGGCAACAGATATAATCGTTATTTGTGGTAGGTTGAGAACCGCAGATGGCCTCCATACGTTCAGAAGAGTGTTGGATGTTACTGAAGTCAGAAAACAATGGAAGGAAGATCCTTTGGAAGAAAAAGGATTTGTTACATTAATGGAATATTCTGCAAAGGATGATAAATTAAAACCGACTGATACTCTGATAAATGGAGAATCTTTTGTTATCAACGAGATAGCAAAAAGAGTAAAGGAATGGCATGGGAATTGGGATGGTATTTGGAGCAACATTGAATTAAGAGGAAAAGTGAAACAAACGATAGTGGATTATGCGAACAAGTTGAATAAACCTGAAATTATGGAAGCGGATTGGACAATTAAATGTAATGAGATGTTTCATTTGATCTCTGATGAAACCAGAAAAGAAGTTGGTTTTTTGGATTCTAAAATCATATATGATAAATGGTTGAATTGGTTTAAGGAGAGTTTGAAATAATGGCATTGAAACCTATAGATTATGTAATTCTACTAATAGCGGGTGCTATCGCTGTTTATATAATACTAATGATGATATCTGGACCTATCAAGAAAAGTATAATTGATATACAAGGACCAAGACGAGGTCCTACGGCTAGATTCGTAAGGTATTTGGGTTGTGCTGTGATTATGTGCACTGATGGTTGTGAAAGTGATGTGGTTTATACGCATGCCTTGGAATATGAAGGAAATAAAGTGGTGAAGAGTTGTCACCAATTTATAGAAGAAAAGGGTTGGTGTGAGGGTAAAGATCCAGGAACCCATCTTTGTGGTGAAGACTATGTCTTTGAATTTACGTTTGATGGAGATGTTAAATACAGAGGTGATTATTCTGTAAATAGTTTGGATCCTAGTACATATGGATCTTGTGGTTATGGGGATAGTGGTTGGCAGACTGATGCTTCTTGTATTGGAAGGTGGGAAGAAAGTGGTTATATGGATATGCCTTGTATAACATGCAAGTTAAATAAAATTCCATATGGCCCAGTTCCAATGGGTGTTTTATTTAGTTATGGACGTGGAAGTGAATGTGGGATTAGCGGTAATGATTTGTTTGCTGGAAGTTTGTATGTATCGGATGAGTATGCAAATAATAATTGTGAAACAGGTGGTAAGGGAGGGAGTCTGAAAAACTGTGATTTTAAAAAGGATAATACTTTCTGGATATGGACAGTTGAAAACGGACAATCAGCCTGGTGTTTGGAAGGGGAAGATAAAATTTTTGGAAAATGGAAATTATGTGGTTGTGCTGGACTTGAGTGGTACAGATGCCCTAAACTAGCAATCTGTGAGTATGCCCCTTAATTCTCAAATATTATCTTTTACTAAAACCAAATTATAAACAAATGTTACCAAAAGAACTAAAACTAGAAAAGAAGAAAGGTGCATGGTACGAATTCCTCTGTAACTCTTTAGGAAAAATATTCGAATTTCCTTTGAAGGATTCTGACGTAGAAAAATTGTCAGAAGAACTAGAATTCTGTGATTTGAAAATAAAACCTAACTACATATACACGACTGCAATCATACTCATAATAATCGGAATAGGGTTTTCTCTCATGATGTTTTTCTTCAACAAATATCTCTACGGAATGATTACCGCAATGGGAACTTTGGGTTTTGCTTATTATATAACAATCTACCCTTCTTATTTGACGAGATATCATAGGGTCATGGCTACTTCTGATCTTGTACAAACGATATTCTACCTTGCTATCTCTTTAAGGCTTGTTCCAAACTTAGAGACTGCTCTAATGTTCGCCTCTAAGAACGTGAAGGGTGTTGTTGGGAGAGACCTAAAAATGATGGCTTGGGGTTTATCCACAGGTAAGTATCAGAATGCTGATAAAGTCTTAGAAAATTTTGCTGCGAAATGGAAGAAGGAAAATCTTGAGTTTTATGAATCGATGGATTTGATAAGAGCATCGATATTACAGAGAAAAGAGAGGAGAGAAAGTCTCTTGGATGAGGCAATAGACGTCATGCTTCGGGGAAACATGGAAAGAATGAAACATTATTCTACTCAATTGAGGAATCCTTTGTTAGTGTTGACAACTCTTGGCATCACTCTACCAGTCCTCACAATCATCCTTTTTCCGATATTAACGATATTCCTTGCTTCAACGATAAATCCAACATATCTTTTCCTTTTTTATGATCTGTTACTACCTTTGGTTGTATATTACATGATGAGTGAAACTCTCAAAGCGAGACCATTAACCTTCGGGTTGATTGACATTTCTCTTCATCCGAAGGCAAAGCCAATGAAATGGATTGAGATTAGATTACTGAATAATAAGTTGAAGATACCAGTTTTATTGATCTCAATTTTAGTTGGAGTTATTATATCCTTAATCGGTTACACAATCACACTCATTCCAAATGAACCAGTATCATTCACAAAAATAGGTGGTGGATTGATCATATTGAGCGGTATTTCAGCTTCTCTAGTTATTTACTCCTACTTACATTACAAAGACAACATAAATGTAAGGGATGAAATAAGAGAGATGGAAAAGGAGTTTGATGAAGTTCTATTTCAGTTAGGATACACTTTGACTTCTGGTATACCGTTGGAATCGGCCATTAAAAAATCTGTTGAAAAAACCAGAGACTTGAAGATATCTAAACTCTTTGATAATGTGTTATTTAACATCAGGAAGTTTGGTTTTACTTTCAAAAGGGCTTTATTCGATAAAAAGTATGGTGTTTTGAAGTATTATCCTTCTCGCATAATTAAGTCAACCATGTCGATATTGTCCGATTCTATAGATAAAGGTGTTGCTGGAATGTCTAAGACTGTTCTGTCTGTATCTCAGTATTTGAAGAGTATGCATTTAGTTGAGGAACACATGAAAGAAATACTCGATGAAACTACTTCAAGCATGAAGATGATGATGACCTTACTCGTTCCTATTGCTTGTGGTGCTATTGTTGGGATGGCAACAATAATGACAATGGTGTTATTTCAGATAGATAAGTTATTAGCAGATGTTACAGGACTGTCAAATGCCTACCCAGAGAATTTCAGTGAGAATGTATTGGGATCGATGGTCGATATAAAAAGCGTGATGCCGGCTGAAGTTTTCTTAGTAGTAGTCGGTGTTTACATGTTAGAAATAGTTTTGATGCTTGCGGTCTTCATCGGTGCTTTAGAACATGGAGATGATCCTTTGGATAAGCATCAGTTGATCACGACAAATGTTATACTCAGCTATTTCATGTTTTCTGCTTGTGTTTTGTTCATATATTTTATATTCAGGAATCTAATAATGTTCTGGGGCCCATGAAGGGAACTGTTAGGTATTTAGGCGTAAAGACTATATTGACCCTTGTGATAGTTTTTTTTGCCGTGATATTATTGTTGATCTTCGTAATGGGTTTAGATAAGAAGATCATTGATTCTATAAAGTTTTTGATAAGGATAGTTGAGGTTAGTTGATGAGGAAGGGAGTAACAGGTTACCAGTTGACTGTTATAATAACGATAGTAATCGCAGTTGTCGTCATAGCGTTAGCATGGATTTTCTTAAAGGCTGGAAGTGAAGGTGTTCTCGATTTATTCGATGAGTTCACTAGCTCGTTCACTAAGACTATATGTTCTTTGTTAGGGTCGTGGGCCGATTGGATTTTTGGAGGGATGTGTTGAGTTATGGTAACGATAAAATTCATAGTTGAGGTTGTACTTGTCGTGATAGGTCTGGCAATCATGATTTGGTGGCTTTCCAGTAATTTTAGCAATCTAACAAACGCGTTCATCAATTGGATAGAAAGTTTGGTTGATTGAATGGTAGCAATTAGGACAGTATTACTTTTGTTGTTATTCTTAATACTTTCATCAATTTGGGTTATGTACGTTACTGGACATCTGCAAGGTCTCCCTTATGTTTGCGAAATTTTTCGTAATCCAAAGGAAGACTTAGTAAGGTATTATGCATGTAGTCTGGCATTGTGTACCCATGGATGCCCGTCTAATGAAGATGAAGACCATGTAGTCAATGAAATCTGTCTTGAGCAGGACTGTACGACAAAGGAATGTATAAACCCTTGTTATAGTTATTGTGAAACTCCACCTACTTCTTGGCCAGCGAGAGATTCAAGGTGGGATGATCCTGGTGGAATATGTGGTAAAAGTTATGACATGGACTTATCTTTAGAACAAGAAGAATTGAAAGGTTGTTATGATATAGATGTTGATATTAATATATGGGGTAGTGATCAGGGGTGGAGCTATATTACAGAAGTTTACGATGTAATGAAAAAACTTTTTCCTGATTTTTTTTATTTTGATAGTGAGGGTTTACATTACGAGCTAATTGATGATAATTGTAATCGTAAACGTGAAGTGGGTAATGAAAACCAATATTATCCAGGTTTAATTTTTGATAAGATTGAAAAATTGGTATGGTATGAACCAAGATGGCAAAGGAATGAATGGGAAATAAAGGGAACTGGTGGTATTTTTCTTAAATCAGATGAATTAGGTGGAGTTATTAGATGTATAGATGTACCTGTTGAGCATACTATTATTGATATATTTGGTGTTGAAATTCCAACTAGCACCGACGCTCCAGGATATTATTCATGTCTTTTAAGAGGTGGATTAAAAATATGGTCTGATTACAAAGAAGGTTCAGATGGTTGTGGAGATGTATGGATAGGCATATCAGATCCAGGTCCAGGAACTTTCGACCTTGAAGTAACTCCTCGTGAAAAAACGGTTAGAGCTGGGGAGCCGGCAGATTTTGATGTAAAAATAAAAAACCGATTAGGAAGTGGGAGCAGTTTTTTCTTGTCAATATCTTCTTGCTCATACAATGAGGGGGGTGATTGTGATTCATCAAACCTTGGTTGTGATTTAGGTTGTGAAAGTAGTTTCACGTCCTCATCTTTAGAAATTGCTAATGGTAATTCAGATTCATCTACCTTAACTTTAACACCAATAGAAAATGGTAAGTATGAAATCACTGTAAATGCTAGACCCACTGCTGCTTATGGATCAAAACCAGCTACTATTACATTGAATGTAGTTGATTTAAGCGTGACACTCACACCATATGAAAATAATGTTCAGGCGGACAAAATAGGACATTACACTGTCACTGTAAATAACTTATTAGAATTTGAAGATGATTTTGATCTTTCTTACACTTGCGTAGGCGATGGATGTACTTGTCAATTTCCGAACGGAGAATCAACTTTTACACTTCAAAGTGTTGGTGCAGGTTCGTCCAAGGATACATACATAGAATGTTTATCATCTAGTGTTGGTACTTATGATGTTACTGTTAATGCTAAAGCGGTCAGTCAAGGGGTTGAAGGGAGCGGTAAAGCAGTATTGAATGTATTTAAATGTCTAGTTGATAAAGATGAAATAAGTTTGACCACTAATTCTCCAGTTGAATCTGGAGGTGATAAACTCATTCTAACAGTATATGGTCTAGAGAGTTGTGATGGTGTAAAAATTTCTTTTGCTGTGAATTATCCTGATTTGGTGTTTGACTCTTGTGATGTTCCTTGTGATGGTTATACTAATGAAGAAACTAAAGATAGTTTTTATAAGAGGTATATAGCAAACTCACCTGGAACTTACACAATATACGCAAAAATAGATCTGGATGGGGAATATATTGTAAGTGACACTCTTGATATAAATAGTCCTAGTATGGATGATGTTGAACGTATAGATCCTGGAATCGTTAATAAATGTGCATTTAATCTCGATTCTGGAGGTTGTTGGATATATGGTGTAGATATATGCGATCAGTGTGGAGATTGTTGGGGTTTTTTGGGTGGAGAGGGAAATTTGGATTTTTTCGGTTGGTGTACACGTTCCCCGTATGTTATGAATTGTTTAAATTATTTTGATCCACAAACGTATATGAGCAGGGGGGGAACATATGCAGATAATTCTAACATTTGTTGTATGGATCCTAGTATTACTCCAGATGAGTACTCTTCTGGTCCTTCTGGTGTTCCTTGTCTATCGCCAGATACAAACACACATCATGATAGAACGGAAAATTGGTGGTATGGAAGTTATGAATGCTATGGATTGGGGTGTTTGCTTGGTGAAGAATGGGGAGTCGATAATTCAAGGAATACTTTAGTTAAGGATAAACGCTATGCTACTTTTAAAACTTTCTGGTGTAATGAAAATCCAGATTGTACTGGAGCAAATGGAGGAGTTGATCCACCTGATTCACTTAGTTCGGCTGTATGTGTGGATGGTACTGATGCTGGTTTTCCAGGATACAGAGTTTGTAAATTATCTCCATCTTTTTCAACTGCCAACGATTGGTATACAAGTTGGCAATACATAAATGTATCAGAAGATTCTAGACCTGTTTATGGTGTCCAATTAATAGTTTATTATTCAATATTCTGTGGACCTGATCTTGTAGGAGCATCTGCAAATTTTGATTTATACTTACATGAAAAAGATGGTAGTTGGTTTAAAATAGATAGTCTCTTGGTTGGTGGCTCTTTGATGTCATGTGCAGAACCTACTAGTATTGAGTGGTATGAAATATTTGACATAACACCAGATCCTTCATCTCAATGGTCTTGGAGTAATATTGATGCATTGTTGATCGCCTTTAAGAACGCTGATTATTTAACAACAAGTAGTTTTGATGCTGAAAGACCGGCATACGTAGATTACATCGGGCTCTTAACAAAAGACTCAGAAAACACTCCTTTCTGTACAGAGGGGAACACAAACGATTATTACAGAATTGTTGATGATGGTAAAACATGTTATTGGAACTTAGGTTGTTCTCTTACAGGAACTGGCTGGTGGGGTAGTCCAACTAATGGAATTGGTCCTTTCATTGATACTAAAACTAAAAATGTTTTAGGAGGATTTATTTGTGATGATTGTGGAACATGTGGCGACGGATACTGTAAATATAATGATTATTGTTATTACGACGTAAAATGTACAAACGGAGGGTGGCGTGGAACTCTCATTGAGTGTTCAGGAACTTGTACTGCTCAAGGTTGTGTTTAAATGTTATCATATACATTATTAATCATCATTATGGGTTTGATTATTTTGGGTTTGATTATTCTTATAACTATGGGTTGGCATCAAAAAATTCAAGAATTTCTGCAGTTGGTAATAATTCATGTATTAAAAACACTTGATTTTGGAACTTGGGCAACTGGTGACCCAAGTCAATGGCCAAAATGGGCACAATAAAAATCTTATTATCATTCCTTCAAAATAATATTCATGAGCAAATCCAGTGTTTCGATTCCCTACCTTGTGGCATGGGTACTTGGTATTATAACGTTAGTAGTTGCTGTTTATTTTATTTATAGCTACATCATGAAATCGCCATTGAATTGTGCACAATGTAGAGCTGAAGTAACGGGATGGTGTGCAAGATGTTATAGGGCATGTGGTGCTGCAAAAAAAAATTGGAATGGTGCACCAAATTCTATGAACGAAAAATTGAAGGAGTGTATAAATAGATGTAATTTGGGCTCTGAATATAATCTTTGTGACAGTGCGGCCTTTGAGTTCTGCGCAGCATATATAGGCTTTTAACTGAAAAACAGTAAATATAAATCATGAAGGGGACTTCTGCTGAGAAACTTGCAAATTTTTTAATAGCAGCCTTAATAATTGCTAGTTCAGTTGGGGCATTGATCTATATGAGTAGTGGTACACCATTATTACAATCCGGTTGTAAATTGTCAATAGAAGATGATATAAATGATTTCAGAACTAAGATTGAAACAGCCAAGGGAAAACATGAACCTGTAGATCATGATTTCTATATTGAAGATTGTGTAAAATGTATTTGGTATGATGAAATCGAAAAACAACTGATAGTTTCTTATTTAGAAAGAGGGAGTTATTTTGAGAAAGAAAAAATAATTGATGTTCGTTACGATATCTCAACTTACTTCGAAGGTATAGGTTGTGGTTGTACTGGTTGTGAAGATAAAAGTGATGATGTCTACTGTGCTAACTTGAGGAGTAGAAAAGAAGTTTATGAATTTGAAGTCAGTGAAAATTATATTAAATGTGAGAACTGTCCTCCCACATCCAAACCCTGTCCTAAATATAATCCTACCATTTTTAATAAGTTATCCCACAATCCTCAAACTGTTTATGTTGATGATAATGTTTTGTTTGAGACAGAGGTTATTGATGATGACGGAATTCAAATAATGAATTTTTGGTACATCAGTGAAGATCTTTGGGGGGAGACATGTTATTTTATACCAGCTGAAACTCTTGCAACGTGTGAGGAAACAAGAATATTTTCTGAAGTCGGAACGTATGCTTACCAAGTATTGGTAGTGGATAAAAGTAACCAAGAGACCTTAAGTGAGATAGAATTTGTAAAGGTTTGTGAACCAAACGATGAATGTGTTTCAAGTATTTTTTGTGAGATAGGTGGTACAGCTTGTGATTCTGTTAGGTTTACTGATGATCCACCTTATAATCTGTTGCCGCTTGGCCCTTACGATGAGATGGGTATTTATTGTTCTGGTAAAATTAAAGAAATGGTTGATAATTGTATAAGTCTACATGCTTCAAAACTAGATAGAGTCAAATGTTTGGTTGAGTGGTCTTACAATAATTTCCCTGATGTCTATGATGATAGTGGTAATTGTAAGTGTATCAAACAAAAAGGATTAACCCCAAATGATGTTGTCGAATGTACTATAACTAAAAGCTATCCAAGTGGCTGTAGTGGTTGTGGTCAATGTACAGACTTTGCATCTGCACTCTACAGTTTATTAATTTCTTGTGGATTAGATTGTGATATAGATACTGATAATTTATTCATAGCTCATGGTTTTTTGTTCGACGAAGTAGAAGAAAAATGTTATAAAGCTCACACCTGGTTATTGTACGATCACCCTAATGAGGATTGGGTCTTTATCGAACCAACTGACCCAACTTTTGTAGAACCCGAAGACTATGTTGATGAATATTTCATCCCAATAAGTAAATATCCCTGTATAACTTTCTATATCGAGAACTTAGATTACAATCCTATGTACTCAACCCTAGATGAAAAGATAAGTGATGAAGATTGTACTTGGTATGATGTTGGTTTGGAGGGTTGTCCGGAATGAAAGCAAAACCTTACATGTTGAACGTCATTTGATAGGGATTAATAGTTGAAAATTTTATGTTTTAAATTTTTAATTCTTAAAAACAATTTTTCTTCATGGGATTGAGTGTACAGACTATACTTTCTATTGCATTAGCCGTAATTTTTGTAATTGCTGCCTCTTTGGTCATTCAGTTAATATTCCCACACTCGACTCAGAAGGATTGTATGAAAGGTCAAAGATTAAACATAGAAGAAATAGAATCTATGGTAAAAGATGCCAAATTAAAGGGCATCACTTACACTCTTAAATTCAAAGTTGAAAATTGTGTAGAATGTATGTGGTACTATAAAGATAATGAACAACTGAAAATCAGGTGGATTGGGATGAGTGCTACAGAAAAACCTGCAGAAATAGGTGTTTCTGTTGATTGGAATATAGGAGACAACAATGGTGAAACAGATTATTGTACTGATGAATCACTCAAAGGAGGTACTATTTGTGTGTTTGAAGTCAATTACAACGCTGTTGACATAAATCAATGTTAGTCCTAAATGTTAATTTTATAGAAATCAAATTATAAAACATGGTAAGTACAGTTTTGGGGCACTTTTTCTTCTATGTGGCTCTCTTCGTCATAGTGATGATAGCCATTAGCATATTAATACAAGCCACCGTTACTCAAATAGCTTTTTGGATTCTTAGACCATCTGAAATGGCTTCGATGGATTTGGTGGGTATTGTCACGAGTTTAGGAGGAACGACTGGAAAAATTACGACTGATTATGGGATTTATACAGGAGCAGTTGACTACTATGTGAAAAGAACAGAAAAGATAGTATGTGTAATATCACAAAGAAGACAAACATTAAAAACACCTGTAGTCGGTCTTTTAACATCTTTTAATTGTTTTACTATGCCTTTTACGCCTCAATTTAACCTTCGTGAAGAAATAGAACCTACAATAGATGAACCTTACGAATTAGAATTAGAGAAAATATTCCAAGATCCATTTGTTGTAGTGAGAAGATCATGAGGTATTAAATAATGTATAGAATAGGATCGAAGGGGGCAATACCAGAACAGATACCTGTTAATTTCATCATTCTTCTAGCCATGTTTGCTGTGGGCGCGGCTGTTTTGTTGCTAATGATAGGAAGATGGTTGGATATGGAAGGTATAAAATACAAAATGGAAACACAGAGGAATGCGATGAACATAATGCAAATATTGGTTTCGAACAGTCCTGTAGTTAAGAGGGATTCATCAAATGTACCCATGAAACTTACTCTAGACGGAGAAGAATTAGATAGGTATCAAATAAATGCTGGTATAGGAACTGAAGTAGTTACACCTGATAGCGAAAGGGATATTTGGGAAAAATGTTGTGATTTCTTGGATTTTGATTACAGTTTTACCGTCCGTGATTTGGAAACTGATGAAGAGTGGACTATTAGTAACCTTATATTTAAACAGGATTCAGTGTGTTATCCTCAAAGAGTTAGAGGTTTTGTAGACTTGCCTGTAGTTATATACAAAGATGGAAGAAGAGATCCTGGTGTTGCTGTAGTTGAGATGATCAGAACTCCGCTTTCAGAATTGAGTTTCAGACTTTCTCAAGCTTTTCTCAGGGCTTCATGGGATAAATATTGGGAAGTTTATTCTGATCAACCATATTATGTAAAAATACCACTTGATCCAGAGATAGATTGTGTTAGACTTGTTGAGACTGATTGTAGTGACAATTACGGAAGAGTTTGTGTAAGACTTACAGATGGCAGAGAAGCCTGTAAAATGTTTGTCTGTGAAAACGGTGTAAACGGTGTAACGTTTGATCAAAATTCAAACTATGATTTTACAGGAAGTTGTTTTGATGTTTCAATTACTGTCAGAAGAGGTGAAGTGAGTATTATCTACCCAGGTGTTTGTTCATGAGTAAAAAGGGGCTCATTGGAGAAGGAATAGTAGCTATCTTACTAGGGGCTGGAATAGCTATCGCGAGTGTATTGATTTTTTTCTACGTTTTTAAAGTGGATATTGAACTTCAAATGAGAGAACATTTTATTTGGAATAAAGTTCAGGAAGTGCCTCTGGATTTACTGTCGATGGATGTTGACGGAGAACCTTTTGTTGTGTATGCGAACAAAGTTTATTATGGTTTAATAAAAGATAAGAATCAGTTTAGGATTTCTGTACATGATAAAATCAATAATCAAATTTTTTACTTTTTCGAAGAAGTAGGGGAAGAGCATCCTTTTAGCTATGAGATCTATATCTTCGACGTTCTAATAGATGAAAAACCAGCATGGTTTGATCCTGGGGGATGTGGGTGTACTGAAATAGAAGGTGGGCTTGTGTATTTGTGCAATGATGAGTGTGGCGCTAAAGCAGGTGAATTTTGTGGATTTGATGTTGGGTTTGATTCACTTTGTTTTGACACGGTAGAAAAATACCAAGCAGAATATCCAGTTCCATTGACTTTTGATGGGACTAATGATTTAGTAGATAAAATATTTTACAAGGTAGTTGAGTATCATGTCTAAAATGAAAAGGGCTTTTGGTTGGGGTCCGATAATAATCTTCTTTTTTATAGCCATAGGAGTAGCTACAATATCCTATTTCATGGGCACTATTATGTCAAAAAGGGGTGTAGCAAAAAGGTATCTTTACGAAGCCTCCTTGATCTCAGAATCAGATAGAGTCGAAACTTACGTTAGGTCGTTCCAACGTGCATGTGACCTTTCCTTAATACAATCTGTATACGATTCTGGTAAAGAATACATCCTCCTTCCTTATGATTTTGATGATGACCCTCCTGATGCCGAGTATTCACAAAAATATAACATGGCTTACTGGCGAATATACGATGAAATGTATATACCTCCACTTCCTATAATGAAAAATAAGGTTAAACAAGAAATTTCATGGATATCTAGTAATTACGTTGATGGGTATCAAGAGGTATTTAAGGATTTTTCAGAGAGTTCTAAATCTGGAATAAGTATCTCTGGTCCCACGAGAGTTAGAGTGACTGATCTCTCAGAGAACGGTATTATAATTCAAGGAGAAGCTAATTATTTTAGTTATATTACTAAGGTGGAAGACCAAGATATCGATATAGAAAGAGAGTACATCCCAAACTCTGAATTAAACATCAAGCTTGAAAAGATGATTGAGATTGCGAATAATATCGTATATGGCAATGATATCGTAGATGCTGTCATAAATAATGATAACAGAGGTGATGCTAACACTGCTCTAAAAAATTTAGCTGAAAGTTTGATTGAAGGTGAAATAAAAGTAATCTTGGAAATTCCAGAAGACGATGATTTCAAAACTTCAGGTGATGATGTTAGAGCAGTTATAAAGGTCTCAATCTATGATGATACCATAGACTATCCACTCTATTCTTTTCTAAACGATCCAGATAACCCTGATGATGATGTTGAATTAGGATTCCTTGGAGTAAACTTTCTAGTAAAGGTAGGAGATTTAGTGGAAGCGACTGATCCTGACATTAAAAAGGCCTGGGAGTTAAATGATTGGGATGAATGTGATTCTCGTCTAGGAATAATAAGTACAAAGGATGTATGTGGTTTTTTCTCATTAACTCCGACTACTTGTAGCGGTACTTACAACATTTACAGTAGTGGAACGTGTACAGATTTTACTGGTTCTTATGAGGATTTATGCGTAGATAGCGACACTCTCTACGAGTATGATTGTCATTCCTCGAACATCTGTTATTATAGGTCTGTTTATTGTTCACTTGGGTGTGTGAATGGAAGATGTATTCCTCCATCGGTTCCTACTACGACAACTACTACGACAACAATTGAAGTCAAATGTCCAGAAGGAGTACCCATCTGTTGGCTTCCATGCACTTCAAGCAATGTCGGTCAAGTGGAGGATGGGTATTGTTGTAAGAAAATAGATGAAACTACTTACGAATGGGATCTTTGTTGATCAAAAAGCCTTACTCACCGAGAAACTATTACTACCTGATTTAAAAATTATTTATTTAAGAAAGAGAAAAGTATAGTTATGACGAAAGGAATTGCTGTACAAACGATATTGATGTTGCTCGTAGGGATAATAGTAGTTGGGATATTAGTGTACATGGTTTACAGGTATTTTATGGGAGCGCCATTGAGTGAACAGGATTGTAGAGCTAGAGTAATAGCCTGGTGTAATGGTTGTAGAGTTATGAACTTCACTCAAAGTGGAATTCAAGTTACGTCTGAAATGGCTGATTGTGCAAGTACTTACTTTGGTTCAACCTTGTCAGCTGGTGACTCTTGTAACACAGATGCTAATAGTAATTATCAATTCTGTCGAGCATTCTAACTATGAGTAAGCTATGAAAATTATTTATTTAAGGAAGAGAAATGTATTGTTATGACAAAAGGAATTGCTGTACAAACGATATTGATGTTGCTCGTGGGGATACTAGTAGTTGGAATAATAGTGTACATGGTTTACAGGTATTTCGTGGGAGCACCGTTAGGTATGGAAGAATGTAGATCAAGAGCGATTACGTGGTGTACGGCTTGCAAGAATGTTAATTGGGGACTGACTGCAGCTGGACCAACTATAACTACTGAATTGACAAATTGTGCAAACCAATACTTTCCGACAGCACCTGTAAACTGTGCTGCTGCTTCAGGTTGGTGTTCAGCTTTCATTCCAACGTAAATTCGAATGATTAAACAATCCCTAATGGGCATCAAATCGATAGTTTTAATTATTTTCTTTATTTCTTAGTATTTTTATTGCTCGTTTTGTTGTTCTTAGGATTGAAATAATTATCTATTAAGTACTTGTAGTCACAGGTATTGTGGTTGTTGTTGACATCGAATAACAAGCGAGTTGTTCATCATAGATTTGTGTGTAATTATACTCTGCATCGATGCTTATGAACTCAGTTGTTTTGCCAACAAATTCTCCAATAATGGAACCATGGCATGATATCATAATATTTCCATTGCTCAAAATTTTAGGTAAGTTGGTGAAACTAATACAATTTTCGTAGTTACTTTTTCCAGGACAAAGACCTATATGGTTACTCTTACTATCTACGAAATCAGGAATTTCTCCACTAATTTTTGAGAATGACATTAACCCACATTTAACATCATTAAATGATGTTCCATTTGTTTCAGTTAAACGTATTCCGGGGGTCTCTTGAATGAGATGTAATTTTTCAAGTTCTAATTCCCCGTCACCATGGTTATCAATGTGTATAAATACAGAGAAACCATGATTACCATCAGTTTGCCATTTTTGTAATTGATTCCATGGAATGATAAAAGGTAAAGTATAAGTGTAGATATCAACAGGACCTGGCTCTGTCTTCACATCAGGATCGAAGAAATACATGAAATTTTCATTGTCTATCCCTCTATCACTCTCGATTATACCCAATTTTGATGAACCACCACCTTTCTGTTTGGTGGAAACGTTTATCCTGAAGAAAGTGTACATACTACACTCAAAAGTTTCACCAGTATTTGGTGGTATTTTATTTGGGTTGAATTCTGTCTGAACTACCCAACGACCCCCTGGCTTGATAGGAGTTTCTGGAAAGTTAAGGATATCTCCAACAATTACTTCATCACTAGGAAATGTATCCGCAGAAGATGCTATTGCCCATATATCAGTAACGACAATATCATAAGGTGAGCCCACTTCATTCTCGTTAGTTAATGTAAAGGTAAAAATGTAAGGATAATCGTCCCACATCTCTGGAATAGGGTTAATAGGAGGTATTGATTTAGAGGGTGTCACAACACCCATATCTGTTTTTAGGGTCTCATAAGTTCCAACTTTCTCGTATTGAACGGTTTGATTTCCTACGCCCATACAGATAGCCATACTCCCTTTGTATTTTATGAGACACATCATGAGTGCATACTCTTCAGGCATCCAAGCTTTAAATGTAGGTTGAAAGACATGAGTAAATCCCCACGTAGCAGCTGATATTCCTATCATTGTCATTAAAAGGGGATTAAATATTGCACCTAAGTCAAAACTAAAATATCTACCGACACCTAAAGAGAAGGGTAAGGTCACACCCATCATAAAAGCACAAATAATTAATACTATTGACCATTGTTTTTCCACAAACCAACTTAATCCAGGTATGTTAATTGGGTATCCGAAACTTTCTAGACTTGGAATAAAAAGATGAACAAGACAGAGGGAGCACACTGGAACTAACATGCCGAGTTTAACGGAATTTTTTGTAATTTTTTCGGCAATTTCTGCACGTTTTTTACCTTCACCTTTTATTTTTGAACCTTCAGCTTTTATTTTTGAACCTAAACTTTTCAATGCTTTAACAAGGGCGTCTGAAAGTTTAGTATTTATGTTCTCCCTAGAAATGGTTTCTCTACTAACCCCTTTTTCTTTCAATTTTTCTTTGACCTGCTCCCTGAAACCCATTTGTTTAAATTCTTTAGTTTTGAAAAATAGTCCACTAACTTCTCTTCCACAATTGGGACAGATTTTTGCTTTTTTATAAATTTTAATTCCGCAATAAGGACATCTCGTGAGTTCTACATCATCACTTCCACGAAGATCTACATTACCTTCATTACTGCCTTTAACCTTCTTATCTCTCTTGAAAATTTTTCTAATTTTACTAAAAATACTCGCTCCAGTTTTTAAATATTCTTCTCTTTCTTCTTTCATTTTTTCTGACTTCTCAGGGGTAGGGGAACCTTTGAAATGAGAATAATGCTCTTTTTTATTTTTTTCTTCAGACATTTTTCCTTGTATATTATTTGTTTTTCCTAAAGATAATCCTATTCTCTTTAGAACATCTAATCAATCACAGTCTCTACCATTATGGATTTAGTCTCCACAACTCTATACCTGTAATTGTAATTCATTTTTACCTGTCCATAAACCCAAGGTGCAAGCCCACTATCACCAACAAGAGCACAAACTAAAGGTGTATCCATAGGAAGTTCTATATCTAAATTAGGTTCAAACGAAGATTTATCAAAATCACAAGCCAACTCTGAATTCGGATCAAAATTCAAATTAATATTCAACTCCCCCACAAAGACATTTTGACCTTTATCTTGATCATAGTCATAGATAACCAACTCGTTTTTAGAATTAACGACATCTTTGACTCTGACAACAATGGAAAACCCACTTCCACTTATTTCCCAATCACCAGTCGATGATGTAAACCCTCTCTCTATATCTACATGTATCGGTCCTTTTTTTTGAACTAATTGTGGCTTTGCTGAAGTGGACCTTTCATTTTGACTGATGATAGGAATTAAATAGGTTGTTTCTCCAGAATAATCATATTCCAAAGTAAATTCTGGTTCAAGTTCACGACCGATTCTTGCAACTTCTTCTTGAGATGGGACTCTGAATACGAAACTCATTTCTTCTTCATCTAAAGATTGAATATTGAAAGGTCCACAACCACATAACGTCGAAATAAAACCACATGCGCTAGGACCTCTTAGTTCTAAAGTCGATGAAGTCAATGGGTCTATGGGACATCTTTGATTTACTAAAACAAGACCATAAAAATCAGTTACTCTAAATTCAACATTTTCAACATCATCTCTGACTTGATTAGTCAAACGAACCTTCATATTTATTGCCTGGTTAGGAAGAACCCTATCAGTAACTTCTATCTCCATCTTCAAAGCTTCATCTTTATACTCAGGGACAATTTCTCCATCTTGATCGGCACACCCAGAAATAAAAATAATTCCAACCAAAACTAAAGCCAACATTAACCATTCTTTCTTCATCATATCTAGAATATAATTTTCTCTCGTGGAATAAAAAACCATCTTATAGTCGGAAAGAATTTTAAATACCGACCAGACAATAAGTTTAATAGACGGTATGCCATTCAAAAAAAAATATTACATTACCTTGATTAGTACCATCATTTTTACTCTTCTTTTTGTGGGAACTAAGTCTGTATACGCTCAATATTGTTCTTCTTGTTCTTCTGATCCGAGCAATATGTGGATATCAAGAGTTCGGTTTAATACTATAAACAATCCATCAGGAAGTACAACTTGTTCAGATTTCACTGATAAATTAACTACCATAAACAATGGGAACTCATATCCTATAACTATTAACGTTAGTTTAACCGGTTCTTGGAGAGAATGTGTGAGGGTTTGGGTCGACTGGAATCATGATAATACGTTTGATACGATTACAGAACAATATAACATAGGCTGCCCAACTCTTACCTCTCCGTGGGAGACTATGTCTGGTACTATTAATGTTCCTGTCTCAGCAACACCTGGAAATACTAGAATGAGGGTTTCATTGAAGTACAACATTTATCCTAGCTCTTGTGAAAGTATTAATTATGGTGAAGTTGAGGACTATACTGTTAATGTGACTATAGGTACTCCTACTACAACTACGACGACAATTACGACTACCAGTACGTCTCTAACTACAACGACCATCGAAGGTGCTACAACTACGACGACTGGTGGAACAACTACAACTTCAACGAGTATTTCGACTACTACAACCTTAATATCCTTGAATTGTGAGAATAACGAAATCTACGTTAAACAGAAGAATAAATGTACTGTCAACGGCTGTAAAAAAGGTTATTGGTTAATAACAAACTATCAGAATGAACCTCTCATTGTGGATAAGGTTGAAAAAATACCTCCGAATGAAATAGAGTTCGGTCCCACAAGTGAAATAGGAAAGGTTTTCACGGCAGCAGTTTGTCTTGACCCTTACATCACGAAAGACACTATAATTAATATAGTAAAAGGCCCTATTCTGATATGCCCTGACTCTTGTCTTGTGAATGAGGATTGTGAGTGTGAAGTTGACGAGTGTAAAAATGGCTTGTTCTTGTTGGATAATTATGAGAATGAACCGTTAGAGAGTGATTTAATCAATGATTTGAGTAGTGTCTCTTTTAGCTATATTTTTCAACCCCAGGAGGAAGGCATCGTAAGGGCAAGAATGATCTGTTATGATCCCTATGAAACAACTCAGGAAATAATGGTGAACATAACCCATACAGTCACAACGACTACTCTTCCAGAAGAATTAGTGATGACAAGTTTAACTTGCAACAAAGCTGGATGTGGTTTGAATGTTAATAAAAATACCATGAATGAAGTAACCAAAGTCTTTGTACAGTTGATAAAAGAACCACAAGGAACGATCTATTATTCTGGTACTCTTAACGTAAACCCTATCTCGACGGGTAGTAAATCAATAACTTTATCAGAACTTGAATCGTGTCCGTCTGGCACGAAATTAAAAGTTTTGATGCTTGCCTATTCAGAATCAAACCTGAATGATATATTATACCGAATAAAAGATGAGGCTTTCACATGTTAAATAATAAAAGTTCAATCACGATTTTTGTTTTCATAATCGTTTTTTTAATGAATTCTATACTCGTTCTTTCTGTTGATATCACTGGTTGTAGATCGGATAGTATAAACTGGTTGTGTGAAAGAGGAAAACTCTGTATTTGTGAAATATCAGGCTCGTGTAGCAATGGTAACTTATTAGTTTACGAGGAAGTTATAAGCAGTCCTTTATGTTCTCCTCAGATTTCTGATAGATCAGTAGCTATAGATTGGAGTATCTGTGATACATCAAAAGATAACGTTAAAATTCGTGCAGATTGTGATGAAGAGCAATCTTCTGAAAAAATGATAATCCTAACTGGTGTGGTCGTGACTACAACAATATCTCCAACAACTTCAATCTCTCCAACAACCATAGTTTACACTGGTAGTTGTGGTGCTGATGGGTATTGTGACTTTCGAGACAGCGAATGCCTTGAAGGTTATCAAGATTGTCCTGAATATGATGGGGAATGCCACACAGATGAAAAATGTTGTTGTCTTGCAGAGGGAGAAACTACGTCGACTATTCCTGGTAAGAAAACTGGCTTCGGTTATGGATGGGTTGTTGGAATTGTAATAATAATAGCGATAGTGGTTGTAGTTTACTTCTTCTTCATAAAGAAGGGAAGACGGGAAGAAGAAATAAAACGCGCGTTTAGGAAATTGTATGAGAAATGGGGAGTTTAAGAGATAAATATATAAGAATGATGTGTGAAAAACTAATAACAGTGAATCCCTTATAACAGGTATTCAAGTTAGGAAAGAAATCCAAAATTCATGTTCAAAAATACAAGAGGTGAATGAATGGCAAAGAAAGCAGAAAAACCTGAGGTAAGTAAAGATACCGTAAAGAAAAGTAGAACTGCCGATAACGTGGTTTTCGTTGGAAGAAAGCCGACGATGTCTTATGTGTTGGCTGTAATAACACAATTCAACGATGGTATGAAAGAAGTCCACATTAAGGCGAGAGGAAGGTCGATCTCTAGAGCAGTTGATGTATCTGAGATCGTAAAAAATCGTTTCCTAGGCGATGTTAAAATAAAAAACATAGAAACTGGAACTGAAGAAAGGGTAGTCGAAGATGGAAACAAGATCAACGTTTCCACGATAGACGTGGTTCTAGTAAAGTAATCCTTTCTTTCTTTTTTTCTTTATTTTTGAGATTTAATTACTTGGAATGATATTTCTATTGATGGTAGGATGGAGTTTCGAGGACAGAAAGAACGCTTGATAAACAATCTGATTTCAGTAGGAGTTTTGAAGACACCGAGGATAATTGAAGCATTCAGAAAGATACCAAGACATAAGTTCGTTCGTAAGGATTATTTGAAACACGCATACGATGATATACCACTACCAACCTTCCATGGTCAAACCATTTCTCAACCTTACACTATCGCGGTGATGACAGAGGCTCTAGACCCAAGACCTGAAGAGAAGATTCTTGAGATAGGTTCTGGCTCTGGATATCAAGCTGCTTTACTTGCTCATTGCGTTGGTTCAAAAGGGAAAATCATAACGATAGAATTGGAACCTGATCTCGTTGAATTTTCTAGGAATAACATAAAGAAAGTTAAGTTGAAGAACGTCAAGATAATCAACTGGGATGGGAAGAAGGGTTACAAAAAAGAGAGTCCTTATAACAAATGTATGATAACGGCTGCTTGTAAGGAAATACCTAAACCAGTTATTGAACAAGTGAAAATCAAGGGTAGAATCGTTGCTCCTGTTAATGATCTTTTCGGTCAGAAAATGATCGTTTTAGACAAATTATCCGATAAAAAATACAAGAAAAGAGATTTAGGTTCTTTCGTTTTCGTTCCTTTGAGATGATTGGGGTTGGGGTGATTCGAACACCCGTGACGAGGTTTCTTATATCATCTTTTTGTCAATTCTCCATGTTTGATAACTGGAGCCTCGCAGACTAGACCAGGCTATCTGACAACCCCTTGTCTAATCATTATAACAACAATACGTAAATATTTTTAATCTTTGTGATTCTTAAATTAACGTAAGTGATGTAGATGAATGATATGATCATTCCAAAACATGTTGCAGTAATATTGGATGGAAATCGAAGATGGGCCAAGAAACATAATTTGAAGCCATGGGAAGGCCATAAGTATGGAGTTCAAACTTTTGATAAATTCTTAGACTGGTGTTTGGAGTTAAACGTTCAACAAGTTTCTGCTTATGTCCTATCGTCTGAGAACTTAAACAGGTCAAGAAGAGAAGTAGTAGAAATCCTTAAGCTGTTAAAACGTGAATTGGATAGATTTGAAACAGAAAGAGCTGCTAAAATCGATAAGTATGAAATTAGAGTTAGGTTTTGTGGTGATTTTAGTAGGTTGCCTAGAAGTCTAGTTAAAATTATGAGAAGGATAATGAGAAAAACTGAAAAATACAACAAAAAATTCTTGAATATTTTAGTTGCTTATGGCGGTCGTTATGAATTGACTAATGCAATTAAGAATTTAGTCGGTAAAGTTATACAGAAAAGAATTAAAATAACGGAAAAGGTCATAGAAGAAAGCTTACTCATTTCTGGGGATGTTGATTTGGTGATACGCACTGGGGGTATGATTAGACTATCAAACTTCCTGGCATGGCAAACGGCTTATGCTGAATTGTATTTTACAAAAGTCCTGTGGCCAGATTTCACGAAGAATGATTTGATAAAAGCCATAAAATGGTTTAACAACCAGAAAAGAAATTTTGGAAGATAATTAAATACTTTCTGATGTAGTATCTCAATATGATGTATGATGTTATTGTTGTCGGGGCGGGCCCTGTAGGATGTAAAACCGCAGAATTGTTGGGTAAGGAAGGTATTAGAGTTCTGGTATTAGAGGAACATCCTGAAATAGGTAAACCAGTCCAATGTGCTGGGCTTGTAAGCCATAGAATATTCGATTTGAGTGAAGTTTCCAAAGATGTAGTCACTAACAATGTAAATAAAGCTCGATTCTATACATCAAAAAATAACTATTTGGAATTGAAATCAAAGAATGATGTTTACGTTATTGATAGAGAGAGATTCGATAAAGAACTCTCAGAAAAAGCAAAGAGTTCTGGAGTTAAAATAAAAACTTCCACTAAGTTTGAAAACCATCGGAATAAAGAAAGTTTCTTGGAATTGAAGACAACCAAAGGTGATTTTCAAACAAAACTTCTTGTCGGGACGGATAGTCCAAATTCAACTGTTGCTCGAACTGGTGAATTAGAACTCCCAAACAATATATTAGTTGGTTTACAGACTACAGTAAAATCAAATTTCGATGTTGATGTTGTGGAATTATGGTTTAGTAAAGAAATATCTCCTGATTTTTTTGGTTGGGTTATTCCTGAAAACGAAGACTGGGCAAGGATTGGTTTGGCTACTTCAAAAAACTCTATGGACTATTTCAAGAGATTTCTGAGAATGAGACTTGATACCAAAGTAAAAACCAGAGACGATGTCTATGGTGTAATAAGATATGGACTGATAAAAAAATCTGTTAACGATCGTGTTCTTCTTGCTGGTGATGCTGCTTGTCAAGTTAAACCCTTCTCTGGTGGAGGATTAATCTATGGTTTAATGGGGGCAAGATTCGCTAAAGAATCCTGTATGAGATGTTTAAAAGAAAATAGATATGATAGTGAATTTTTAGAAAAAAATTACGATGCTGTTTGGAAGAAAAAACTGGCTTTACCCATAAGGAAAGGTTTAATCATGAACAAGTTAATACACTCTCTTTCTGTTAATAAATTGAATTTTTTGTTTAATTCGATTCAAAAAGGAAAGTTAACTAAACTGTTGGAATTCATGGATATGGACTTGCTTTAAAAAATCGAACTATCAAAATTAACATGTGATGAGATGGAAGATGTGATGGAAATCCTAACAAAAATAAAGCCATTGATAAAAAAAGAGATAGAAAAACATCTTCCAAGAAAAGGCACTCCACAAGTTTTATTCAATGGTTGTTGGAAGTATTTTGATTATGGTGGGAAAAGATTCAGACCAGCATTGATTGCTATATCTTGTGAAGCATTGAATGGAAAAGTCGAAGATACAATTCCAGCTGGAGCTGCTCTGGAGATTGCTCATACTTACCTTTTGATACACGATGATATTGAAGATTCTTCTAAGATGAGAAGGGGTAAACCAAGCCTTCATGTAACTTATGGTGTTCCACATGCCGTAAACATGGGTGATTACCTGTTGGTAAAAGTTTACGAAACTTTACTTTCTGGTCAAAAAATATGGGGTTATGAGAAGACTATGAAGATAATAGATTTAATGACTGAAATGCTCAGGATAACTGGAGAAGGACAAGGGATGGAAATAGAACAACGTGACAAAGATCTATCAGAATCAACACTAAAGTGGTATGAAACAATGACCTTGAGTAAGACAGGTTATTACTCGGGTGGAACTCCATGTATGATTGGAGTGATCATAGCTGATGGAACAAAAAAACAAGTTGAAATATTGAAGGAATTTGGATTTGCTATCGGTGTGGCTTTCCAGATACAGGATGATATACTTAACATAACTATGTCTAAAAGAGAAGAAAAGGTCGGACCAGGAACAACTGGTGGTGGTTACGGCAAGGATTTTGCTGGTGATATAGAGGAGGGAAAACGTACTCTGTTGATTGTTCATGCATTCGAGCATGCTGATAAGAATGATAAGGAAAGGATGCGACAGTTGGTCGGAAAGAAAGGTATAACAACAGAGGAAAAGGAAGAGATAATTGATATAATGAAAAAATATGGTTCGATAGAATATGCAAAAGAATATGCCAGGAATATAATAAAAAAAGCAATAAAGGATATGAGAAAAGACATCCCTCAAACAGAAGGAAGAAATAAATTAGAATCAATAGCACAATTCTTGATTGAGCGCAAGTTTTAATCTTTTGTTATCACAGTCCCTATTCCTCTTTCTCCGATCAGTGCTCTTTTTAGCAATCCAGGTTTTTTTGCATCTATAACTTCTGATTCAATATCCAATTCAGCTAGTTCTAACATACGTCTTACTTTATGAGCCATACCACCTGTAACATCTATACCCAATGAACCTATTAGATGTTGTTTGATTTCTTCAAAATTTTTTGGTGTTATCTTGGGGATAAATTTGACATTTTTATTCTTTTTAGGATCTCCAGTAAAAACTCCATTCACATCAGTACATATTATTATTCTGGAGACTCTGTATTGTTTTCCCAAATTATTCAAGGATTTTCCTAGATAATTCAATATTTGTTCTGTCGAGAGAATTGTACAACCTTTTTTTAAATCTAGACACACATCGCCATATGGTACGGGTACCATATTGAAATCTAACAATTTTTTTATCGGTTCCAAGAACATCTCCTTTATTTCCCCGTTCTCTGCTATACCACAACTAGAAAGATGTATTGAGACAGCATTCTCTCCAGTTTTTATCAATTCTCCGACGATTATTCTGTTCAACCTAGAAGCTGCATCCTGAACTTTGGTTATTCCTTCATAACTTTTTTTATCTACGACGCCCTCGTTGGTACGAAACTCTTTAGCAGGTGTATGAGGATAAGATCCACCGCCATGTCCAACTATCAATTTAAACTTTTTTTCTTGTCTAGCCTCATGAATCTCTTTGGCGAGTCTTTTTATCGTGGGTAAATCTTCAGAAAAGGCTACATTCTTGTTAGTTATTACTGATCCACCTAATTTGACTAATATTAATTCATCCAATAAAATCGACCGATTATTTCTTAACATTCACTAAATCATTTTTTATCTTGACTGTATCTCCAGTTTTTATCTTTGTGATGTTAATCTTATCAACGCAAGGAATTTCTGAGATTATAACTCCGACAGCGACAATCGTTTCACACTCTTTGTTTATCATTCCTAATGGAGCTATATTATTTTTTTTCAATCTATAGATAGCATAAGATCCAACTGTAGAACCTTTACCGTTCGGGAAAACTAAAATCTTTCCTTTTATGTTCTTTCCCTCTAGTTCATGACCTTTTTCTGTAATTACACCAGTTTCTGGATCAACACCGCCGTAAAATGAAATGGGTTGTGTTGTTACTAGTGCTTCTCCTTCCGAATTCCCTTTGAAAATTATTCTTCCCTTTAACTCCATTTTCCAGTCACCGCAGCATTAATACATTCTTCCAAACTTCCAAGTTTTGTCATCATATTGTTATGACCTCTGGAATAAAAACAACCTTTAGCAGAAGTTGTCGCAACTGATTTGAACCTTCCTTTCAGGGGTGCGACGGCCATACAGGTATCACAGGCAAATTTTCCGCCAGCAACCTCTATTATTTTTGTATAACCCCTTATATCAGATAACTGTTTGACAGTTTTTGAAGTACAAACCCAGAACTCAACATTCGAGGATATTTTCTTATCTTTTAACAACTCGGCAATTTGTGAAATTTCTTTGATGGAAGCATGCGGACAACCCAAACATACAAATTCAATCTCATCTATGTCATCGTTAATTTCATCATAAGCTTTTTTTATGTCTTTTTTAGTAACAGTAATTTTTTCTTTCGGTATTTTATGTTTCTCAGAACCTGGAGTTATCCCTTTAATATAGAATAATGGTTTTGAGCCGTATGTTACTACAGAGGCACAGAATGATTTTAATTCTTCTAAACCTGCTTCTTTTATACCAGTTATGTAAGGTATTTTGTTGCTTGCATTCTTTCCAATGCAGTATCCAAGAGCTCCCCAATCAGAAAATTTTTTTAATTCTGTATTAACTTCAACATGAATGTCTGGAATTCTGTTCTCCTCGAGATGTAAACCATACATCGGAGTTTTGCCGACAAAAGCAGCAGCCAAAGCTGAAGGCCCACCCTCCCTGTTAGTCATCGCCCCAATCACAGAATTGGCAAACGTAACAGCAGAAGATTCAGCCCATGCAATATGTTCTCCGTATATCGGTAAGTTACCTATGAGGTAAGGTGTGCAAGTACAAGAAACTATTATGCCCATTTTTCTGAAGGCTTCGATCACAAGTTTCTGTTTTTTTGCGAACTCTTCTGATATCCCAAGGTTTCTCCAATTATCTAAATCCATTCCTGCAGGATTTAACGTCGTGATAACTCTAACTCTACCATCTTTTGCTAGTTCATCTAAGAATTCTAATCCAGCATCTCCTAAGTTATGGTAGGAAACGCCAGCTATTTGAACTGATCCAACCTTTATCAGTTTTTCAGCACCAAAAATATCGCCTAAAGCTGTGAGTATTTCCATGGATTTTTTTATTGCATTTCCATATTCCCCATCCAACATTTTTTCTTCTTCTTTTGTTAGTTGCATGGTATCACATATAATTATTCAAATCAACTTCTCTATATTTTTGTTTGTCAAATCCCTTGCCTGTCCCTGTTTTAGGGATTGTTGCATCTAAACCCATCTTACATGTCATTGCTTTTTTTCCTTCAGATAAATCTCCAGATGGATCAAGAGATGAACCCATTTGATTTGGTATTATTACGGCATCTCTGTTTGCTTGAAACCTAGTTGCTATGGCCCATTCGACATCATGTGGATCATAGATGTTTATATCTTCATCCACAACAACACAATGTTTCAAAGATTTATGTCCCTTAAAAGCAGCTTCTATCGTTTTTTTTCCATCATCAGGGCTCTTCTTTTTTATTTGCACAACAGCATGAAGCCAACTACAACCGCCAGGTGTTATGTAAACATCCTTACATTCACATACTTTATTCACTTCGTTGAAGATAGTAGGCGTCCTTGGCAATCCCATCAAGAATTTATGTTCATTCTTTCCAGCAAGTACCGTTTGGTAAATGGGGTTCTTTCTGTGTGTTATACATTTAATCTCAACGATAGGTTGTTGTCTTTCTTTATCAACTATCCCGGTTAAATCCAAGAATGGTCCTTCAGATGTCATTTCTTTAGTTACCCTACCTTCAATAACTATTTCACAATCTTTTGGAACTTCGATATCGATAGTTTTACATTTAACCAACTCTAGTTTTTCCAGTGCATTGGCCATTCCCAACTCATCTACTCCAGGAGCTAAAGAAGTTGCAGCGGCCAGTAGAACTGATGTGGTATTACCTATACAAAAAGCAATATCCAATTCTCCGCCAGTTTTTTGGAGTGCATTATATGTTCCTCTGTTCTCAACAAACCTAGCAACGAACCTATTCTTATCTATCAACATTAGACGGTGGAAACACGTATTCCTGCCTAATTCAGGATCTTTGATTATAGCAATAGCAGAAGGTATATATTTGCCTCCATCCTTTTTTGTGTATCTCATTATCGGTAACTTTGTTAAATCCACATCTTTTTCCACGACTTCTTGACATTCTCCTTCGTCAACAACTTCTGGTTTTACAGGATTATTCATGGCTTTGTATAATTTTTGTATTACTTTGGTTTTTTCCACACCAAATGCTTTAGCGATCAAATCAGTTGATGAAACTAATCCACCGACAACTGGAATTTCTGATTCTTTAATTTTTTCAAAAAATACAGGTTTTTCGTTCATGGCGACCATAATTCCAGCCATTTCATATTCAGTGGATACTTCTTTCTTTATTCTAGTTAATTCACCTTGTCTGTCAAGTTTTTCTACAAAACTTCTAAAACTCAACCTTCCCACCTCATGTAAAGATTATTTTCAATATTTAATAAATCTAAAATTTTACCGACAAAAAAGTTTGTAATATCATCAACAGATTTAGGCTTGAAGTAGTATGCAACGTTCAATGGCATTATTATCCCACCTGCTAAAGTCACTTTTTTCATGTTTTCTATATGCATTAAACTATAAGGAGCTTCCCTAACACAGAGTATCAATTTTTTCCTCATTCTCAGACAAATATCTGCTACTCTCGTTATTAGATTATCCGAATAACCATTCGCAATCGCAGATAGAGTTTTCATCGAACATGGACAGATGATAAAAGCATCTATCTTTTGTGAACTGCTTGCTATAGGAGAATAAAAATCATCTTCTTCGTAGTCTGGTTTCAGTTTAACGCCGGTTTCTTCTTCTAAAACTTTTTTTCCAATTCTTGAAATTAATGTTATGACTTTTATTTTCTTTTTTTTCAATTCCTCTATCAGTCTAACACCGATGATAGAACCTGATGCGCCTGTTATGGCTACAACTACTTTCATGTATTTCTAACTCTCTTTTAACTTTTTTTAATTCCGACTTTAGTTCTCAGAACTTTGAATCCCTCTTTTTCTATTGTACTCGCTACTGTTTCTTGCAATTCTTTTCCAGGTGTTAATGCTACTATACAGCCACCTCCACCGCCGCCAGTCATTTTGGCCCCAAAGGCTCCTTGATCTCTAGCTAATTTCACTAGATAATCCAATTCCTTACAAGAAACTTCTATGCCTTGTAGTAAACTGTGACTTTCATTCATCAATTCTCCAACTTTTTTCAAATCAAAATCTTCCAATACTTTTCTTGCTTCAAACACTAACTCTTCTGCCTGTTTGAAGAATGGGTTATATTTTTCAGGGTATTTTTTCTTTCTTTCAGCAACACCGAGAACCATTTGTTTAGTGTCAGCAACAACACCTGTATTTGCCAAGATGATTTCAACTGGTTTATCTATACTTAGTCTTTCAATTGTATTCGGACCACCCTCTAAATTTTTCTTGAACCAAATCAAACCACCAAAAGTAGCTGCAGTGTTATCAATTCCGGATGGAGTTCCTGCGTAAGCTTTTTCAGCTTCATAAGCGATTTCATTAATTCTCTCGTCTGACAAGTTCATTCCAAATTCTTCTGCCATTGCTCTAGCGATCGCAACGCTACTTGCCGCAGACGCACCTATACCACTAAAACCTGGAAGGTTTCCGCCCAACCAAATATCTAAAGAAATTTGTTTTGGATCGATTTCCATTACTTGAAGCATTCTATTGATGGATTCTTTTTGTTGGATTTTTTTCTTTTCAGCATATCCCTTTGCACGTTTTCTCTCATCTCTTACGATAATCCCTCCTTTATCAAGTTTCTTCACTTTGGCATCAGCTGCTGAGTCCATTGCTGAAACGATTCCTGGAATACCATGTACAACAAAATGCTCATTGAACAAGATAACTTTCCCAAAACCAGACCCCCTTCCCATTTAAATCACCTAAATAAACAATGTTCAAAACATTTAAATTAATTTTCCTATTTATAAACCCAAAAGGTTATTATATGCCTGAATACATCCTGACAGTCGATGAAAACGATAACGTCATAGGAACAGAAGAAAAGATGAAATGTCATGATGGAGATGGTATTCTACATCGAGCATTCACTTTAATGATAAAGAACAATAAAGGTGAGTTCTTAATTACAAAAAGAAGTGATAAAAAAAGATTGTGGCCGGGCATCTGGGATGGGTCTATCAGTAGTCATGTCCACAAAGGAGAATCATATGAGGATGCAGCAAGAAGGAGACTTCCAGATGAACTTGGTGTGAAAAGTAATAAAGTAGATTTCTTGTTTAAGATAAGATACCAAACACGATACAAAGATGTCGGATCAGAAAATGAAATTGATGCATTCCTAATAGTAGATGGTATTGATGAAGTATTTCCGAGAGAGGAAGAGATTTCTGATTATAAGTTTCTTAGTTTAGAAGAGCTAAATGAAGATATAGAAAAAAATCCAAAGAACTATGCTCCTTGGTTTTTAATCATTTGGAATAAGTTTATTTCAATGGAGAGTAACAAAACCTTTACTAAAGATTAATATCTGTAAAATATTTATTGTATTTGCTAAGTTGAGAACCTTAAGTTTCAGTTAAAAGCCTCGGGAGGGATTTGAACCCCCGACATGCTGGTCTCTTCCTTTCATCTTTTCATCAAAAGACCAAGCTACAAGCTTCGGCCTGAGTCAACCGCTCTACCGGACTGAGCCACCGAGGCATATTTTCTATTGTATTACCGTTAATATTATAAATCTTTTCCCTAAAGGGTTAAATCTTTTCTTAACAAACATATATTTTGATATTGATGAGAACAAAGTTATTGTCTCTCACATTTTTATGGTTCCTGCTACTTTCTTCAGTTTGTTTGGCAGTAGATTATGAAGTGTCAGTTAAAATAACACCACAAATAATATCTGTTAACCCTTGTGGTATAGCAAATTTCGAGATAGATATTGAGAATGAAGGGGATTTAGAAGATACTTATTCGATATCAATAGATGGTATATCAGAGGATTGGTACAGTTTAAGCAAAGATTCTATCACGCTAGGGTCCGGAGAATCAGGGGAAATCTACTTGTTCATTACTCCTTATTGTTATGGTGAAGTTGGTGCGTTTAAAGGAAGTGTTATTGTATTAGGTCAATCAAACGCTACAGAGATTTTCTTCTTGAATGTTGTTGCTGATCACGAGGTGGAAGTCTCTTTACCTAAAAGTGTAAAGGTGTGTCTACAAGATACTTCAACTATCACAGCTACGATTGAGAATATAGGTAATTTCACTGAAGAATTGGTTCTAGAGGTTTCAGGGAACGCGTCTGATATTGTCGAGTTATCTGAAGATAGTTTAACTCTTGGTCCTGAAGAAAGTGGAGAGGTTGCTCTAAATATAGCACCAACTGAATTGGGTATTTATTCCTTAGAATTGAAACTAGAATCCGAGACAAGCTATGCAAAATCCTCAGCTTCGAGTGTGATAAAGGTTGATGAATGTTATAATATCGATGTCTCGTATCCTGAGGAAGTTGAGACATGTGTTAATGAGCCGATACAGATTGAAATAACTCTAGAAAATGTTGGATTAAAGGAAGATAGTTACAAATTTGAGATAGAAGATTTAAACTACACAGAAACAGTTGAACTCGAGCCAGATGAATCAAAGGATCTAGAGATAACCCTGCTCGGAGAAAAGGTAGGATCTTATGATATTGATTTCGTGATTGAATCGGATTTTGTAACTGAAGAAGGAACCATAGGATTTGATGTTCTAAAATGTTATGGTGTTGACTTAAGTGTAGAAGAGAAAGAGTTTGGGATTGAGTTGGGTAGAGGTAAGCTGATCAAAGCGGAAGTAAAAAACATCGGTACTAAAAAAGATAAGTTTGAAATCGTTTCTGATGTTGATTGGGTATCGATAAAACCCTCTTCTGTGAGTTTAGAAGCTGATGAATCTGAAGATGTTTATGTTTATTACAGTCCAGAGTTTGGAATGGAAGGAATTTTTAACACGAGTTTGACAGCAAAATCCGAGAATAGTGAAGATATTGAGAAATTAAAGATCACTGTATCAGAAGTCGCGATACCTCCATTAGAAACAACTACTACGACAGTTCCACCTTTAATAGAAATACCTACTGGATATATCATCGAGATATGGGAAAGAGTGTGGGAAAGTAGAGTTCTTAGATCTTTGTTAATCGCCATTATAGTTGTTTTGATAATTCTTATCGCAATCTATCTGGTTATCATGAGGTGAAATCCTTGATGGGGTATATTCTCTTGATAGCCAGTTTTTTCGTCCTCTTGGCTGTCGCTGTTGAGGCTAAGGTTAGATCAAGGTTAGGTGTTTTCATAGTTACTACAGGTTTATTGATTGGAATATTAGATCTGATTTATATCTTGTTACAGGTGTTTAAGTGAAATTCAACCATTTTCTAGCTTTCTTGTTAACCCTGATAGCAATTCTTGTTTTAGCCGCTGGTTTTATTGCTAAATTTATAGGATTAGTAATTTTCGGCTCGGATTGTACTGGTTATTCTCTGTTGTTGTTTCCGGATGAGAATCAAGTTGACGCTGAAGTCGGGAAAGGAAGTTTGGTAAAGTTAAAGGTGATAAATGCTGGTAGTTTCAGCGATAATTATGAAGTTTCTTTAGAAGGGCCGGATTGGACTATCATAAAACCTACTTCTTTTGGTTTGAAACCAGAGGAAGCAAAAACTTTATTCTTATATGTGAGTCCTGACTTTGAGGCAGAAGGTAAGTATGATATTGATGTACAAGTTAAGTCGAAGTGTGTTTCTGCTAGTCAAAGTATTGAAGTTGGTGTTTTGAAGGAATAATTTTCTAAAAAATTTTAAATATATCTGTCTTCACTACAGTTCATATGACAATTCCAGAAAAGTTCAAGAAGCTCTATTATAAACAAGGTTATCGAATAGTGGGTAAAAACCAACATTCTGCTGTAAAGATATGTAGATGGACAAAAGAAAGTTTAAGACGTGATAGAGTTTGTTTTAAGCAAAAATGGTATGGAATTGAGAGTCATAGATGTCTTCAAGTTACTCCTGCCTTGTTTTGGTGTACGCATAGATGTGAATTTTGTTGGAGGTCTACTTCAGCTACTCTAGGAACTGATATGAAGAATTTCAAGATAGATGAACCTGGTGAGATAATAGATGGTTTTATCAAAGCACAAAGACTGTTGTTGACTGGATTCAAGGGGAATTTCAAAGTAGATAAGAAAAAATGGAAAGAAGCTCAGAACCCAACTAACATGGCTATAAGTCTTGCAGGAGAACCGACTCTTTATGAAAAATTGTCTGACCTTATTGGAGAAGTACATAAAAGAAGTATGACAACTTTTCTTGTAACAAACGGAACTAGACCAGATAAATTAGAAAGTTTGGAAGAGGAACCAACTCATCTTTACATTAGTCTATGTGCACCTGATAAAAAAACTTATGAAAAAGTTCATAATCCTTTGATTCCAAATGGATGGGAGAAGTTGAATGAAAGTTTGGAATTGATGAATAACTTTGACTGTAAGACTAACATGAGATTAACACTCGTAAAAAACTTGAACATGAAATCTCCTGAAAAATACGCAAAATTAATACAAAAAGCTAATCCTGATTTTATTGAACCTAAAGGGTATATGTGGGTTGGAGAATCACAGCATCGACTGAAAAAAGAAAACATGCCTTTCCATGAGGATGTTGTAGATTTTGCAAAAAAATTAGCAGAATTTACTGATTATGTAATTAAAGATGAATTTAAACCGAGTAGAGTTGTTCTCCTTACAAAGAGATAGTTTTCTTTCCCTTTTTTTGAGGTATAATTTTTATCTTAGAATTTTCAAATTTCTTCTTTAATTCTTTTCCTCTAAACAATTTATCTAAAAAAAGTGCCAAAGAAGCAACTTCTGAGTGGGGTTGGTTTGTTATTGAAATATTCCAATCGGCTAATTGATAAACCTCTCCATGAACCTTCTCAGAACCGACTATAACTAATAAATCTTCTTTAAATTTTCTTATTCCATTAATTTTATTCTGAATCGGTAAACCATACATAGATAAGTGAATAATTTTTCCTTTCCAACTCTTGATGACCTTTCTCCAATCTTTCTCATACCTAACCTCAAAAGATCCTCCCCATTTCTTAACAACCTTTTCAATTGAATCAATAACTTGCTCATCTTTTTCTCCACTGAGAATAATTCCGTCACAACCAAAAGCACGTGCAGCCAATGCAACGTGTGTAGTTAATCTTGGATCTCTACCTCTTCTATGTCCTAACCTCAAAACCCAAACTCTCATAAGAATGAGTTCTTAGTCGAATAATAAAAATCTTATTAGGTTAATTATTACAGTATTATTAGGTGAAAAACCTGAAAGGAAAAAAGCAAAAATTAACAGAAGAAGAAGAAATATCCCGAATAAGAATCCCGAAAGAAGGAGAAATTTTGGGTATAGTTGAATTGATGCTTGGTTCAGATAAATTACGTGTTCAGTGTAATGATGGTAAGGAAAGATTAGTCAGAATTCCCGGTAAAATGAGAAAAAGGGTTTGGATAAGAGTTGGGGATCTAATCTTAATTCAACCATGGAAAGTAATGTCAGATAGGAGGGCAGATGTTATTTGGAGGTATACAAAAACTCAAGCCGGATGGTTAGAAAGAAAGGGTTACCTAAAGAACATTTCCCTTAGTTAAAACATTCACACAAGAAAATATGTATAATATAATCCTGATAAAAATCTCGAGATGTTTAACGATAAATAAATGATCTAAATGGTTCTTAAAAGAAAAAGAAAACGAGAATATTACAAAGAGTTAAAAACGGTTCGAGGAGTATTTGATGAGCGTACGCTCTTGGTATTGTATCGATTGTTGAACAAGAATAAAATATCTGTTGAATCTTTGGCAAAAGAAGGAAAGGAATCTGTCATCCTATCAGGCTTGATTAATAATAAAAAATGGGTTGCTATAAAAGTTTTCTGCACAATAGCTTGTAATTTCAATAATATGTGGAGGTATCTCGTTGGAGACCCCAGATTTCATAGGATAAAAAAGAAAAGAAGATTTATAGTAAACTTATGGTGTCAGAGAGAATTCAAAAATTTAAAAATTGCAAAAAAAGCTGGTGTTGATTGTCCTGAACCATTATTCTACGCAGAAAATATATTGATAATGAGTTTCATAGGAAAAAAAGGCCTAATTGCGCCTAGATTAATAGATGTTAAACCTGTAAAACCAGAAAGAATATATGAAAAGATCCTATCGAACTTGGAGAAACTAGTAGAAAGCGGTTTAGTCCATGGAGATTTAAGTGCATACAATATCCTTCTACATAAAACCCCTTACTTCATAGACTTTAGTCATGGGACGACCGTAAAAAATCCTCTAGCAGTAGAATTATTGAAGAGGGATATAAAAAATATTAATTCTTACTTTTCTAAGCTCAACATCACTGTAAAAGATTCAGAAAAACTCTATAAAAAATTAGAGCGAGTTATGAGAAAAAAGGTAGTGGAATGAAAGATTTCATAAGAATACCTGACAAAAGAAACCTTCTTTTGAAAAAAAATGAAAAAATAATAGAAACGATTGAAAAAATGACTGGGACGGAGATAAAAATTAACGACGAGATAAGCATGGAAGGAGAAACTTTCAATGTGTATCAAACAAAGCAGATCTTAAAGGCCTTTGGTCGAGGATTTGACGTAAATGATGCTCTCTATTTATTAGAAGATGAATACGGCTTGGAGGTAATAAATCTCACTGAATTCATAAAATCAAGGGAAAGATTAAAAACTTTAAAGGGGAGAATTATAGGTACTAGTGGCAAAACGAAAGGATATATAGAAAAATTCGCAGATGTTAAAGTCTCTATCTTTGGTAAGACTGTAAGTATTATAGGCCGTTGGGAGAAAATTAATATAGCTAAGGAAGCTGTTATGAAGATAATCGGGGGTTGTACACACCATACATTGTATAGATGGCTTGAACAACAATCGGTGAAAGAAAAATGATAGAAAAACCTGGAAAAACAGCAGAAGATCTTGCTAGAGAACAGAAACAAGTCGCTGTATCAGAGTTCTTTGAGAAAAACAGACATCTTCTTGGGTATGACAATCCTACTAGAGCTTTGCTCACTGTTGTAAAGGAACTGGTTGATAATTCTCTTGATGCATGCGAGGAATCAAGGATTCTTCCAAGGATATGGATAGAAATTAAGTCAAATGGACCAGATAGATTCAGGGTGATGACAAAGGATAATGGGCCTGGTATGACAGACAAACAAATACCTTTAGCTTTAGGCAAACTCCTGTACGGGAGTAAGTTCTTCAAATTGAGACAATCTAGGGGTACTCAGGGGATTGGAGCTTCTGGAGCAATACTTTATTCACAGTTAACGACTGGGAAACCCACGACAATAATTTCAAGCACTGGTAAAGGAAAAACATCTTATTATGAACTCATGATAGATGTGAAGAAGAATGAA
>Ga0209635_10000197_pt1 | contig 38141 bp, 30 predicted proteins | sample DeeMarSWOR230_32_FD_187463 | JGI IMG/M metagenome (GOLD analysis project Ga0209635, IMG submission 187463) | Marine sediment microbial communities from White Oak River estuary, North Carolina - WOR-2-30_32 (SPAdes) (version 2) | ecosystem: Environmental > Aquatic > Marine > Intertidal zone >...
ATCGGATCAGCTGAGCAAAGCTTAAACTCGCCTTGAAAAGCAGCTTGCTTATCCAATCTAATGTAGAGGCTCCCCTTCTTCACATGTAAATCTATCTCTCTCAGCAACATTTCTTTATCCAATTTGCCAAGACCAGAGGAGAGAACCGTAACTATGCCCTCAATTATTTCCTTCTCTTTTATTCTAGTGTCAAAAATAACGATAGGATTACCATAGTGACCCTTCAGGTTGTTTTTCTTAAAAACTATGTCATCCACATAATCTGGAGGAAGAAGGCGACGCACCGCCTCAAAAACCTTGTCCAAGTTCTCAGTTGCATGTGCAAAGAACCGAACGTCGATATAGCTTATAAGTGTCTGAGACAAAGCTATGCCACGCGATTATACTTACATTTCTTTCTCGTTTAAATTATTTAATTCATGCGCGAAAGGTGAAAGCCCTTTCTCAGCCCAAACTCTGCAAATATTGTTTGAGCCGTGTCACATTTTCTTCATGCTTTGTTCTTCTTTTCAAATCAACTGGTATATCTAACTTAAGTGCCCGCTTAACGCATATCCCTGCTTCTCCAAGCTCACCTCTGCTGAAACCCCTACCTTCCTTTGTTCTGTTGCCTTTTTTCTGCACTACTGACTGAACTTTCATAGGTATGTCAGCCTTTCTTTCTACGATTATAAGATGCTACACGACTTGGGCGAACCTTCTCGGCTCCGTGTCCTTTATGATGAAGCCCGCGAACTTCCTTGCCAGCGCTGGTTAATCCACGGAAAACTCGTCCACGATGAGCTGGTTCACAGATCCAGTTGACATCTTTATCCGATTGAATTACTGGATGGCTCGGATCCACCAGAACAACTTCAAACCATTTAAAGCGGCCGTCTTCCCAAACCCAATAAGAATTCAAGACTTCCAAATTGGGAAACTTTCTCGCCACCCTTTCCTCAGCAATCAGCCTTAAGCTTTTAGCTGGTTTAAATTTAGCGACTCCCATTCGCTTTTGCCTTCGTCCAGCCTTTGGTCGAATCTTCCTCAAGCCGCCGCGTCGAACACGAACTCTAGCTACAACGAACCCTTGCTTAGCCTTGTAGCCAAGTTTCCTAGCCCTATCAAGACGCGTGGGTCTTTCGATCCTAATGATTGCACGCTGTTTACGCCATTCTATTAGTCTTTGCCACATCAAATCCTTAACAAAGGAAGCTTCAGGCCTCTTCCAAGCTTTTGCAACGTACTTGTAAGCCATTTTCTAGACTTTTCCCTCCGACTTCAGGTTCAACTTTTTAGTTACATCCCATGCGGTTAGGTTATTGTGTAGCACAATTTAGTGATGATCTCCCTTTTATTTTTGCCGTATTTAACCGCTGAGTTACAGTGACTAAACCTTTTCTTTTAACGTTTTTTAGATCGCTAAAATAGAAAGTGGGGAGGGTCTTATATTTAGACACTTTTATCCACGAGCACAGCTTTTTTGACGAGCAAGTATCCACTGTGATCTTCCCAAACTTTCTCCGTTTGAAGCAATTGAATTTTCTTTTTAAAGAACGGCGCATCTAGAACTAAAGTTTCGTATTCTCCGCCCTCTCCCACTAAAGACACTTTATATTTTTCGTTGAGTTTAATGAGGTCGCTCAAGGTTGTTGCGTTAATTTTTCTTCCAAGCCAGCTTTGATTAAAACCAAGAGCATAAACGCCTACAATAACAGTCTCGAAATTGAGTTTGATAATTTCTTTCAGCAGTCTTCGAGAACTCTCTTGCCAGAGAGGTGTAATAGATTTGAGGTTTAAGTCTTGACAGACCTTGTCAATTCTCTTCTTCTGATACTGTGAAGATATAGCTCCTGATACGACTCCGTCTACGTCAAGAGTTGCAAGCAAACGTTTAAGATCTTCAAGCTCCATTTCCTTGACCCCACTAGTTACAGCTTTGAATAGTGGGAGTTCAGCTGCTTCAGCAAGGAGATCGGTTAAGTGGATGTTGAGAAAATGAAACATCCAGCTGTCTTCTCGTTGTGGAAGCATTGTGACTAGATGTTTCACTTCATGACCTTGTTTTAAGGCACGATGTAACGCTAGCGCTGAATCTTTACCGCCCGTGACCAACACTGCAACACGCATGTTCAATACGCCACAAGCTGACCAATTCTAGTCTTGGATTAATAAGTTAAAATCGTTTACCAACAACAAATTTCTATTAATAAATGAAAAGTATGCACACACAAGAATGCTAGTCTACTTCACAAATTTCCTTCGATTCCTTTTGAACCGCTTCTTACATGTCACACTACAGAAATAATATGTTTCCCCTTCATGCTTGATCTTAAACTTAGCCGTCTTTTCATCCAAAATCACTCCACAGACAGGATCCCTAGGCATTATTTCGCCCCTCACTCTACAAAGTTATGAACGCATACAAATATGCTTTCTGTTTACTATGTTTAATGGTTCTAGAAGCTTTCCGATCTTTACAAAACCAATCCGGATAGATAAGTCACCTTTTTTCAATAACACTTTCATTTGCATTTGGCTCGTTCTTAACTCCACCAAGAATGAATGTGTGCATGTATCTGTTAAATCTTTAGGTATCCGTTCCTTCTTAGCCATTCGGCTTGGTTTTTTTTGTATCGCCAGATGATATCGCCTCGCTTGTCAGACTGGAAATCCCATGGAGAAACCAAAACGAAGTCTCCCAGCCTTATCCACATTCTTCTCTTCATTTTTCCGCGGATTCTGCAGAGGCGCTCTTTGCCGTCTTGGCAACTCACTAAAACTCGATCGAACCCCAACATTTTTTTAGCTATGCCAATAACGTCGTTAGCCACAGGTCGCCTTATATTACTAAGCTCGTCTTCGCTTTTGACCTTCCTTTTTCCCACTCTAACACCTCTGGCGTTCCTATTTCAATACAGCCGCATAACTTAAATATGTTGACCTAGAATTCCAAGCAACAACCTCATCTATCGCAGATTCTTAAATCTGTAACGTTTAAAGATTTGAGAATGACTACAGATGAACGGAGGTTACTTCACTCGTTATCTTCTCAAAAGTATTGCGCGTGCGCATCTTTGCGTTAAGAGGAAGGTTTTGCTAATTCAGATTCCGCCCTTCGAATTATGTCAAAAATTTCCTTTTGAACATCTTTATCAAGTTGTGTCGGCTGGTGTTCTTTCAGAATTTCCTTAGCCTTCTCTCTAGCCATTTTAACAAGGCTTTTTGATCGTCTTCTTCCAAGCCGCATAGCTACGCCTATCCACCAGTTCAGAGAAGAGATGTTCATCCTTAAAGTGTTGTAAAGTGTGCTTTTCAGCGAGGAAATGACCTCCTGAACCAACTTTTTGGATTACGTCGAGAGCCATGGTTTCGTCGTCCACCCTCATGCCTTGGGCCATTGACAATACGCTCTTGCAAATTTCGTTGTCGATAACAAGTTCTTCAAAAGAGGCTGCCATTCCTCCCTCTAGACTGCCCGCTCCATAGACAAAGTCTGCTCCTGCCAACACGGGTAGAAGGGTGCTAATTGCTTTTTCATAGCTTGCGTGAGCTCCAGATATTTTAGCAGAACTATTGAAGCCATTGACAGTCACGCGAAGCCCGTAGTACTGGGCGATTTCAACAGCGCCAGCGCACAAAAACCCCTCTTCAGAACTTTGCCCCCACAAACCAGTCTTCATATCCAAAGAACCCATGAGGTACCCAACGCTCACACCTGTACCTGGAGCTGCAAGTTGAATTGTAGTGATTCCGCTTAAAATTTCAGCGTTGGTAATGATGAGAGTTCCGGTGAGGGTTACAGGGCTGTTGCTCCTGCAAGAGGCATACTTTCAACATCGCATCCAAATCCAAGTTTTGCAAGCTTTAAAGAGGTTTCTACAAATCGTCCGTCAAGCTGAAGTGGAGACTCTGTACAGAAAACTCCTCCTATTATCGGTCTTTCCTTCAATTTCTTCTCGCTACCAACAGCCGCAGTGGCTATTTCAAGTTGGTAATCCGTCAGCTGTATTGCAAGTTCAGGCGGATAAACAGACCAACCGCAAGGTTTTTCTGTGTTATTTAAAGCAGCAGCATAATCGTACAAACATCTGACATTGTTCGGCTTATCTAAAGCCGTAGTGAGGTGACCGCCCGCAGCATAGGATTCCAGAGCATCTGTTACTCTCGTTAACTTTTCCAAGTCATCTAGAGTTGATTGTCTCCATTCTCCAGTTGAAAGGTCAACCGTGCTTGTTGTCTCCGTATCAGTTGTAAAATAAACGTGTCTTCCATCCACCTTAAAATCATACTTTGAGTTTCTTCCATACGCTCTGTCTATTTTGGCGGCTTTTTCTAACGCTTCTTCAACTAGATATGGGGGAAACAAAACGGTTTTTTTCTCAAAATCAACTGTGCAGCCTTTCTCCTTTAACATCTTTAGAATTTCATCACTATGAACAATTCTGATGCCTGTTTCTGCGAGGACATTGAGGGAGGCCAGATGAATAGCATCCAGGTTTTCTTCGGTGAAGACACGGAATAAAGGCATTATACCAGGTTTTTCGAAACCAACCATTTTCTTACACCATTATGCGCTCTTCTTTTACTTGTTGAGTCTAAATAGTCTTTTTGTGTAAAAAATAAAGACGGAGTTTGTGAGGAACTCTGGCGATGTAGAACTCCTATTATACGGTTACTTTTATGTGCATTTTCCTGTTTCTGTGTATGATATTAATCAAGGCTCTCCGCTTTTTCACGTACTGTTATGCCTTTTTCCACTAATTCAGCTATGAACGTCTGTCTAACCGCTGGTTCTAAGGCCTCGGGAGGAATAACTCCTCTAGTCCTAATCTTTCCTTTTACAAGCATTTTTGTGAAGATCGAGGCTGGAATGCTCGTTATGTAGGCTACCGGATTTGCACCAGACATCCTCTTCTCCAATTCATTGATATCCATAAAGCTTGAGTAAAGGATGTAGCGCATTTTTGCATCCTTTTTTTGACCTTTGACATCCGCTGCGCAACACATTCTCATATTTATCATCCCAGCCTTAATCATTCTCTCCACTTCTTCCATTGATGGAGTCGGCGGAACCAACGCGAGAAAGACATTGCGGGGAGCCACTTCAACACCTTTTACATTTATGGGTTTATCATTTAGCAAGCCCATCTCAACTATGGCTTTAGCTAATGGAAAATCAGGTCCACCCATCTTAAAATCTACATATTTTACACCCTTACCTATAAAACGAGGCAGGGTTTCCGGTTCTTCATGGGAATGCCAGAAAACTGTCTGTGAACCGACCGGATCGGGAAAATTGTACACTTCCTCGCCACTAAACGGTGGCACTCTCTTGTATTCTCCGTTTTCGTAAACTACGGGTTTCTCTGCCATGTCAGTCCACGCCGTTTCAGGAGACCAAAACGAAGTGGGCTCCTTGCTCTCGACGCCGCCCCACAGTCTTACACGTATTTCTTCCACGCGATCGAGCATATCAGCAACCTGCGCTACGAGTACATTTGTAAATCCTGGAGATACTCCAGTGTCTATTAGAGCGGTTAGCCCGGATTCTTCCACCTGTCGCTTAGCGCCAATTGCTCAGGCGGGTAAGAAGCCAAGTCTTGGTAGTATGCTCCGACGTTTAGGGCTACCTTCATTATGTTTAAGTTAAATTGGGCATTCCATGTCGTTGTGTTCACGATCACGTTCACGTTCTCAGCGGCTCGCGTTATATCATCGATTTTGTTTGCGTCAACACGATGGGTGTGCACTTTCTCGCTTTTTAACCGCTCTGCAAGCCGTTTAGTTTTCCCTAAATCTATGTCAGAAAGTCTAATTTCGGACACTTCCGGACTCTTAACCATTTCTGTGGCAATTATTGATCCTTGGGCGCCGGTTCCTATTATCAAAATTTTCATATATATCCCCTTTAGAGTAGGAAGAATATTCCATTTACAAATTTAAATCCTTCGACATCGTAGCACTTTGGCTTAAGCTTTTCAAGAATGTTTGTAGACATGTAGAAAGTTATTTAAACAATAATACTGCATGCGAAGAGAACGTTGAGCAACTGTGGAACGAAGTTTTCAACCAGCTCATTCATCCGTGCTAACCAATAAGCTACTAGAAGCCTCCTTTAAACGACTCCGAAATCATAGTGTCCTGCAAGTTGAGTCTGGTCTGCACCTTTATATTCAACTTCTGAACGAGCTTTTGAGCGACGTATTTTCTTTTCATCTATCCGCAAGCCCAACAACCATTGCATTTTGACTGTTAGTCGTTTCATCCACTCGCTTGTTCAAACAGGTCTTGCGCCTTCTTTCTCCATACATCAAAGTCTTTAGGCGAAGTAGGATAGTCATTATAATATGCCTTCACTTTTTTCAATAGACTCGCTGTATGACGTAGTTCTTTGAGAAGAGATATCTTTCTTAACCCTCTGAAAATTCGGCGGGTAGTTTCTGTTATGTTAAGATGTAAATCCTCGCCCAAGCTCGCCTTTAAGGCATCCTCCCCAGTGACTAAACGATACTTCATGCCATAGTCCAAGTCGTCATCACTCAACTTTTGAAGAAACATACGGAAAACGTCTAGACCTGCTTGCTTGGCTCCGTACGACTGCATATACCGGGCATTGTATAGCCATAGTCCTTCTCTGCTCACGTCCTTTCTTTCCATGGCTTCGATAATGGTTTTCCCGGCGAGAACTCCACCCATCATGGATGGTCCCATTCCGCCGCCATGAATGGGATTCGCTTGGCAGGCTGCGTCTCCAACGATAATAACGCCGTTTCCTACCATGCAATCCAATGGTCTCCGTGTTGGAACCTGTCCTCCTCCCCCGCTTGTGACCGATGATTCGTTAAACAGTGGTTGAGATATAACGTGGTTATAAAGCTGGTTTTTTGGGTTTGGAAAACCTTTGGACATACTTGTTCCTAAACCTACATTCACCTTCTTCTCGCCCTCTGGAAAAATCCAGTAATATGCTCCAGGAGCGGCTTTTTGATTGAAGAAAATTGCGCAAAACTCTGGGTCGGCGATTGGTTCTGCTAATTCGCGGATTTCCCGATAGCAAATTGCAACATCCTTCGGATCAACGTTTGTTTCGATTCCAATTTCGATAGGAAGTTTTTTTCGCAAAACAGTGGAAAAGCCACTCGCATCCACTACGACTTGGGCATTTAGTTTAGCGTTTTTTTTTGATCTCAAGTCTTTAACTATGACCCCTGTGACAAAATTATCCTTTATAACAGGCTCCACCATTTGAGTTGATTCAAGCAAGGTTGCTCCAGCGTTGATTGCGTCTCCTAACAGTCTCTGTCCAAAGAGAAGTCGATTAACGATAAAGCCGTGAAGTCCCTTTCCCTTCACGTGAACAACGGTTTTCATGTCAGGTGAATGAACCATGATTCCAACCATTCTTCGTTCCAGTTCCTTTCCAGAAGGATAGTCTAGGTTAAGACTGTCAAAATGATGTCTGCCTATGGCATCTCCGCAGACTTTATTGCCTATTTCTTCTTTCTTTTTGCGGTCTATTAAGCAAACCTCCAGGCCTGCTTCAGCAAGAGTCTTTGCAGTCATACAACCTGCGGTTCCGGCGCCTACCACAATCACATCAGACTTTCCCAAATGTTACTCCCCTAAAGATATGATTTATTAATTTGCACCCAAAAGCCTTCATAACATTTACGATTCTTACATTGGAAAAAATTTGCAGCAACATCAATCTAATTAACAAAACAAGTTTAGGTGAGATCTAGTTTGTGCTAGATTTTTGAAGGTTTTTTCTTTTTGATGACAGGGGGTTTTTATGAATGCGGATTTAGGTATGGATATTTGTATGCATGCATCGGCGTTTTTGTTTTTAATTGTGGTTGTTCTTATCCCAGTTTTCACAACTTTTCATTCATATTCTTTGCCAGCAATTCTCACTTGGAGTTCATTTTCGATTTTAAAGGCTCTGTCACTCTGCACCATTATGCTGCAGACAAAATTCTCGATTATGCGCTCGAATAAGGCTCAAAACTGTTCGTATCGTTTATATACACTTTGATTTTTCAAATTACAATTACAAACTAGGTATTTTTCCTGCAAAATTATCTTTTTCATATCGTTTGTAATTTGTAAATGCAACTAATTCTTATTCTTCCTATGCCTTTGAGGGAGTCCAATGTTCTTTTTCTGTTTTCTCTTCATTTTCTTCGCCCTCTGCAATTGCCTGTGCTGTTCCCGACCTGCAGCTTTCTCTTTCTTGTTTTTTCTAGCCACATTAAGACCTCCATTTTATGGCGCATGCAAATGTGACACTTGCTAAAAAACGTTACTGTTACAATTGAGCACGAAGTTAAGAAATAGTTCCTTGGTAGAGCGGTTGAAGAAAACAGAGAGGTTGGCTTAGAACGCGAAGCGTTTGCTCGAAAGGTACATGCATGCATATTGTGTAGAAGGTTGGGATATTACTATTCTTTGGCAGAGTTTCTTAGCAAGAGACTTGGCAGCAGAGGCGAAGATTGAACCAACAGCAAAAATAGTAATATTTCATGCCTATGATGGTTATTCAACGTCTTTGCCATTGGAGTACATAATTGATAACGACATAATTATGGCTTACGAAATGAATGATGCAGTAATTCCACCTGAAAGAAGCTTTCCTCTCCAGCTTGTAGCAGAAAGCAAGTATGGCTATAAGTGGATAAAATGGATAACAAGAATTGAACTATCTGATGATATGGACTACAGAGGATATTGGGAAAGCCGCGGTTTCTCAAATGATGCCGATTTGTTGCCTTGAGAGGATTATTTTAACATCCTAATCATCATAGTTGACAAGTGTGCACTCGCGATTTGTTTCATAAGCTGAATAAAGAAGTGACACAAAATGAATCTAGACTTTGTCAAGAAAATGATAGATTGATCATTGTTTATTGTGACTGTAGTTTACCTTCTTACCGGATTGGGTATTGCGCAATATCGGATTATCAAACCTTTGACTTATAGATTGTTGCACGAAAATTTATCGTTCAAAATAAATGAAGACTTTATACAATTCTTGTCATTATTAGGCTTGCGCATTCTTTTTGGCCCAATTGCACGGTTTGTTTCAGATTGAAAAAGAAACTGTAGGATACGCTAATTCTCCAATTTCTTCTCGAATTGCATGAATGCATCAAATCTCCATATTTGCGCGTGTTTATCACCTCATTTTATGTTCGTTTTCTTCGGCTATACAGTCACGAAGAAGATCGTTGACCGCTTTGGATCTTTTCATAACCTCACATTCACGGTTCTTCAGAATAATCTTCTTGTTTCTTATTCTGTTCAATTCGGAACGTGAGCGAAAACTTGTCCAGATTCCCCAAATAGTAAGAGTCGCGAAAAATATGAAATTGAACACATCAAAGAGAATTGCATATTCTAGTTGCAGAAAGGAGAAAATGTATGCGATGAGAGTGCTCGCTGCTGGAGCTATCACAGTAAGTGCTAAACCTGTTCTGAATTCAGCGAGTGCTGTTCTTTCTTCCGCCAGATAGTTTCTCTCTAGAGCCAGCAAGGTACGCATTTTGGCTAGAATTTCTTGTTCAGTTGGCTCAGTCATATTCTAGCCCACCAGCGTATAGCACAATCCTATCTTATGATTTCACCGTATTCCTCATAAGGCATTATTGAAAGATATCTCATCAAACCCATGAAACCTTTGAGAATATCTGGTTCCTTATGAAATTCTTCATGTGTCTTCTCACCTGTCCAGAAAGTTAACATCACATATTTGGTTGGTTTGACATCTATATTCTTATATTGACCTTGAAGCCCACTTCCTCCATAGGAAATCGTTGAAACTCTGAATATTTTGGAGCCAAGAAACCCCTTCTTTCCATAAGTCATACGACATAATTCTTTTGTCTTTTCTTCGAACTCTTTCTCAATGCCAGGCTTCACTGACAGATAGTTTATGGCACACAGTATTGGCTTTCCTTCTTTCTTGTATTCCTCGAGCTTTTCTTGTGGAATTATTCCAGCTTTGACTGCTCTTTTAGCTAAGTATTCCATTGCTATCTTCGCCCTTCTGCCCGTATCGCAGTAAAGGAGTATATCCTTATCTTTCAGAAAGTCGATGTAGTACTCTAGATCAGAGACAGGAATGTTCAGCGATCCTTTGATGTGATTCTTATAGTACTCCTCTCGACTTCTTACATCCACTACCAAGTTCATTAATCTCACCCTTGGTATGATATTTTATTTCTTGACTTGCATATTATAATTTGCCTTGACTCTTCCGAGCGCACAAACTATCAGACATAGTTCTAAGCACCAAACTTATTATGAGAACCTGCATGCGCGGCACCAATGGAGAAGTTAGAAGGAACAAAGAGGTTAGAGAGAAGGTGACTTTGTGTGAAGCGCGCATTTTGATAACTTTTTAAGATACATTCATCATTCAAGTATTTGGGTGAGGGTTGTGTCAAAGAAGAAGCGCAGTCTAATTGACGAATTATTTGGAGGCTCTCTCTTTGGCGAAACGAAATCATTTCCTGAAACTGGATACTCGATAAGTGTGGTTCAAACTCCTGAGGGAACAAAAGTTAAGGCAAAAGCTGGAAAGAACACAGATATCAGCGCCTTCAAAAAGCAGCTTCAGCAAAAATACCCTAATGCAAAGATCGAGATAGAAGGAGGTTCGACAAAACCACTGATCCGAGAGATATCGACAAAAACTCTCAAACGAGAAAGCGAACAAGACAACAAGACTAACAGTTGAGACACGCACTGAAAAGAACTAAGAGGTTAAAAAAAAGTTGGTCAGAGCGCGAAGCACACAGATAAACTACTCATTCAGAATAAAATATGAAGTTAAAGAAAAAATCGCATAAGTCAAAGCTGTGAGCAAAAACGGAGAAACAAAACCCCATATTGAAACAAGAAGCCCAGACAAAGCCAAACTCAACGTTTCTCCAACATGAAGACCCATCATCAACAGCCCAATGTCAGTCCCATAAGAATCCTTATCAGTAATTCTCGACAAAATTCCTTCCTGCCCGATACTGGTCATACCTTCAACAAAACCATAAGCAACAAAAAGAGCACCAGCGAGAACTGAACTTGAGAATCCAAGCAAAAAGAATGTGCCTGAATATAGTATTCCACTTAAAAGAATAAGTCGCCTCATATGACTGGTTTTCGAGAAAAAATAAGAAAACACGCCAGCTAACAACATTTGCGCTCCAAGAATTAACCCAATCGTCTCGGTCGCAAACCCGAGATTATCCAAAAACAAAGGTTTGACAAAACCACCAACAAAGCCTCCAGACAGACCCCATACAAAGAACAAAATCAGAAAGATTTTGAAAAGTCTTTTTTTCTTCCTAAAATCCAAAAAATGTAAAGCCTCATTTACACTGAACCGTTTCTTCCTTCCACTAACCAGAAAAAGTGACAAGAAAACCACAAAAACCCCAATCAGTACACAAAGCATCATCGTTCCTTCATACAAAAGCCAAATGACAAAAAAACCTGCCAGTAGACTGCCTACAGCAGAAGCGACGTACATTACTGCTCGCATATAAACCAGAATTCTCCAATGTCCCCTATTCTTTTCCAGAAGGAAAGGACGATTCACAGCCCACAACGCACCCTGCTTAGTTCCCTCCACAACTTTGCCAAACAAAAATTCCACAGGAGTGTGAGCAAAATAGTAGATTAAACCCGAAATAGCGCCTAAGAATCCATTAGAAACAAAAAAAGGTTTTCGACCCCAAAAATCGGAAACAGTGGCAAAAAATATTCTGCCAAATTGCATAATCAGCGGCAAAGACGCAAACACGAGGCCCATCACTACAATGTCGATCTTTCTCTCTTTCATCATTAACGGTAAAACAATTGTAAGAATACCGCTAGCAAAAGAATTCAAAACTTGAATGAATAGTACAGTTCTAACTTGATTCAAATATTCCACTCGGAGAATTTCTAATACGCTCTTGTCTTTAAATCCATCGCCCCATCGCACGCAAACGGATGCGAATACAAAATGGGTAAGAAAAGGAATTGGTCTGCTTAATTTTTTAGTTCGCCAGATTTACCATACAAACTAGGTTTCTCTATCCTCCGGTTCGGGTTCATGCACGAACAAAGCTGTAAGAAGAATAGATGGAATTACCAAGACCAACATGACCAGAAACGGAGCTTGTGGAGACATGTTATCATACAACAGTCCGCCCGCTATTCCTCCAATAGCCATTAATATGTAAGTGAAGAAGTTCACCGAACCGGTAACTTTTCCACGTTGCGCCTGTGGAACAAGGTCAGCAAATAATGCTTGAGAAGCTGAGAAACCTAGGAGTTGAGTAAGCCCAGCCAGAGGCATTGCTATGAAGAGAGTAAAGTAATTCCCAAAGATAAAGAGCAGAATAGCGGGGATAATCAGGATGCTGGACATTATTAAGGGAATTTTTCTACCTGCTTTGTCGAGTAGTTTTCCAACAGGAAAAGACAAGATTATCATAGACAGGAATAGGACGATCATTACATAGCCCCATTGGGTTCGCGCATACTGCAGAGCAGGGTCTAACCCTGGAGTATAAATTGCTGGTTGTGGAGTTCCTCCTATTTGCATTTCATAAAAAGCGAAAATCAAGAATAACCCCATAATCATTGCGAATGCTACTCTTACAATAAGGATGGAGAAAAACAAGAACAATGTTGAACGTGGCACAACCCTCCAGATTTTCGTTCCCTGTTTCAATGATTCAGGATAAGAGCGCAGTACTTCATTAAAATTCACTTTCTCAGTGTCTTTCATGCTCTCTTTCAATCGCAGTCGCACGGTTGCAGACAAGATAAAGAAAATCGTAACAATTGTGTATGCTATTCGCATGCCTGTCTCAGAACCATAATTGGACACCAAGAAAAGGGCCACTATTGGGGCGGGCGTCGTTGAAACGCTCATTATTAGATTCAGGATAGAAAACCCCATCCCTCGCTTCTCAGGTGGCAAAGAGTCTGCAAAAGTGGCATTCAATGCTGGTTGATAAAGTAGGCAAAGGTTTTGTATTGCAGCTCCAATCAAAATGAAATGCCAGCTTGGAGCAACCGCATAGAAAATGTATGAAAAGGCTACACCGAATGTAAGGGTTGAAATAAGCCATCGTCTTCCATATTTGTCGGCTAAATATCCTCCAAAGAATTGAACAGAAGCTAGACATAACATCGAGACTAGAGTAATCAATCCTAGAATTGTGGCGCTTCCACCAAGTTGTATGATATAATCTGAATAGTAAGTTTGAGGTAGTTCCCCAGCAAAATCCATCAGAATCCAGCTTACGATAAGTACCAAGTAGTTTCCCTTGAAGAAAGAAAACTGTTCTCTCAACTTTGCAATTAACTTCATTCGGTTTGGTTCCTAACAATTTAAGGCTGTGTATAGAGTGAGAAGGAAAATATAAGACATGCGCATGTATTCATACAAGAAGAAGGCGCTATTTGATTTTCTAATTTCTATTTTCTAACCCCGATAATTTTTTAGAAATTCTGTTTTTTCTTTCTGTTTAGAATTTATCATAGAAGAGATCTTAAGATTTAAATTATGAAAAAGGGTTTAAGGCACGGGGTGCGGACAAGCGAATCAAAGTTACAACGGAAGACTTCTCACTCTATTCACCACGAAGTCCCGCACCTCTAAGAAAAGATTGCACCTCGATCTTATACGCACACATGCATGAGCGTAAAAAGTGTAGATTAGTGTATGGCATGAGTGCGCGGTGTTGATTTTGTAGCCTGATTTTAAAAGCGAACCATGAAACTTTTCGAGAAGTTTCTCATATCTGCTTGCTCTTTGTTTGGTTTCAACGAGACTTCCGTTAGGTCTGGGCGTAAGGTCATCTTTACGTTCTTCAAGAATTGTTTCAACATCCTTGCCATAACATTTGCAGAACCATTCGATTTCTCTGCGCTACATCCTTCTAGTGGATTTGTTGCTGTAGGAATCGAGAAATTCTTGCATACTTGATTGATTAGTCTCTGCCGTTCTCTGTTTTATGAATTCCAAGTTTCGATGTTATATCAATGTTGGTTGGGTTTTCTCCCGAAAAACTCCCATTTTTCTGTGCGCGCTAGGAATTTCTATATGATACATGGTGCCCACAAGTTCTGATCTTTAGGCTCGCTTGAACCTTGTTATTTTCATGTCTTTTACGAATGCTTCACCCCAGATGTGGTTCAAGGGCTTCACCTTCTCTACGTCCACAACTTCAAGGAAAGCCTCATCCTTTACCTCAGCTTCTAGGACTTCGCCTATGATCCAAACATTTCTCTCGGAGAGAGATACTTGTTCAGTCATCTTGCATTCCAACCAGGCGAAAGCTTCTTCGATTCGCGGCGGCTTAATATGAGTGGCATCGATTTCTGTCAAACCGCATTCTTTAATTTCACTGGTCTCATAGGGATAATCCCTCTCCATAATCTCCATCAGAGAGCCAAACTCTTCCCCAACCAAATTGACTACGAATTCGCCATTCTCCTTTATGTTTCGCCACGTGTCATGGCTCACGCTTGAGCAGAAGCCGAAGAGAGGCATTGGTTGCGTAGCCATTGGTGAGTTCCAACTGAAGGGAGCTGCATTGGAGACTCCATTTGGTGAGATTGTCGATACAACGACAGTCGGTCGAACCAGCAACTTGTAGAATTCCTTCAGATCCAGTTTCATCAAAATACACCATTGATTACTTGGACGACAGTTTAGTGCTTTAAAGTTTACCTTTTTGTTTATTTCCTCAAAAATAGAGATTTTCGTTTGTAAACATTGTTCCATTGAAATATCTGGGCGCGCACGAAGTTACCTCAGTAGTTTGATGGATGTTGTTTCAATGATTTTTGTGAAGTCCAAGACGTCTCTTATCCTCACACGTTCGTCTATTCCGTGTACTTTACTTTCGACTCTAGAAGTTCCTAAAACAGCAACAGGAATACCATGCTTAGCCACGTGGGCCGCATCATAGCATCCTAAGCCACCGTAAACCGGACAGGACACACCCTTCACTTGGCGGTACGCCTCTTTTAAGGTTGGAATTGGTTCAATATTCTCTGGGATTTCGAATGAATCGTGAAAACCTCCTATGTGTAGGTCATAATTGAAATCCTTGTCGTTAGACTTTAGATCGTCGAGGATTCTCTGGAACTCTATTATGGCGGCGTCTTTGTCCTCTTGGGGACCAACGCGACGATCAATTTCTAAGAAACATTCATCTGGAATTATATTGACTTTGGTTCCTCCACGGATAGTTCCGATGCTGATGCTAGGAGTGACAAAGTCCACGCCTGTTTCGGGGTTTGCAGGCACCTTAGACCTGCGTTGATTGAGTACTTTATTGTAGCTTTCAAGTTGGCTGATTAGATTGCTAGCCTTTTCGACAGCGTTGATTCCGCGCCAATTCATGCTCGAATGTACCGATTTTCCCCTAACTGTAATCTTGAAGCGAAGGCAACCGTTAGCAGCGTTTGTTACGTTATTGGCATAGCCGTCCCCGACTATGCAGTAGTCTCCCTTAACGAAACCGGTGTCGTGGAGATAAGCTGTTCCTGTGTAGCCACCTATCTCCTCATCGCAGACCGCTTCCAACACAACTGTTCCTTTCCAGTTATCGTTCGAAGAAAGGTCTTGCACAACTTTTATCAATCCTGCCAAGGAACCTTTCATGTCGGCGACACCTCGACCGTACCAGTAATTGTCTTCAGAAATTAGGTCAAACGGAGGGTGCTTCCAGTTCCCAGTGGCTGGAACCACATCTATATGACCGTTTAGTATGAGTGTCTTGCCTTCGCCTCTCTTGATCTTGGCGATAAGGTTAATTCTCTCGCCGGAAATTTCTTCACCCTGTTCGACAAGTTTCTTAACCCTTTCCGACGGAGTTCTGAGCAGGCTTATGTCGCAACCTGTAGGTTCGAGGAGTTCTTTTATAACTTCACAAATTCTTCGATAGTTCCTCCCAGGAGGGGTGCTAGTGTCTATTTCAATCAGAGATCTAAGAATAGCCTCAAGATTGTTTTCAGTTATCATTTAACATCCCACTAAACTTATTGTTCAGCAACTTGGATTCTTAAATTTTTAGTGTTCCTTCAGAAGCACGGAAATTCCCCGTTCCTACTCCAAAGCGAATCGCAGATTTGACTTCAGGTCGCTTGGCTTTTCTGAATTCTATGATACCTCTAGCAGCATATTATCATACAAAAGAAATTACCATGTCAAACAGTGGATAAGTATATTCTGTTCCATCAACAGCTTCAAATTCAGTTTTAGTAGATACATGCTTTGATAGATTCAAAACGTCTATTGTACTCACCAATCTGATCAGATGCGGCCTTTCTCAAAATGTTTCCAGTCCTTTTGATCTGGGAGCTAAAGGATGATTCAACCAAGACATTCTCTCAAACTTCTTCCTACATATAAAATCTAGACAATAGGCTAATTCACATTAAATTCTGACTTTCAGAACAAGAGACTTCGCAAATATATTATGGAAGCGTAACAACTCTATTGTTGTTGAACTATGAGCTATGAAATTAAATGTACGAAATGCAAAACGCTGGTGGTAGACCCTTTAAAGTACAAGTGTTTTTGTGGCTCGCCACTTGAAACTCATGTGATAGAGAAATTTGACAAAATGAGAATTAGAAAGTATGACTGCGGCCTTTGGCGTTACAGACCTTTTTTCTCTTATGTTAGTAAGAATGAAATTGTGAATCTTGGTGAAGGTTGGACTCCGCTTGTCAAGTTTGATGAAAACCTTTATTTTAAACTTGAATATTTGAATCCCACAGGTTCTTTCAAGGACAGGGGCTCAGCAATTCTCATCTCGGCAATTCATAGATTCGTCAGAGCAGCGAAAGGATATATTTCAGAGGATTCTTCGGGAAACGCTGGTGCCTCGATTGCTGCTTACGCTGCAAGGGCAGGTTTAAAGGCTAAAATATATGTTCCAGCCACAGTTTCAGGTCAAAAATTTAATCAAATATTGTTCTATGGAGCTCATGTCCAAAGGGTGAAGGGCGAAAGAAACAAAATTGCGGCTGAGGCTCAGAGTCCAGAACAAGGAAAATTTTACGTAGGTCACATTTGGCATCCAATATTTCGCGACGGGATTAGAAGTCTAACCTACGAAATAGCCGAACAGTGTGAATGGAAACTTCCAAGTCGTATTTACTTGCCGGTTTCTGCCGGAACTCTCTTGCTTGGCTTTGTTGAAGGACTTGTACATTTGATGGAGTCAGGAATCGTAGACAAGTTGCCAGTTATTGTAGCTTGTCAAACACTACGAGTCTCGCCTCTCTATCATAGACTAAAAAACTTGCCGTACACTCCGCCAAGAAGAATAACCTCAATTGCAGATGCATTGATAAGCCCGAATCCACCACTTTTAGAGCTTATGGTAAGGAAAATGCGCAGAATTAAGGGCGAGGTAGAAATCGTTGATGAAAAACAAATCTCCGAGAGTTTCGTTGAACTTGCCTCGAAAGGATTTTTCGTTGAGCCAAGCTCGGCTGTTGCTTATGCTGCTTACAAAAAGCAAGTTGAAAGCGCAGAAAAGCCTAGAAATGAGACGACAATAATAATATTAACTGGTACCGGATTGAAAAAGAAGCTTAAACCTTGAATAGACCTCAAACAAAAACTATGCGCGCTCATAACACGTCTAGAAGAAGCGTACTTCGGCCTTGCTATGCTGAAACAATCACAGAACAAGTCTCTTTCAAACGTGTTACACTCTCAGCATATGTAGATGGAGACTAAGAACATGGGTGGTAGAAGTTTTGGGTTTTGGCGGGATGTTTTTACTTTGGTGCAAGAGACGGGAGGAGTGGTTGTTATCTCTCTTAGGTTCCAATTATAAAAAGATCCAAGAGATATTCAAACGTGACAAACTAGACTGGAAGTTCCGAGGAGATACTTTCTTGGAACGTCATTCCTTTCTCAGCAAGTTTAACCAAGAACGGTTTTGGTTCTAGACATTCAGGGGGAATAACTCCCCTAGTTTTTATATCTCCTTTTGCAAGCATAGTGGCCGTAGTCACGGCTGGAAGGGCAACTTCCGCCCATCTTGTTCCGAATCTCTCATAATTTTCATAGAATCCAAATATTCTGTAGACTGTGTGAGTTACACTTTTCCCTGCCCTTTCGCCTTTGATTTCCGCTAGGTTGCATCCATACGTTTCTTTTCCTGTCGCATTCATTTTTTCGATTGTTTCTGTTGCTGGGGGAGTGAGAGCAAGTATAACATCTATTGGTGCCACTTTGACGCCTTTAACATCTACAGGATTATCAGCTGCAAAACCCATCTTTACAAGCGCTCCAGCCATTCTAGGTAAGCTCTGCTTGAGGTCTATATGCTTAACACCTTTTCCAATGAAGCGGCCGAGAGTATGGACAGGTTCGAAGTCTACATAGCACACAGGTATTGAACCCACGGGTTCTGGGAATTGATATTCCTCCAAGCCTGAAAGCGGAGGCACTTCTTTGAAGCTTCCGTTTTCGTAGATCACCGGCGGTGGTGCCCATTCTGTCAATGCCATTTCAGGCGACCAAGCGGGAGACCATTTTGGTATGAATTCTTTACTTTCTTCGCGAACATGAGTCCTCCCTATTCTTATGCGTATTTCATCTACCCGATCAAGTCGGTCAACCACATATTTTATGACTACGTTCAATGTAAATGGTCCGCTCTGATAGATCACTGCGGTTAGTTCAGCGTCCTTAAACTTCTCATCCAGAGATAACTGCTTTTGAATCGAATCTTTGACAGGGATCCAGCCAGCAAGATCCACATAGTGTGTTCCGCTCTCCAAAGCTGACTTCATAATAGCAAGGTTGAATTTTGGCAGAGTTGCATTAATAACAGTGTCCGATCCCTTAATGATTCTGACCAAATCATTAACATCACTCGCGTCTACTCGTTCTGCCTCCAACTTGTCGCTTTTTAATTTGTCTACAATTATCTGTGCTTTTTTCAAATCTATGTCGGCGCAAACGACGTGAGACACCTCTTGAGTATTTGCCAAGACAGAAGCGATGCCTGATCCTTGAGCTCCAGCACCAATAACAGAGATCCTCAAATAATATGCCTCCAATTTTTAGATACCTTTGATGCTGGTAAGCTTTTTGCTATATTAAGATTACGCTATAGAAACAACAAATCCCGTGAAACAAGATATCAATTTTTCAAATACTTCAAGGATGGATGCGCAGAAATCTTCATAAATTTTTTTGGAAAGTCAATTTGCAGGCGAGATTACTACTTCATTTGGTCATATTTGCCACAACTATTTTTCATTGGCGTTAACCCGGCTTCATAATCAAATAAAACTTATTTTGATCAAAATTGTCTAAACGTGTAGGAAACGGAGTTCTTTTTGGCATTCTTTGATTTAGCTTCAAATTCTAGCTAACGAATGCTTGGAGGACAATTGTACGCATACACACGTGAACTTTAGGTTTTTACCGGAATTGAAAGTGATTCGCACGTGATGTTTTAATGAGCGCGTTTGCATCATTGGAACAACTTGGAATGAAATAAAAGGTGATGAAGATTGATAAAATGAACGTCTACTTAGTAAATACATGGGTCCTCAAATCAGAAAAACAAGAAGAATTTATGCCAACATGGCGGAAATTTCTGAGATAAATAAAAAGACAATCCTGAGAAGATAAAGGAGTTGAAATCCACGAAACTCTTCACATAAACTTTCGGTGGGATAGCAGATGTGTATGTAGAATTGAAGGAATTTGAGAATCTATAAGGATCTGAGAAGTTATACGATAGGTTATCAAAAGATTAAGAATGGACAAAAATCAATCAAGAATTTATGCTTCTGATAGATCCCCGCTACCCTTTCAACAACCATATGGAACCTTGTGATACAAGTTCCGAAAACTTGAAATAGTGGACGAGATACATTGACCTCTTCGTTGTGAATTTGAGGTGTTTGACATGAGAATTTCAGTTATTGGTTCAGGAGCTCAGGGCTCAGCCACCACCTTCATATTAACAAAAATATCGGATGCGCAGGTAGTTGCTGCTGACATAGATTTGAATGTTGCGAAGAAGGCTGCTGAGAAAACCAACAGTGACCGAGTGACTGCTCAACGGGTTGACGCTGGCAAAGTAGACGATTTGGTTCGAGTCATAAGTGGATCTGATGTCGTAGTGAACGCTGTTGTGGGGCGGTTCAACCTACCCATACTCGAAGCAGCGTTGAAGAGTGGAGCACACTATGTGGATCTTGCTGGAGATGTGCCTTGCATAGATTTTGTTCCGAAAGAACTAGCATATGATAACAAATTTAAGGATGCAGGATTGACTGCGATAGTGTTTACAGGCGGGCCCTTCGTTACAAATGCTGCCGTGAGATACGTAGCAGATAGACTTGACCAAGTAGATGAAATACGCTTGAGACAAGGATTTGTTAGAGAAGAGACCGAAGAAGTGCCAATATTTTCCCCAGGATGGTGCCCTGAAATGGCGTTGATGGAATGGGTCCGACCAATGGTGTACGAAAATGGAAAATGGAAAGATGTGCCAAAGTTTTCTGGGTTGGAAGAGTACCCGTTTCCAGAACCAGTAGGCAGTAGAACCGTCGCTCACGTGGATTTCGAACCAGTTCATACCCTTCCCCGCTTCATAAAAGGTGTCAAGTACGTAGAGATGAAACAAGGGCCAGACAGAATGGCATGGATGATGATCAAGCAGGGTTTCGCTAACTACAAACCAATAGATGTTAAAGGCGTCAAAGTGGCACCAATAGATGTTCTTCTAACCTTGACACCACCTGCCACAGAGACACGCGAAAAGATGATGAAAAACATAGCACGCAGAAAGATGGAACCTTATGGATGCTCGTTAGCAGAGGTCACCGGAGAAAAGAATGGTGAAAAGATAACTCACATTGTGTACAGAGTGTTCAACTCTCGCGCAGACGAGGAAAAATGGGGAACCCCAGGGGTTTCGGTTGGCCTTCCCGCGGCCATAACGGCGGTCATGCTTGCAAAGAAAGAGGTTAAGCACAAAGGGGTTATACCTCCCGAGGGACTCGATCCAAATCTGTACTTGGGGAGAATGGCTGAGAAGGGCTGGATATTCAATGAAAAAATCGCAGGTGAAATCCGTCCCTAACCACATTTTTTTATGCCTTGTGGAAAACTGTTTGACGAACTCGATGGTTAAGAGACCACTCAAAGATCACTGAACGTTCACACATCCTATCGCTCTAATAATCCGTCAAAAAAACTGCTATTTAACCGATAGAAAACTTTCGGAGTTTTAAAGACAAAAAAAATTAGATGTGCTCAACAGAAAAAACAGGTGCCCAGTAGTTTTTCGTTAGATTTTTGTATATAACGAAATGAAAAATTTGCACTCACAAAAGAAAAGACCATAAGAATAATTGCCACTACATCGATACTAACAATTGATTTTGTAGTTCTAGGAACATAGTCGTTTACAATGAAGTATGTACTGAAATCCTGCTTCAAATGTGTAGAGCACTATTTCCGTTTCTGTATTCTGCGCTTCATTTCTTCTGCTTTTCTCTCCATTTCTTTTAGTATATCTGTTGGCGGTTGCTCAGGCTCATGTTTTGCAAGAATTTCTTGGACTCTTTCTTTGGCTACTTGTCTCAAGTCTTTTGCACCCGCCTTCTCCCACGAGCCTCGCCTTGTCTTGTCGCTTATACTCGGAATATAGAGCTCTTTCTTGATATTGTCCAGTGTATGTTTTTCAGTCAAGTAGTGAGTCCCAGCGCCAATTGCTGCTTTTGGTGCAATCTTTTTGATAAGGGGAAGGGCCATAGCCTCCAGGTTTACATCGATTCCTTCAACTATCCGCTTAGCCATGCCGAAGATTTCGTCGTGGATCACAACCATCTCGTAACATGCAGATAGATAGTATTCAAGTCCGCCGCCAACTACTTGGTTTGCGCCAGCGAGTAGCGGAGGCAATAAAGTTAGTGCACTCTCATAGCCAGCTTGGACGTCAGGGATCTTTGAGTCAGGTATGCCTCCCCAAACAGATGATGGTAGATTGTAATGTTGAGCCATCTGAGCGGAAGCTACACAAAGCAACGCTTGCTCTGGACCGCCAACTGATGCTATGCCTGTTCGCATGTCCATGACTGCTGGAACATCTGAGTACACAAAACCTGTGCCTGGCTTGACAATCTGCACAAGACATATGCCTGCTAGGATAGTGGCGTTCGTCTGCACCATTGTGCCCGCTAGTGTGAGAGGAGCGGTTGCACCAGTGATATCCATAGGTCCACTTGTTGTAGGAATTCCGAAAGTTGCGCATTCTATAGCGCTTTCAGTTAGTTTTGCATCGAACTGTAATGGGGAATCTGCGGAGATAACTCCAGCCAAACACGGTCTTTTTTTAAGCTCTTCTTCTCCTCCGGCAGCCAACACAGCTAATTCCAAGCAATCTCTGGTTGTGTCTAAAGTTTCGCAAAAAGCAGGCAGAGGTGCTGGTGTGTTCTTGTATTGCGCCATCAACAGTTCTACATGTTGCAAATTCTCTGGAACATCATAAGGGTAACGAACCATTCCATAGGGGATGGCAATGTTCTTCAAGGCATCACCGATCCTAATGAAATTCTCATAGTCCCTGAGCAAACCAAATCTACGTTCCCCAGTGTCCATGTCGACTACGTAATTGAAGTCTCCAGCTTGGGCTAAAAACTGGTTCTTTCCGCCGATTTCTACTCTATAATCAGGATTTCTTCCATAAAGCCAGTATTTTTTAGGAGCCTTTCTCACTAGCTTCTCGACCATATCAGAGGGTATCTTGACGTTAAGCTTTCTGTAGTCCACCGTAGCACCATGATCATCAAATATCTTGAGAGCTTTTTTCGACCGGAATGTGGCGCCGATGTGTGCTAGAATCTCCAGTGATGCGACGTGTATATCATTGATGTCGTCTCTGCTCAAGACTTCAACTTTGCATTTCAAGTGTTTCACCAAAAATATTGATTGAATGTAAGTATTTCATGTCACCTAGTGCTGAGTCTAAAGATACTATTTCATCTTGTCTTCATCCGAATTTTGGCATGACTTCTTTTGAAAACAATTCCCTGCTTTTTGTAGTACTGACTTCGAAGTAAAATCGTGTGATCCCCAAACTCATATATTCCCTTATCTTGGAGCAACATTCGTCTGGTGTGCCAACGATGTTTCTGTGAACGTACTCATCGAATTCACGAGCTCGTGTAGTAATAACGCCTTTGACATATTTTCTTCTAGATTCTAAATACTTTTCAACATCTGATTTTACGTCGCTTCCTCGCGGCAAAAGAAATAGGTCGCCTGTCCATGATTTCTTTATTTCGTCGAAATCTCTTCCCACTTTAGCGCAATGATCTCTTAGGACGGTTAGTTTGTGTGTATATTCTTCGGGTGTGCCGTACCAGTTCCACCCGTCAGCAAGTTCAGCAACTACCTTTAGCAACAACTTCTCTCCTGCGCCTCCTATCCAAACTGGCGGGTGAGGTTTCTGCACAGGCTTAGGTTCGCATAGTGCTTCTTTGATTTCGTAATATTTCCCTTTGAAGCTGGGTTTTTCCTCTGTCCACATCTTCTTAATAATTGTTACAGCTTCTCTCAGCTGGGCTATTCTAACCGCTGGCTTCGGAAAAGCATAGCCATAAGCCACGTACTCGTTTTCTTTCCATCCCGCCCCAATCCCCAGTTCAATCCTACCTTTAGAAATCACGTCAAGAGTCGCCGCAATCTTAGCCGTGAGAGAAGGGTTACGATAGGAATTACACATAACCAAAGAACCAATACGTATCTTCCTGGTCAAAGCTGCAAGCGCCGACATAGTCGTTGTACACTCCAACGCGTCAGCCACCTGCTCGGCTTCAGGATCACGATAACCCTCCCAAAAGAAATGATCCCAAATCCAAATAGAATCAAAACCCAACGCTTCAGATTGAACCGCAACTTTTCGGGCATACTCAAAATTCGGAATATCAATCTCAACGCCAAACTGAACCTTCTCCAACAATTTTCCCTCCAACAGCCTCTATGTCAACGGGAAGTCCTAAAAAGCTTTTCTGGGATTTCTGTAGAAACGTATCAGTTAATCTCAAAAACTCCTCTCAGAATCGTGTCAAGAGAATTGGAAAGACACCGCGCAATTGATACATGATAAACTTGCAAAGAGTGAGTTCTATTCTACCAAGGTTTCCGAGCAATACTCAAAACATTTCTTGGCTAAATACTAATAATGATTTTGAGACAAAGCGCGCGCATCAGATTTAGAGTTTAATAGCCTTTGCAAGTACTTCCACAACGTCATAGACTTCCATTTTAGATTTTGCTTTCTCTGCAGCGTCATGTAAATTTCTAGCGCAAAACGGGCAGGGAGTCACTATGGCTTCTCCTTCTGTTTCCTCGGCTTCTGCAAGTCGTCTAATAGCCGTTTTAAGTGAAAACTCTGGGAAACCTGATTTCACTCCTCCACCAGCGCCGCAACACCACGCATTTTCTCTATTTCTCTCCATTTCCACCAATTCTAATTTCGGGATGTTTTGTAAAACGTATCTTGGGGGGTCATACAGTTCGCAGTGCGCCAGATGGCATGGGTCATGATACGTAACTTTTTTCTTAAATTCTCCCTCTACTTCCAATTCGCCTTTTTTCATTAGGTCTGCTAAAAGTTCAGTTGTATGCAGCACGTCAAAATTGTAGTTCGTATCTATCAAATCAGAATACGTGTCTTTATAGTCTACTTTCCATGTCCTGTAACAACCAGCGCAACTGGTTGCCAACGCTTTTGCTCCCGTTTGATTCATGAGTTCAATGTTATGCTTAGATACTTGAGCCGCGGTTTCCCATTGGCCAGTTCTGAAGAGAGGTGAGCCACAACACCATTCGTCAGGAAGGATCGTGAAATCTAGGCCGATATGTTTAAACAGCTTTGCTGTGGCGATGGCTATGTTTTTCTCTCGATAGGAGGATGTGCATCCAACGTAATAAATAATCTCAGCCTTTTTAGGCAAAGTCTTAAGGTCTTTAGGTAGCCAGTTGAGTCTGTCTTTATGCCGTTCCAAATATGGGTTGTGCTCTTTAGATGTGTGGTCGCCGAACATTTTCTGTTTCGGCATTGGACCAAAACCTGCTCTTACTGCTTCATATCTCATAGCTTCTAGGATATTCATAGCGAATAATTTCATGGGTCTGCTACCATCAGCTTCAGCCATTTGACATTGATTGGCACAATGACCACACAAAGTACACGCGTAGAGAACATCTCGAATCGAGTTATCCCACTGTATTAGATCATGCAATAGACCCCAAGTCAGAAGGTTTTTACCTCCAAGAAAATAGGATTCAAATCCATATTCCTCAACGGCAGGACATATGCTTCTCCAATTTTGATATATGGTTCCACAAGTCCCACATTTACCACAACGTTCAACAACGTTGAACTCTTCAAGTATTTTTTTATACCTGTCAATTCCCATATTTTTGTTCCTCATTTTTACAGCCCCAACTTTCCTGGATTCATTATTCGATTAGGATCAAGAAGGTTTTTGATTTTCCGCATGAGTTTTACAGCAGCTGGGTTTCCTCTTTTTAGTAAGATCTCAGCAGCCCACATTGGTGGTTTATATAGTATTCCATTAGATTCTAGCAGAACTTTCGCTATTTCTCTCAGCATTGAATTAACCTTTTTTCTTTCATCAAAATCATGCTTCTTCCAGAAGCAGGCGTTGAATCTTATTATTCCGTAATGCCCATTTCCCATCAGCCGGTTATACGCTTGTATAGAATAACCATATTTTTCATAGATTTTTTCGGATTTGCGGTAAGATTTTGCGAGGTATCTGTTTGGCATATATGCACCTATCCATTGCATAGAGCCCGCTTTTGCTCCATCCCAATCATTAATCACTTGTACGGGCATTTGGATGTTTTCCATAAGCGCAAAATGTGCTTCTGCTCTCTCACAAAAGTTCGTTAAGATTTCTTCTTTGGCTTCCATTTCTTTTGATGTATTTGCTGTTAATGTAATAGTTGTGGTCAATTCTGGATCTTCTGTTTTCTTTTTGATAGGCAGTTTGTACCCTTCTCCTGCTTTAGCCCAAAAAAAGTTTTCCCCTGTAATGTCGTCAGCTATGTCGGCCTTAGCTATTTGATTTTGGATATCGAATCCAAGCTCCACAGTCTTTGTCTCTACTATGTAGGTTTTTTGGTGTAAGAAATTGTTGAAGAGTTGTATTCCAGCTTTTGTTATGATGCCAGTTGTACCTTGCCAACCGATAAATAAACCCATCAAGTCGGGTACAGGGTTCTTACATAGCCAATTAGATGAAAACATACGGGAGCCAAAATATGCAATTTCGCCAGTCGGCAGGACAACTTCAATAGCATTAATTAGTCTATCTCCACTTCCATATCTTAGAGAGAGATCGTACATACCGTAGTTCAGCAGTCCCGGTAGTATACCTGTGCCAGGTGGAGCCCATGTGTAGCTAAATCTCAGCTCTGGATAATATTTATTTAAATAGCGTTTTAGCTGGGCTTGAGTAACTCCGCCTTCAATAACAGCGTACATGTTGTCCTCTTCTACTTCCAGTATTTTGTTCATACGTTTCATGTCCAGCACAACTCCACCTTCATTAGGGTTTGCTAGCCCACCTACTGATAATCCTTTTACGTAGGGGATTATGTGTATCCTTTCTTGATTTGCTAGTCTAACTATCGCCTGCACTTCTTCGGTTTCTTTGGGCATCACAACGAAGTCTGGTTTCCCTATAGGTTCGGTAGTTAAAAAATCCCAAGAGTATAGGAATAGCTCGGCTTTTCTATTTGAAACCCATTTGGAACCGACGATAGCAATCAATTCATCATGAATTTTTTTTCTATTCATCAATCTACATCCACTCCAGTAATTGTACATACAAATTTTATCGAAGTCTTGTTTATGTGAAACATAAAGGTTTCCTTCGCCACCTTCAGCGCTGTCGCCGACAAACATGTAAAACGGACTTGGCTTTTTCGTCGTCAATCTTGGCTTTAGGTTTAATGTTTTCAACTATGAAGGGTGTAAGAATCGTAAGAAGTTTGTGACTTGTGAGAATATTGGTAGGTTTGAAGAGTGTAAAGATTTTGTTGAAGCCATGAATTTTGGGCAATAAAGAAGATTTGACATAGTAGCACTGGATTTTCTAATTTCTATTCTCTAACCTAGTTATTTTTTAGAATTCTATTTTTTATTCTCGTTTAGAATTTAGAAAAGGTTTGGAATGGTTTTCTGATTTCCAGTGCCCCATGTGTCTGAATGACGGAGGTACACCTTGCGAAAATAGAAAATGCGCGTCTGAAAGGAAGCAGGCATGCAGATTTGTACCCATCTGTTATCGAGTTCTACAATCGTGTTAAACAAGTAGGGTTGCAGAAGCATCTCGAAGAAGAAGAGGAAAGAGTCGAAGCAGGCATAGATTTGATGGGACATTTGGAACGAAGATGCTGCAAAGTTGTCAAGCCGCAAGACAAGTAGCGCACATTCCTAACGAACCAAAACTTCATCACACAGAGAAAGCTGAAGAGAACTAAGAGGTTAGGAGGAGATATATTTACACATCGAGTGTACAGGCGAACGTACAAAAGTGCCTTACTTCAAGCGTTTTTCCTTGCGTTTCTTTTTTTTCTCCGCTCTTTCCTTCTTGGTCATTGGTTTCTTCTTAGAGCTTTTTCCCATACCCAAGTCGATCACCATATCAAAATAGCAGAAGTAGAGGATGAAGTTTTCGGCTCATGTGCACTAAAACAATGTTTGTATGCGTCTGTAAAAGTGAGTGGTCGGGCATAGATGCAGATGGAAAACGAAAAACAGAAAAAATGTGTGAGGAAACAGAAAATTGTTATTAGCGTAAACGTGTTAATAGCTTATTTAGGCAAATAGCCTCTAAATTTTAACCTGTTAAGAAAATGTGCTTACTTACGGAGTTTGAGCATCTAGTTCTTGAACTTGTGCTTGAAGGTTTTTCAGCCTATACTATTGCTCGAAAACTCGAGAAGGATCCACCGATAGTTTATCGATCCACAAATAATGCTCACAGGAAGTTGCGGGAAGCAGAGAAGGATCTAGAGTGGGCTAAGCAACTTGGATTTCCAGAAAAACTAGAAAGCCAACGAAAGATGCATGCGTGCGGATGATCCACTAATGAAGAAGTTGGAGGGAACTAAGAGGCTTGAGAGAGGTACACTAGAGAGGGATGGCTTGATAAGCTTTTAAGATGAAATTTCACTTCAGATGTTTAGGGAGAGTCAAGGTCTTGTGGAAGGTAAAGGATGTAATGGTTACGAATGTGGTGACTGTGGACATCCGTGTGAATATCAGGAAGGCGGTTGAACGAATGAATAATCGGGAGATAGGTTGTTTGGTTGTGCTGGAGAAAGGAAATTTTGCGGGTATATTAACTGAGCGAGACGTTTTGAAGAGAGTCGTAGCAGAGGCTCGGAATCCTGACAAGACGCTTGTAGGAGATGTTATGTCCAAACCTTTGATTGTTGTGGATCCTGAGGCAAGTTTGAAAGAAGCGCTTGAATTAATGTTTGAAAAACGAGTTAAGAAGTTGACAGTTGTCAAGAACAAAGAGCTTGTGGGTCTTATCACGATGACAGACATAGCAGGTACCCACACGGAAATGACTGAGTACGTAAGAAGACTTTCCGCCAAATATGATATACCGAAAAGAATGGAAAAAATTATTCGTTATTACGTCGTGTAACGTTTGTTTTATATTTTGTATTTTCTAAATTTAGTTTATTTCTTAGAATTTTTTTTCTCTTTCTGTTTAGAATTCAGAAAATTAGAAAGTTCTCTGAAACTTGAAAGATGAAATCCGAGCATGTATGCACTTAGAATGTTCGATTTGACAGAAGAGTTGAATCGTGATCTGCTCTACAGAGTAGGTTGAAAGATGAGCTACGCAAAAATTTTTTACTCATGTTGCCAACAACTAATAGGTGGAGGAGAAAGGACAGGAGAGTTGTACATGATGAGAATAAAGAAAATTATTTGTACGTTGATGTTGATTGTCTTTATCTTTGCCGCAGTGAACACTGTCGGAGCTCCTAAGCCGAAGGTTGCAAGTTGGACCTTCATGATCTACATGGCTGCTGACAACAACCTTCACGCCTGGGCTTACGAGAATCTGGACCTTCTGGAAACTGTTGGATCGACAGATGAAGTGAACATTGTCGTCTTGTGGGACGACTACTATGGGCCTGCTCATTTCTATAGAGTTGTTCTAGGCGACATTGAGTTAATTGACGAATTTCCATTGGACGGAGACGAAGTAAACATGGGCGATTCATACACCCTAGAGGTTTTCGTGGATTTCGTAACTAAAAAGTTTACGGCAGAACATTACCTGCTCGACCTGTGGAATCATGGAACCCATTTCATTGGAAGCTGCTGGGATGAACATCCTAACGATTATCTCACCCATGGTGAAGTGGTTGCTGGACTTGAGGGGCATCACATAGACATCTTGGCTTATGACGCTTGCCTTGAAGCGATGATAGAGGTTGCCTACGAATACAATGCGCTCGGCATGCAAACTGACTACATGGTTGCCTGCGAGAATTATGTTCCTCTATACGGCTACGCGTATGATGTAATTCTGGAAAGCATGACCACGAACCCCACGATATCACCACTTGAACTCGCCATAGAAATTACAGAAGACTACGCGGAATATTATGAACCGAGAGCCCACTTCAACGGAGGCGTAATGGCAACCCTTTCAGCCATCGATATTTCAACAGTTGACGAAGCCGTAGCGGAACTTTCAGAGTTAACCGGAACCCTTGAAGCAAAACTGAAAGAGAGCGAAGAAAACTACGACTTTTACCACGAGATCATAAGTGAAGCTAGGGGAGAAGGAAACCTTCCGTGGGCTGAGGCTGGATGGGAATATTACATTGATCTGCCAACATTCATTGAGGAACTTGAAGTGAATCCGGATTTGGATGCAGAAATTCAAGCGTTGGCTAGTGCTGTAGGAGACGCCCTTGAAGAAGTTGTTGTGCACGTTGCCAACAGTAAACCTATGTGGGACAATTCTGCGCTCGGATTGGGAATATGGTTCCCGACTTCAGAGAAGCCATACGTCGCCTACAGTGGATTACCGAGATACGAATACTTACAGTTTGCTTCTCAAGGATGGCTTGACTTCCTGTATGCCTACTGGAAGATCTAACGCGGCTGTGGAGCAGAACGCAAGCGCGGAATTTCTGTAGCCATCGCAATATCCCTCTTTTTTTGCCAGCGATTGATACATGCATCTAGCAATTACAGATGCACCAAACTTATAACATAGAACCTAGCATCCCAGCGCGTGCAAACTCCGAATTAGTATTTGTACTTCACAAGTTTTATGCTGTCTAAAAGACCTTACAACAGAACAGTGACACCCATGCTGAACAAACAGAGTGTACTCTCGTTTGAATCGAGTAGATATCTAGAAACCGACGAAAACATCATTTGGAGTGGCAAACCTATTAGGGCGCCGTTCATACTCAAAGGACTTGCAGTTTCAGTTTTTGGGTTGGTATGGCTGAGTTTTTCTATGTTTGCGATGTGGTTGATGATGTTCCCTCCGATTGGTGTAACAGTGGGAGACTCAGGATTAGGTATCTTAGTTCTTTTGGTTTTTGTCCTGATCGGTTTTGGATTAACGCTTGGCCCACCGATACCTACAATCTTGAGGTACAGGAAAACGAAGTACATGATTACTAACAAGAGGTTAATCACTCAGACTGGTGTGATTGGTTTGGACACAAGGTTTGTCGACTTAGATAAGATACAAGAGATCCACGTTAGAGTCGGCCTTGGTGACAAGATTTTTGGAACAGGATCGTTAATAATTGTGACTGCTGGTTTTGTTTTCATGGGCATAACAGGTTCCTACTGCTGTTTTGGGGGACTAAAAGAACCCTATGCAGTTCAAAAACTGCTCCAAAAATCTATGCGCGCAAAAAGAAAATGAGAAAAAGTCGAGTGATGCAAAATTTTCTAATTTCTATTTTCTAACTTGGTTATTTCGTAGAAAATTAGAAAGTTCTTTGAAACTTGATGCGTGCATAACAAATCTATTATGCAAAGTCAACGTTATGTCGTCTAGTTGAATGAAATGTTGAACACTATGATGTGAGCTAGTTGAACCTCCATCAGGCTACTATTGAGTTACAAGAAAAGAGCCAAGAACTTAGTAAACTATATAGACAGAGAACTTTACGAAGAATTCTAAAATTAGTGGTAGTTGGTTTCTTTCTATGGAAAGATCTTGGCAATAAGATTCTGCAGCTCACAACGAGAAAAGATCAAATCATAAATGATATTCGAAGACACTGCAACCAAGCGTCTCAGAAGATTGATGAACGCATTCAAGAGATCAAAAACAACGGTACATATCTGATTCACGCTGACAAAGAACAATGTCTTGATGAAATAGAGTCACTTGGAGTTGATCTTGCCTATTTAGATGAAAATGGGATTCTTGAACCTGAATATATTCTCGCCGAGAAGGAAAAGCTTGAGAGACTTCATGACATTATTGAGAATTATAATAGGAAGTTCATTGAACAACGAAAAAAGGAATATGCATATCTTTGGAACAAAGGACTTCTTTCTCTTGATGACGAACAGCAAACAGCAATTGTAACAGATGACAAATACAACTTAGTAGTTGCAGCAGCAGGTTCAGGGAAAACGGAAGCTCTAATCACAAGAATTGCATATCTGAAAGTAAGAGAGCCTGACGGTGTCAAACCACACAGGATTCTGGCTATTGCATACCAGAACAAAGATGTAAAACAGATTGAACAACGATTAGAGAAACAATATGGTATAACTGGAGTCAATGTAAGAACATTTCATGGACTAGGGATTGATGTTTTACGAAGAGCCGGCAAGATGAAGAGTATTATTGATAAGAATGAGCGCCCGCGTATTGTCAAAAGCACATATCAAGATAAGCTGAAATCTGACTCAGAGTTCTATCAAACATTTCTGAATTATGTCAAATCACTACATGAAACTGAAGTGGAAAAAGACGTCGCCAACAAAGTAAGCACTCTCGCAATGAAGAAAACTTTGCCTTACACATCAATAGATGACACCCAAGTTCAGAGCAGAGCTGAAAAAGAGATTCTCGATTTCTTGCTGACAAGCAAGCTCAGCGGAAATCTTATTCACGTGAGATATGAACCTCAGATAGAAGAACTTGGAAAACCAGATTTTTTCTTACCTGAATATGACCTTTTTATCGAGCACTGGGGATTAAATAAGAATGGAGAAGTTCCTGAATGGTTCAATCAAACAACAGTAGAATACAAAGAAAACATGGAAAGAAAGAAAACATGGTTTGTCAAGAACGATAAACTACTTGTTGAGACTTTTGCATATGAGTATGATGAAGATCATCCAGAAAATTTTATTCAACTACTGAAGGACAGGATTATTGAGAAACTCCAGTCACGCTATAGTGATGATTTCCACTTCAGTACAATGACCTATCGAGAATTGATTGAAGTTGTGTGTGAGTCTGATAGAGATTGGATCTCTAAAGACCGTGTGTCAAGGGATATCTTCAATTTCATTAAAAATGCAAAAACTTACGATCTCAAACCAAAACGAATTCTGCAGAAATTGGAAAGCGGTAAATGGTCTCGAAAACAACGCACATTTGGAAAGTTGGCTACAGGAGTATATGAAGGCTATCAAGAAAAACTGAGTGAACTGCAGAAGATCGATTTTGAGGATATGATAAACAACGCGATAGATGAATTGAAGAAAGACAAGAAGCTATGCAAAAACTTTTACGATCATATCCTGGTTGACGAATATCAAGACATAACCCAGCAAACACATGAATTGGTCAAACAACTCTTAAATCATAACCCCACTTGCAAGCTATTCTGTGTCGGTGATGATTGGCAAAGCATAATGGGTTTTGCTGGTTCAAATCTCGAATTCTTCGTAAACTTCGAGAAGCATTTTGAGAATCCTGCGATCACTAAGATTTCAACTAACTACAGAAGTGTGGGAACGATTGTTGACGCTGGAGCCTGCTTGATAAACAACAACCGAAGCTGCCAGATAAACAAAAAAACAATTTCAAAAAACAAAGAGGGAAAATTGATCAAAGTACTCAGATCACCTCACAGGATTAGCTACAGAGAGAACTATCAACAGCAGATAGCTGGAGACTGCATTAGCCGTGTAGCCGAATATCTAAGGAATGGGTATGCAAAAAAGGACATTTTGATATTGAGCCGATTCATGAACGTTCATACTGGTGAAGAATCTCGGTTCCATTATATAATCGAAAACATGTTAGAAGAAGCTTATAATCGAGGTATCAAGATTTCTCAATATGCCAAAACAAGCCGAAATGTCAGGTTGTTGACGGTTCACAAAGCTAAGGGGTTAGAAGCTAAGGTAGTTTTCATTTTGAATGTGATTAAAGATACCTATGGCTTTCCTTGTGAGATTGAAGATTCCTCAATTCTGGAACCTGCTAGAGAAAACTACCCTCTTCAAGACCAAAAGGAAGAAGAACGTAGGCTGTTTTATGTTGCGATGACCCGTGCTAAGGAAGATCTATATATTTACACTTGGGAGCCAGCCAAAAGCGAGTTTCTTGAAGAGATAAAAGAACATACTCAAGAAGAGCGGTTAAGCTACTAGTGGAGAGGCTGAAGAGAGTAAAGAGACTGAGGAGATATATACTGACACTTCAGCTAGCGCATAAAACTTAAGTTCTTAAGCTTATTCTTAACCTAGGTGTGATTATTATGGTGTTTTGTTCAAAGTGCGGTAAAAAACTTCCTGAAAATGCATATTTTTGTCCAAAATGCGGCGTGAGAACCAGAGAGGGTATAGAAGCAGGTATATCTACTCCATGGGAAGAATTGAAAACTGCTTTCTCAAGAGTGGGAGAAGAAATGGAGAAAGCATTTTTAACAGCCAGCAGAGAAATTGAAAAAGCCTTCAAAACGGCGAGAGAAGAGATTAAAGAAGTCACCAAGCGAGAACCTGTCGTCTGCTCAAATTGTGGAGAAAAGAATTCTGTCGAGGATGAGTTCTGTTACAAGTGCGGCAAAAAGTTAGACTGACAAACTCACGCGCATATTTAACCGACAACATAGTTAGCACTAAACATTGATAGCATAAACATTAGTGATATTAAATATCTGGGAGACTTTAGAGAGGTTGGCGAAAGAGCGCCAAGCGCTCACCTATGATGCTAACTGAGTTTTTCCAAAAGAAAGACGGACGAGGGACAGTGATAGAGAATTCTTTCATAAAGCATAAATTAAGATTAACATAATATCTGTAACTTCTGATTGAATTGAAAGGAGAAAAGAAAATGAAGAAAATATTGTCACTTTCGCTAATGATTTTGATGACGTTTTCAGTGCTAGCAGAATTTTCGCCTCAAGCCAGAGCACAAAGCACACCTGAACAGCTTACAACAAATCCTTGGAGAGACAGTCATCCTTCATGGCATCCAGACGGAACAAAGATAGCTTACAATGCATTTTCTGACAGTTGGTATCGAAATGTCTGGGTCATGAATAGTGATGGAAGCGGAAAAGATCCATTAACAAGTGGTAATGTCATAAATGAAGCGCCTGCTTTTTCTCCAGACGGGGCAAAGATAGCTTTTACACATTGGGGTTACAGAGGCGATTACCATGATTTAATGATAATGAACGTAGACGGAACAGGCATTGAAAGAATAACATATGGTGGAATACCTGGACTGACCGAAGGGACATATGAGGTGCCTCAATGGTCCAAAGATGGATCGACACTCATTTTTGGGTACGGTGAGGGTACAACTGGTATGACAAAACCTTGGTGGATTTGTAGCGTAAAAATTGATAGAAGCGAGTTGAAAGTTATAAACAACGTACGTGGTCTCAACCCAAGATTCTGTTACGATGACACAAAGATAATTTTCAACACTGACCCTTTCTTAGGAGATATGCGAATAGCGATTATGAACGCAGATGGCACAGCCGTAGACTACTTAACTGATGGACCAACCGACTGGGGACCTGATATGGCAGCGATCTCGCATCGAATAGTTTTTACCCGTGGAAATCCTGGCGACCTCTATGTGATGAACACAGATGGATCTAATGAGGTCCAGCTAACAAGTGACGGAGAAAGTCATGAATCGAGCTGGTCACCAGACGAGAAATACATCGCATATACTCGTGGAATCGGTCAGAATTACGATATCTGGAAGATGAAAGTGCCGCGCATTTTCGATCCCTCCGTCGATGGATTTTCGTTTCCTAATCTCTTTAAAGAGACAAAGACGGAGGAATATCCCGACGGAGGTCCATTCGATCCGTTCTATGTTACAGAAAATGAAATTCGAACTACTATAATAAACAATCCAGAATTTTCATTGCTGAACAATAAACAAAAGGAAATCTTGGTGCAGATACTCAACTATTTGATTGGCAATGTAAACGACGCAATGTACGATCTTGGAATTGGAGGATACTGTTATGGCATGAGTGCAGCTGCTAAACATTATTTCCTTGATCCAGATGAGCCTGAACCTAACGTAGTCTATGAAATGCCTTTTGAATCCGTTTATCCAACTATAAGAGATCTACAGCTGAGTTCCTATGTGAATCCATATATGTTAGGAAAGATTTTCCAATTATATCTCAGCCCACTTATACCCACACCATTTGCGACCAATAACTTGGCAGAACTCTCAAAAATTAAAGAAGCCATCGAGAATGAAGGTGTAGTGATTGTTCTTTTGCAGAATAATTTTATCGATACTCCTTATATTTTCTGGGATCATGCAGTACTTGCATATCATGTTGAAGAATCTCCGACTGGTGATATGGTCTGGATCTATGATCCTAATAAACGTGGGGAAACACGATTCATTGAAGTTGAACCGAATGGAGACTTCAGCTACAACGTGGGAGGTATTGAGTTCCATCAATTTGGGGCAATAGTGTCTGAGGAAACGGTTTTTGATTACCTAATGACTTTCTTGCGCAGAATTTATGCACTTGTAGTTCATTCACCTGCGAACGCATTCGTTAGAGACCCTCTTGGCCGTTCAACAGGTACTGACCCAGAGACAGGTTTGGTTGTGAATGAAATACCTGATGCACTCTATTCAGGACCAGATACCGAACCGCAACTTGTCTTGATATTTGACCCAATTGATGGAACTTACAACATTGTACTCACCGGAAAAGCATCTGGAAACTACACCTTAGCTATTGAATATATTACAGAGACACAAACTACAGAGCAGGCCTTGAGCGGATCTATTGTTTTCGGTCAAACTCAGGAGTTTGCGGTTGAGGTTTCAGAGGAAAGTGCTTCACTTTATGTTTGTGCAACTGTCGATGTGAAGCCTGACGCCTTGAACTTGAAGAGTAGGAGTAACTGGATTACCTGCTACATTGAGCTTCCAGAAGGCTACAGTTTGAGCGATGTTGATGTTTCCACGGTTATGCTGAACGATACTATTCCTATCTCTCTTCTAGATGTACCAGCTCCAGAGCCAGTTCCAACAGAGATTGGAGATTATGACAGCGGTGGAATTCCTGACTTGATGGTGAAGTTTGACAGGACAATGGTTTCAGAGCTGATACTTTCTAAAGACATCATTGGTGGCAATGTAACCTTAACTGTAACAGGGGAAGTTGATGGAACACCGTTTGAAGGCAGTGACAGCATCAAAGTCTTATTCCCACCACCTTGGCATAAAAGTTATAAAAGATAAAGAGAAAGCATGCATCCACCAAGTATCCTTTCTTTTTCTGTAAACAATTGTTCTAAAATTTCATCTTAATCTCTGTTCCTCACAGTCTCTATACTAGACACAATCATCAACAACTGTCCACTGTATTATACATGGCATATGCAAGCACCAAACTTATAACAGTGAACCTGCCATCCCAGCGCGCACAGGTGGATATGAATGCAAAATGGGCAAGAAAAGGAATGTTGTTTTATATTGGATGCTGAACTAGTCAAGAAAACACGTGAATTAGGTTTTAATCTTTCTAAAACGTTTGAAAATCACTTGAAACATTTGATAAACCAATTTTCAAGCATCTACTCAGTGAACAACAGTGAAAAATACATAGTTGGTAGCCCGGGAGAGATTCGAACTCTCGTCAACGGGTCCAGAGCCCGCCATGCTTGGCCACTACACCACCGGGCTTCCCCAGCCTACTTAAGAGGCCATTTATGCTTCCTAATAAATCTCTCATCAACACTGCAGTTAAGCTGTTGGTTAAATCCTTCCTCTGTTGCCGCACAATTGATATCAGGTTAACGTTACTGTACTATGAATAAAAAGGTGCGGTACACAAAAAAATTGAATTGATTCCTGAGGAATCTTTTAATAATTTATCTCAAAACTTTATGGAAAATACGGTTAAGAAAATCGCAAGGTTTATATATTAAAATACCGCATCGGTATTAGCACGGCGGGGCCAGATGGACGTCTTCTGATACTGAAGACTCTTCTAATGAGGAGTCATGATTGTGACGGATCTCTCGCCACACAACTCCATCGAAGGAAAACCCATGAAAAAGGGAGAAACACAAAGGCAGCAACACCGATTCGCAGATAGATGTCCTGAGTGTGGTAGTGCAAATCTTATTCATGACTACGACACTGGGGAGACTATTTGCGGAAGCTGCGGCCTAGTTCTCCGAGAACAAATGATGGATAAGGGTCCTGAGTGGAGAGCTTTTACACGAGAAGAAAAAGAATCTAGAAGCCGAGTGGGCATACCCACTTCTTACTCCGTTCATGACAAAGGTTTATCCACTGCCATAGGACGCGTAGATCGCGACGCGTTTGGGCGCAAGCTTCCTCTTTCCACGCGACTTCAAATGTGGCGGTTGCGAAAGTGGCAGATACGATCTCGAGTTCACTCTTCAGTGGATCGAAATCTTGCTCAAGCTATGGCAGAGCTTGACCGTCTTTCTGACAAAGTTTACGCTCCAGGAGCGGTTAAGGAAAAGGCTGCGGTTATTTATCGTAAGGCTTTGGACAAGGGTTTAGTGCGAGGACGCTCTATTGCAGCTATTGCGGCTGCTGCTCTTTATGCTGCTTGTCGA
>Ga0209635_10000198_pt1 | contig 38115 bp, 39 predicted proteins | sample DeeMarSWOR230_32_FD_187463 | JGI IMG/M metagenome (GOLD analysis project Ga0209635, IMG submission 187463) | Marine sediment microbial communities from White Oak River estuary, North Carolina - WOR-2-30_32 (SPAdes) (version 2) | ecosystem: Environmental > Aquatic > Marine > Intertidal zone >...
TGTAAACAAAAAATATCTGGTGATTCTTTTTTTATAAAATCAAATAATCCTTTTTTATCAGCAGCTCTAATACCATTTACATTCCATGATAGGATTTTCATAATATTACCTACTAAATTTCATTTTTTTGAATCATAAAATGATAATTGTATTAAAATTGTTTACGTTCTATTAATGCCATATAAAATCCATCAGTATCGTCTTCATCAGGCCAATACCTTTTCTCTTTAATAAGTACGAATTTATTATTTTGTTTTTCAAGAAATGTCTTTATTTGTTCTTCTCCCTCAGATGGAAGTATACTACATGTGGAATAAACAAATCTTCCACCTTGTTTTAATAAATTACAATACTTTTCAAGTAGTTCTTTCTGTATTTTTTTAAGTCTTTCTATATCTGAGAGTGATATTTTCCATTTAATATCTGGGTTACGTTTAATAGTACCTAGTCCAGAGCAGGGCACATCAAGCAGTAATCTATCGGTTTTTCCTTTAAATCTCTTATAAGATTTTGATGATATTATTTGTCTTGTTTCTATATTGTATGTACCAGATTTTTTCGCTCTTCGTCTTAACACTTTAAGCCTCCAATCCTGTAAGTCCATAGCTATTATTCTTCCCCGGTTTTTCATTAAGGTAGCAATATGGAGGGTTTTACTTCCTTCTCCAGCACATGCATCTACGACAAGCATGCTGGGTTTGGGTTCTAAAAAAATAGAAACCATTTGTGATGCAGTATCCTGGACCTCGAAAAAGCCTTCTTTGAAACTTTTAAGTCTATAGACATTTATTTTATTTTTAATTAGTAAAGCATCCTGGGTATTATTAATTTCCTCAGCTTTTATTCCTTCATCTTTTAATATTTTTATTAGTTCATCCTTTGTTTTTTTCAAAGTGTTTACTCTAATTATTAAATTTGGTTTTTGATTCAGAGCTCTCAATACTTGGTTCCATTTTTTACCTAGTTCTTTTTGTCCTAATTTATCAAGCCAATCAGGTATAGATTCTTTTATAGCTCTAATTTTTTTAGCATTGTGCAAACGTTCTGCTAATTCTTTTCTTTTAGGAACTTTTTCACCTATAAAAAACAAATATGCATTTAGAATAAGGACTAGACCTTTATCATTAAAAGAAGGTTCTTTTTTAATTAAATACCAAAGAAGTCTCCAATAACGAGTTATGTTATAAACATTATCTGAAAAAAAACCTCTTGTTTCATCATCCCAATTTCTGTTTTCTTTTAATGAAATTTTTATTGCCTTTGTTGCATATAGATTATCTTTGAAAATTTTTCTAACAGCATTAGATAATTCTTTTGAAATCTTTTTGAATTTTTCAATATTATTCATATCATTTAAACTTAGACGTTATCATTATATTTATTTAAAGTAGTTTCATATACATCATAAAAAAGGTGATTATTGTGAAACATGTACATTTTACTGATGTGGATTTAGAAGAACCTTCTGAAGAAGGAATAAAAGATATGAAAGTGCGATGGCTTATTTCAAAGAAAGATGGTGCTGAAAATTTTGCCATGCGTCTATTTGAAATTCAACCTGGTGGTTATTCACCATTGCATCAACATGATTGGGAACACGAAGTATTTATTTTAGATGGAAGTGGCGTAGTAAAAGGAGAAAAAAAGCAAGTAAATTATAAACAAGGAGATGTATTTTTTGTTCCATCAATGGAATGGCATCAGTTTGTTAACACTGGGACAACAGTTACAAAATTTTTATGTTTAATTCCTTATAAAAAATAATATATTTTTTTGTAAATCTTAATAATATTATGTTAGTACAAGATTTAATTAACACTATTTTTTATAAAATTTTAGACAAGGATCAGGTTAATAAGTTATAAAATAAGGTTTAAAACTTTTTAGATTTAATTTATCACAATAAAATAAATGAAAAAATTCAAAAAGAGCTTAAAGGATTATAGATAAAAATAAAAGTGGGAGAGATTTGTGCTTGAATTAACTTATATAATCTTGGCGACAGTTGTTGTTTCGTTTCTTTCATTTGTTGGTATTTTCACACTTAGTTTGAAGGCCCAAATGTTGAATAAAATTTTACTTATTCTCGTGGGTTTATCAGCTGGAACACTTATGGGAGGAGCTTTTCTGCATTTGTTACCAGAAGCAACTGAAGATAATACTGGGCTTGATGTTTTTATTTATGTTTTAGTTGGTTTCATTATTTTTTTTATTATAGAAAAAGTTCTTCATTGGAGACACTGCCACAAAGGTGAATGTGAGATACATACATTTACCTACATGAACCTAATAGGAGATTCTATCCATAATTTTATTGATGGTCTTATAATGGCAGCAAGTTTTGTTGTTTCAATACCACTTGGTATTACAACAACAATTGCAATTTCAAGTCATGAAATTCCACAAGAAATTGGTGATTTTGGTGTTTTAATTTACGGCGGGTTTTCTAAAAAGAAAGCTCTTTTACTCAATTTTCTTGTTGCTCTAACCGCTGTTTTAGGCGGACTTATTGGTTATTTTATTTCAAATTTAATTGAAAACGCAACTCTTTTTTTTCTTCCTTTTGCAGCTGGAGGATTTATTTATATTGCCGCAACTGATTTAATTCCTGAAATAAAAAAAGAGCTGAGTATGAAAAAATATATGGCAACTTTATCAGTTTTTATCCTTGGAATATTGTTTATGTGGATAACAAAATATATATTTCAAGTTTAAACAAAAAATTATCTTAAGTTAAGGATACATCTTTTCTAAGATCGTCTTTTATTTTTCTACCTGTTTTTTCCTCCCATTCTGCAATGGGAAGTGAATGTTTATCTCTGATTTCTTCACCAATGCCTATACCATTGTATGCACAAAATGGTACAATGCCTTCTTCTGTTGTATAATGTATTACACAGCGCTCCAGGCGATCCACATTTAGGTTAAAAGCATCTTGGAACCACATAGATCCTACGAATAAACTTTTATAATGAAAACCACGTAGAGAATCGTAACTACCACCAAGTGCTGCATCTTTTAATAATTTTTTTAAATTAAAACCCTGAGGTGCTTTGTTGTAATCAACAAATTTATCAATATTTCTTAAAAATGCTGAAGCAATTCTAATTTTCTTTAATGGACCTGTTATTTTACTTTCTTTATCCACAAAATCTAATAAACCCTCCACATCAATAAAACGTGTCACAGGTATGGGTTTTCCTTTGTCCATGAATATATATGTTGCACCACCACAACCTGGATGGGCTGAAAACTCAACTTGTGTTTCACCCTTTAACAGTTCGATTAATTTAGAAATAGGGAAAACAAAAGGGACAGGATAGAAATCGTCTCTAGATATTTGTCCATCAAATTCTTTTTCTATTGCTTCTAACATTCTGACATAATCAACTCTTTGTTTCTCACGCTTTTCATCCTTTATTTTTGTAATTCTTCCACAAAATGAAACAGGTTGGAAATTTACACCACGGATAATGTCCATATTATCAAGTGCGAATCTTACAATCTTTCCAGCTTCTTGTACATTCTTATCACCTATTAAAACAGGAACTAAAACTATTTTTAGGTTAACTTTCCTTAAATTTTCTATTGCTTTCTTATTAAAATCTATCCATGGATTTGTAGTCTTTGTTACACCATCAAAACTCATGTAAACTGTGTTTACCTGAGCAGCTTTAATTTGTCTACAATACTCTTCACTTTCTGCAAGTTTTATACTATTAGTGTTTAATTGAACATGTGAAAAACCAATTTCTTTTGCCATCTTAATAATGTCTAATAAATCCTCCCGAATAGTTGGTTCACCGCCTGTTATTTGAATTGCCTTAGAACCAAGTGGCCTTGCTTTTCGAGCTTGTATTAATAATTCCTTAATTTCATCTAAAGTAGGTTCATATACTCTACCTGATGCCCCAGCATTCATAAAACAATAGCTACATCTTAAATCACATCTATTTGTAACTAAAATATTTGTTAAAACCGTTTGAGATCTATGCTCTTTATACAGAGCAGGCTCATCAAATACTTTTACCTTTACATCTGGAGCAGGTTGACCTGTTACCTTGAATTTCATCCATCTTTTATATAGATCAACATCGCCAAAATAGATATCTTTGAAAGACCCATGTTTTTCACAAACTTTGGTAATATATACTTTTTTATTATCCTCAACAATCTTTGCATCTATCTTATTTATGTTACCCTCTTGGTAACATACTGGACAAATAGATGTTGTTTTTTCTAATTCCTTCATATCTCATCCTACCACAAAGCAAGATAGTGGCTCTAAACATATTATTCTATTTAGCTTTAACTGTCTAATAATAAATTAAAGGAATCTCAAACATAACAAATATTCTGTTAATACTATTTTATCATTCTGTGATAATTCTTAACATAGATTTTAAATACTTAATATTAGATGATTATTTTATAAGAGGGAGGCAAGAATATAATGGTAAAAACCTCAAATTTGTTTAATAAGACCCTGATAGTTGGAGTTATTATTTTGTTTATTGGAATAGGTATTATACCGAGTATTTGTGGGAATAATGAAGACCTTGTAGTCACAATTACAACTGACAAAGAAATATATTATCTTGTTGAACCTGTTACAATAACGATTTCTGTGACAAACTACGGTCCTATCAAAACCTTAACTTTCCCTGATACTCAATTATCAGATTTAAAGATTACAAAACCAAATGGAAAAACTATTTATCGATGGGCATGGCAATTTGTCTTTTGTCAAGTGTTAACAGATTTCTCTATAAAACAAGGGGAAACAAAAGTTTTGCTTAAATGGAAATGGTATAAACTTCGTGACTTCTATCCATTTTTTCCCTTAATGCATATCCCAGTTTTACCTGGAAAGTATTACATTACTGGTTGGATGGTTAGAGGAAGCTCTCATCCAATGATAAAAGGTGAACCAGTGGAAGTTACATTACGCTGGTTCAAGTTCAATTAATAGTACTTTCAAGAACAATGTATTATATAATTGAATGGAGTTAGAATATGCATAAGAACATCGTAACAGTTGTTGGAATTACAATCCTATTTCTGGTAATCTGTACCACTCCATCAGTTGCAATTATTAATGTAAAGAAATCTTCCATGTATGTTTTTGATGGTAATACTTTGTAAGTTTGTAATAAGAATATTATATTAATACCAATGTAATATTAAAATAATATCAGAATTTTTATAATTTATTTTATTTTGGAAAAATTAATAAATACTATAGATATAATTTATTTTTAGTTATAACTTTATGGAAGTGATAATTTGAGTAAAAATATAAAAAAATTAACTGCAATATTTTTGATTGCTCTATTAATCGGAACAATTGGAGCCACAACTGCTAGTGCAATTGGACTATTAGGTTTTGGAAAGAGAACAAGTTATGGTGACCTAGTAGAAAAATGGGAGGAAATTCAAAATGAAAAGCAAGAACTTCGTAATATGTTGATATCATATGGAGTTCAACTTCCTGATTTAAATTTTGGACAAAAGCGTGAAATCTTCAGAACGATAATTCAATTAAAAAAACAAGGTACTGAAAGAAGCGAAATTTTAGAAATTGTTTTTGATTTACTAATAGATTTTGGCATGGATTTACCAGACTTAACCAATGAGCAGTTTATTGAAATAAGAGTAAAAATTAAAACAATGTTGGAAGAAAATTATGGATTTGTCTTTATTGAACTAACCCCTGAACAAAAGGCATACATTAAACAAACTATAGCCCAGTTGAAAAGACAAGGAGCCACAAAAGAAGAAATAAAACAAGCTTTTATTGACTTGTACGAAAATTATGGAGGAGTAATTCCTGAATTAAATGATGCGGAAAAAGAAGAAATACATGATTGGATAGTAAATATGCTTGAAAATGACTATGGATTTGATTTACCAAATTTAACATTTGAACAGAGGGAAACAATAAAAAATAAAAATAACGAAATAAGAGAGTTACAAAAAGAGTTAAAAGAACTTTTTAAAAATGCAAGATTTTTCACGAAAATCAGATTTATTAGATACGTTAGAAAAAACATCAACTAATTTTTCTCAGATATCATTAAATCTCTATTTTTATTTTCTTCCCATAGTTTTATAAAATTATCTGTTATAACTTATGAATTGTGTGTTTAGCAATACCTGGTAAAATAATAGAGATTGATACAAAAAACGAACATGCAACAATTGAATATGGAGAGGGTACCGTCCGTAAGGCTAATGTTACTCTTGTTAATGCAAAAATTGGAGATTACGTACTAGTTCATGCAGGATTTGCTATAGAAGTTTTAGATGAAAAAGATGCAAAAGAAACACTTAAACTTTTTAGAGAAATGCTTTCAATGGAGGGGGCTTAGTGTTTTCATTAAATGACAAAAAATTAGCAGATGATATTATTTCAAAGATAAAAAAAACTAAACTAAAACTAAAATTTATGCATGTATGTGGTACACATCAGGATACTTTGGTCAAAAATGGACTTGATGCTCTGCTTAAAAAATGCGGAATTGAAATAGGTCAAGGGCCTGGCTGCCCGGTATGTGTGACAACGCCAAAAGAGATAGAAGAAATGTTATTACTTGCCAGGAAAGGAAAAATAGTAACCACTTTTGGGGATATGATAAATGTCCCTGGTGAAACAATTTCTCTACATAATATAAGAACAGAGGGATGTGATGTAAGAACTGTTTACGGTATTGAAGATGCTGTTGAAATTGCTGAAAACAACAAAGATAAAGAGGTTGTTTTCATGGCTGTTGGTTTTGAAACAACAGCACCAACCACTGCTTCTGTATTACTAAAAAATCCACCTAGTAATTTTTCTATTCTTTCTTGTCACAGAACCATACCTGAGGCATTAAAAGCGATTATTGAAATGGGTGAAATAAAAATAGATGGACTCATAGAGCCAGGTCATGTATCAACAATTATTGGAACAAGACCATATGAGTTTTTATCAAAGAATTATCATGTTCCTCAAGTAGTTGCAGGTTTTGAGCCTATTGATTTATTGATGGGAGTATGGATGCTTGTGGAACAGATAAAAAATAAAGAAGCTCTTGTAAAAAATGAATACACACGTGCTGTTCGCAAAGAAGGAAATATAAAAGCTCAAAAAGTAATTAATGAGGTTTTTAAACGTGAGGATAAAAAATGGCGTGGTTTTCCGGAAATTCCCAACTCAGGATTGGTATTAAAAAAAGAATTTGAGGATTATGATGCACTTAAAAAATATGAGAATGAACTAGAAGAAACAGTAAATAAGGAATTTTTAGAGCCACCCGGGTGTCGTTGCGGTGAATTACTTAGAGGACTTGCATCACCACATGATTGTCTGCTATTTGGTCAGGCTTGTACTCCTGAAACCCCAGTTGGACCATGTATGGTAAGCATTGAAGGTAGTTGTAACATAGAATATCGTTATACTAAAAAAAAATAAAAATATTATAAAAATCAATAGGTAACAGTATGGATTATGACGATATAATAAAACAGCTTAAATCAATGTCAAACCAAAAAAATGTAGAAGGAATGGCACGTTATGGGATAAATCCACATAATAATCTTGGTATATCAATTTATAACTTAAGACCTCTAGCTAAAAAAATAGGAAAAAATCATAAGCTTGCTTTAAAACTATGGGATTCAGGTATTCATGATGCTAGATTATTGGCGGTTTTCATTGATGATCCTTTACAGGTAACAAGCAAACAGATGGACAGTTGGGCAGAAGATTTTGATTCATGGGATGTATGCGACCAAGCATGCACCAGTCTTTTTGATTTAACACCTTATGCGTGGAAAAAAGTTTTTGAATGGGCAGAACGCAACGAAGAATTTGTTAAACGCGGAGCTTATTCTTTAATAGCAGGTTTAGCAGTTCATGATAAAAAAGCAGAAAATTCTATGTTTGAAGATTTTTTTTCCATAATTATTAAAGAATCAATTGATGAAAGAAATTATGTGAAAAAAGCAATTAATTGGGCACTTAGAAATATAGGAAAAAGAAATATAAATCTGAATAAGAAGGCTATAGAAACCGCAAAAAAAATTCAGAAAATCAACTCAAAATCAGCAAAATGGATTGCAAAAGATGCAATAAGAGAACTTACAAACGAAAAAGTACAAAAAAAGATAAAGAAAATAAACTAAGTCAGTCCTTTAACTGCAGCTACACAACCTCTACAAATTTTTTTAATTTTTCCCTTAATTTCAATATGTTTAATTTCATCAAGACGATGCTCTTCACCACAAACACAACATATTGCACTAGCATTAACCATAATTTATACCTCCACCGATTTTATTCGATCACAAACTTAGTAGTTAAATAATTTTATTTTGGTTTAAACTTTTCTATTTTTTTACCAGCTATTTTGTTTGTTATTTGATAATACAAGAAAACAACAATTAATTCTATCCCAAAAAATATCAGAAAATAACCAAATGCAAAAAAAATTTTAAATAAATTATTAGTATCTGTTATATCTAAATTAAATGTTAAAATTATTGAACATAAAAAAGGTACTAGCATACCAATAATTATAATTGATAGAATTTGAACTATATCTCTGTTTTTTCCCATGATGCAGGAACTGATAGTTATTTTGTTATTAAAATTTACTTAATAAATTTTATACCACAATTACAAATTTTAACTATAAAAAAACTAATTAATTTTATGGCCAATGATAACATTTTGCCCAATAGCAATACCACCATCACCATTAGGAACACGATTATGAACTATAAAACTTAAACCAGCTTGTTTCACTTTTTTTTCTACCATTTCTGTTATTGGAACATTATAAGATATACCTCCGGTTATTCCAATATTTTTAATATCCTCATTTTCTGCATTTTCAATTGCAATTTCAGTTAGTTTGTCAATTATAGAATTTACAAAAGAGTAAACAAAATCTGCTTTTTCTTTTTCTGAAAGAGTTTTATTAATTTTTTCGTCTAATTGTCTAAAAATATCAATGGTTCCAACAATATTATTTTTAAGCTCGACATTAAAAGAATATTTATGCTTGCCAATATCTAAGTATTTTTCTAGTTTCATTGCAGGTTCGCCATCATAGGTTCTTTTAGTGCAAATATTAAGATAACATGAAAGTGCATCAAGAACACGACCCAGACTGCTAGTTTGTGGAGATTTATTAATCATTTTAGAAAGAATTGCTGCTTCATTACCTTTAAAGAATTTTTCAATGTTAAATTTTTTGAAAATTGCAAAAACTAATCGTCTAGGATCAATTGTTGCTTGATCGCCACCTAAAAGGGGAATATTTTCTAAATGGCCAACCCGTTTGAAATTCTTAAAATCAGAAACCAAAACTTCCCCACCCCAAAAAGTTTCATCATTACCATAACCTAATCCATCAAGTGTCAGAACAACACTTTCACTAATTTTTCGATCAACCAAAAGCGATGCAGCATGAGCCCAATGATGCTGAACCTCGAAAATGGGTGCAGAAAACTCTTCAGAAAATTTTTTTGCAACTTTTCTTGAATCATAACCAGGATGAATATCTTGAACAACTGCATCAAGTTTCTGTTTTTCCATGGTAAGTTTCATCAAATGATGCAAACTACTATCCAGAAATTCAAGTACAGCATAATATTTTGAATTACCAATATACTGAGTGGCATAAACATTTTTATCATGAGATATTGCACCACAAATATTTTCACCAGCACCAACACTTAAAATACGGCTATTATAAGAAACAGATATTGGTTCAGGTACAAAACCCCTTGATTTTCTAATGAAAAAAGTATTACCTCTCCAAAGTCTAACAACGGAGTCATCAATTCTATTTGGGATATTTCTGTTGTGTAAAAGATAAATATCAGCATTAAGAGAAAAAGCATCATTATTTTTAATAATCATTGGTTCACCAGGTAAGTTTGCTGATGTCATTATAAGTGCATCAGATTTAAGATATGAAAACAAAAGATGATGAAGACCGGTATAAGGAAGATAAAGTCCTATTGTGTTTAAACCAGGTGAAATTTCCTCTGCTTTTTTCTTTTTAACCAGAACAACTGGTTTGTTTTTAGATAACAAAAAAATTTTTTCATCCTCTGTTATTTCACCATATTTCTCTGCGGTTTTTATATCTTTAACCATTAATGCAAATGCTTTTTGTGGACGGTTATACCATTTTCTGAAATGATGAATTTCATCTATTATACAGCATAAATGCATGCCACCCCAAGATTTTATTACACCAATTTTACCGATATCAATTTGATTAGCAAAAAGTTTTATAGCATCTTTGGCCCCAAGATCTTTTTTTTGTTTATTATATAATTTATAAACAGGACCACAAACTGGACATGAAATAGTTTGTGCATGATACCTTCTATTCAAAGGTTGATCATACTCTTTTTTACATGAGTTACAGAGTTTAAATTCATCCATGCTAGTTCGTTCTCTATCATATGGAATATCTTTAACAACACTGTAACGGGCACCGCAAATTGTGCAGTTTGTAAAAGGGAAAAAATACCTTTTATTTTTTTTATCAAATAGTTCTTTTAAACAGTCATTGCAAATACTTATATCAATAGGTATGATTGACTGTTTTTCACCTTTTTTGCTGTGTAAAATTTTAAAATCATTAAATTTTCTGTCATCCTTTAAAATGATTATATCTGTTATTTTAGCAACTGACGGTAAATTTTTTTTAATCTCTTTAATAAACTCATCTTTATTTTTATTTATAACTACTTCTACTTCTGACCCTTTATTTAAAACATAACCTTTTAGACCCAGTTTTTTGGCTATTCTGTAAATTGTTGGTCTAAAACCTACTCCTTGTACTACGCCTTTGAAAATAATTTTCATTAAATATTACCCTATTCAACAATCATATCCTTGGAATATAAATTAGAATCAGCAAGTAAAAATTCATTACTCATACTGAGGCAGTTAACTGGACATACATCATTACATTGAGAGCAAAATGTGCATCTAGCCAGATAAATTTTAATCTTTTTTTCTTCTGGTTTAAATTCAATAGCTTCAGATGGACAAACCTTTATGCATAGTTGGCAACCTATGCATTTTTCTTTATCATACTGGATTTTACCTCGGAATCCTGGAGGTAATTCAATAGGTGGATTTATTTTAGCTTTACCAGCCTGAACTTGCTGTAGGAATCTGGTTGTGTTAGATGGTGTATATTTTGCTGGAAACTTGTTCGTCCAAGGTTTTTTAAACATCTGAGAAAAAGCCTTGGGAAGCATTGAAAATTTCATAACATAAGCCTCCTTGTTTTTTCAACACTTAATCTATGAAGTTCTTCTTTATTTAATTCATATCTGTTGCCGTCTTTAATTACCGCTACTCTATTTGTACATGACATACATGGATCAGTAGAAGCAGCAACAATAGGTATATCTGCTATCTGTTCACCCTTAAGCATTGGTATCCATGGTAAAATGTTATTATATGTTGGTGCGCGAACTTTCCAAGTATATGGTGCATCATTTACCCCATCAAGTTTTACATAATGAATCACTTCACCTCTAGGTGCTTCATGTAAACCTACACCTTCACCACTGGTTTTTTTAAGCTGTACAAGAAGTTTTGGAATTTTAGGCTCAGCAACAATAGGACCTGCTGGCATTTTATCCAAACACTGCTCAATTAAATCAATTGATTGTTTAACTTCAAGTAAACGAACAATAATTCTATCATATACATCACCATTAACTGTGCCAGTAAGAATATCTGGGGTTGTATAGTCAATATCAAGATCACCATAAGCAAAATAAGATATATCAACACGTACATCTTTTTTTACACCAGATGCTCTAGTAGTCGGGCCAACAGCACAAAGCTTAAGTGCATTTTCTTTTGTTAAAACTCCGCAGTTCTGGCTTCGCATTTTAAAGGTTTTATCATCCAAAAAGACACTTCGAAGTTTCTCAAAATTATCCTTTAAATATTTCATAGTCTCTTGAACCTTGGGAACCATATCGGAAGTAATATCACGCCTAACACCACCAATCATGATAATAGCCTTGGTGACACGGTTACCTGTTAAATACTCGGTAAGATCAAGTGCTTTTTCCCTGATCTGCCATGTTAAATACAAAACTGTATCAAAACCTATTTCATGAGCAGCAACACCTGCCCATAAAGTATGTGAACATATTCTTTCAAGTTCAGCTTGTATAACTCTGAGATATTCAGCTCGTTCAGGTACTTGAATATCAGCAAGATTTTCAACTGCAAGGGCAAAAGCAGCAGGATGGCAATAGGAGCATATACCACAGATTCTTTCAGCTAAATAAAGGATTTGAACAGGGTTTCTCTTTCTTGAAGCCCATTCAATCGCCCTATGAACATGCCCTAATTTTACATCAACATCAACTATTCTCTCCCCATCAAGTTCAAACTCGAAAAAAACTGGTTCTTTTAAAGCTGGATGAATAGGACCAATGGGAATATGGTAAGTGGTTTTAGTTGTATTTGGCTGATTCATTTTTTCACCGCGTGTAAATTACGATACAGTTTTTCAGCACTGGTTTCATCTTTACGCCAAGGATAAACACCTTCAGGGAATTCATCAGGTAAAAACAATCGTCTGTTGTCAGGTATACCGATGATTTTAACACCTAAAAACTCCTGTTTTTCCCGTTCTGTAATAAGAGCACCGGGAATGCAATCACAAATTGTTTCAATTTCAGGATTAGATTTTGGTAATTCAACAGACAAGTTCAGTAAAGTTTCCTTCATACGTTGCCCATAATTTAGCGTAAAATGATAAATCAACTCAATAGAGTTACCTAAATCATTGCCTGATACCACTGCTAAATGTGGTAATTGTAGTGCACAAAGGTGTTTAATTATGTCTTTAAAAGCATTTTTTTCAATCTTCATCCAGATGGAATAAGTCTCGTTTTTCTTTACTCCTGCTGATCGTTTTTTAATTTTTGCATCTTTAATTTTAGTATTAAACTTATCCGTGAAATATTTAACAATTTCTTCAGCAGTTAAAATTTTTTCTTCTGTCATTTTTTACCCTCCAAGGTTTCTAGTTTGACCCAAGCCTTTGCAACCGCGTTTATTATTGCCTCAGGTCTTGGTGGACAACCTATTACATGAACATCAACAGGTAAGATATTATTTATCGGACCAACAAGATTATATGATTCATAAAAAACATCACCAGTATTACCACAATTACCAACACAAATTACTGCCTTAGGATCAGGCATCTGTTCATAGATGTGCTTTACTTTTTTTTCCATTTGTCTTGTGACAGGACCAGTAACGAGTAATACATCTGCATGACGAGGAGTTCCAACAAGTTTAATACCAAAACGTTCAACGTCATAACGAGGACATAACGCTGCTATAATTTCTATGTCACAACCATTACAAGAACCTGAGTTGCAATGATAAACCCATAAAGCTTTTTTAAAAGATTTTGAAAGACCTTTTGCCATAAAATTTTGCCTCCATGAAAATAAATGCTCTGCTTCTGGTAATCATATTTGCTATTTAAAAATTTGCAAGATTTTTAAAGAATTTTACTTTTAAAGAAATTAAAAAGAGAATTTGTTAAATATTCAAGCAAACGCAGTAAATAAATTTTATAAAATTTTTGAGCATAAAAACGCTGATTTATGTTATATGATTTAATATCTGAGCCGTTTACTTTTTCATATGCCATATTTCCTGCGTTATCAAAACATGCAAATCCAAAAGTAAGAAACTTGAAATTTTTTAACCATAGAAATTTAAACACTACATTCCCCCAATCAATTACTTCAAATTCAACTTGTAAAACATCATTGATATAAACAAATAAATTTGGTGCCATTCCACTTAATATATCTTCAGCAATTAATTTGAATTTAACACAATATTTTAAACCTTCTTTATAAACCTCCCATTGAAGAAACGTAGTGGGCGGTGTTTGATCAATGTTAACAGTAAAATAATAAGGTGGAGATTGCTCTCCTTCATAATCAATCCAATAATAATCAACAGTTATTTCTCCTTCCTCATCAATTAAAAAAGGGTCAGTATAAGGATGTAATCCATTATAATCATACCAAATCTCTGCCACTTCCTCAGGATCATATACAAAACTAACTTCTACAGGACTTATATACCAACCATTCCATCCGGCAGTTCCATTAAAAACTGGATAACAAGAATCTAATGGAAAAAGTGTAAAATCATATGTCGTGTTTTCATATATTGCAAGTAACACCCACTGGGGTTGATACCCTTCTTTTGAACATGTAGCATTCTTTAAACAATAACAGATAGGAATATCTACAACATGATAGTAACCTGTTGAATCACTATAGTTTTCACGATATTCATCATGAAAATATACACGAACAAGAGCACCTTCAATTGGATTAGCACTAGAATCTTTAACATAACCAGATAGAGTACCATTATTTTGCATATTTAAGGTGGTTTTTAAATGGTAATTATTTTCTTTTAATATTAAACCTTGAGCAGCTGGTAAAAATCCAATTATAATTAGGGTAAAAACAGTAATAGTTGCTAAACCTTTCTTTTTTACAATATTTTTATGCATATAGTTACTCCTCCCCAAATAACACTAACTTATTAGCAATCACACTATATAAAGATTTGGGACATTTTTTTTAACAAATCCGAGGAACCGGATCTCCTATTGGTTTATGTAGATTCCTTCTACCGCCAACAGTCGTTTCCAAAACAACACCTTTAATCTTGTTTGATGCCTCACCAATTATGTAAGCATTCTTACCCAAAGGATGTTTTCTAATTGCTTTTAAAACTTCATCTGCTTTTTCTTTAACTACACCAAGAACAACTTTACCTTCATTTCCAATTTCCAAAGGATCAATACCTAGCATATTACATGCTGCCTTAACACCCTTAGGAATTGGGATTTTTTGTTCGTCTAAAATAATTCCAACATTTGATTTATCTGAAAATTCGTTAACAGTATTTGCAAGACCACCGCGTGTGGGGTCCTTTGCAGAAACAATGCCACCAACAGATAATGCTTTTTCCATTAAACCATTAACTGGAGCAATATCTGATTTAATTTTTGTTTCAAAGCCATAACCCTCTCTAAAAGACATGAGAGTAATTCCATGTTCACCAATATTTCCAGAAAGTATTATTTTGTCACCAGACTTTAGATTAGAATCAAGAAGCCATCTACTACTAAAACTTCTGTATTTTTTTATAATTTTTATATTTTTATCAAGTAGAGAAGTTCTAATCCCAATACCGCTTGTATTTATCATAAATTCTTGTATTGCTCCTTTTTCTACAACCTTTGTATCCCCTGTAATAATTGGTACACCTGCAATTTTAGCAACCTTACTCATGCTATTTACTATCTTTTCAAAAACCTCCATTGAAAGACCTTCTTCCATAATAAATCCTGCAGAAAGCGCAATAGGTTTTGCACCCATAACCGATATATCATTAATTGTTCCAGCAACAGCAAGGGAGCCTAAATCTCCCCCTGGAAAAATTATTGGATAAATTGTGTGAGAATCAGTTGTAAAAACAATATTATCTATTACTGATGAATCATCTAGCATTGCAAGAGATATTTCTGCATTTCCCTGATTTTTACTAAAATATTTTAAAATTTTTTCTTTTATAAGTTTGTCCATCAACTGTCCACCAGCACCTTGTCCAAGCCGAATTTTTTCTGTCATATGAATCTCTAGGGCTTATCTTGATACATAAGTTTTATTTAACTTCTCTGGTTCTGGGTGGACTAAATGCTGTGGCAAGATATTGTAATTGCGGTAGTCAGTTTACTTTTTGGTTTCATTCTTCTTCCACAATTAAAAGATGTATTGATTGGAAAAACTATTTTAAATGAAATTACTGCTGGATTAACAACAATTGGGTTGTTTATTCTTGCTGGAACATTTTTTACTCTTAACCTATATGTTTCAGTTGTTGCTGAGACATTTTCAGGTATAATTTGGTTATTGTTATTTATTTTATCTTTAAAAAATAAAAAAAAAGCTAAGTAAAGTTTTACTTAATTGATAAAATGAAAAACGTAAAAGGGTCATAAAATTTATTATTTTATGTATCTTTTTAATAAAACCCTATTTACTTGGTAATTACCATACTTTTTTATAAGCTCAGGTGAAGTGATTAATGCAAATTCCAATGCATTGTGGCATTCGCAGGTTCTTTTATATTTTATTTTTGGGACTAATTTTTTTATTATGTTTGCCATATGGATACTATTTTTTTTCATTGTCTCTACAACAGAGGTAACTGTTACATCTTCTTTTCCTTTGTACCAACAATCATAATCTGTTACTGAGGAAATTGCACATAAACACATCTCTGCTTCACGAGCTAGTTTTGCTTCAGGTCCAAGTGTCATTCCAATTACGTCCATATTCCAACTTCTATAAAGATTTGATTCAGCTCTTGTAGAAAACTGTGGTCCTTCCATACAAATATAAATTCCACGATGAGCATCCACTCCTTCTTCTTTTGTTACATTAAAAGCAAGCTCTGATAAGGTTTTACAAAAGGGATCTGCAAATCCAACATGGGCAACCACTCCTTCATCAAAAAACGTATTTGCTCTTTTAGCAGTTCTATCAACAAGCTGATTGGCTATTACAAAATCTTGTGGTTTAATTTCTTTTTTTAGACTACCAACAGCAGCAGTAGAAATCAGATATTCAACACCGCATTCTTTTAAAGCAAAGATGTTTGCCCGGTTGTTTACATTATGCGGAGGTATTGTATGGTTTTTTCCATGCCTTGATAAAAACGCTATATCAATTCCATTAATTTTACCAAAAATAATTTTTTCAGATGGATTACCAAAAGGAGTAATAACTTCGATTTCCTCGATATCTTTTATAATACCCATTTTAGATAAACCGCTACCACCTATGATTCCGATTTTAGTTGCCATAGCCTTGACTAATGAAAATAACTAAAAAAGCTTTTTGCTTTACATTGATTTATAACGTGGACAAAATGACTATAGAAGTTACAGGCAATATAGTTGATATATTAAATCAAAAAATTTTTTCTGGAACAATTAAAATAGATAATGGAAAAATTTCAAAAATTAATAAAAAGAACCAGGAATTTAAAAATTACATTATTCCCGGATTTATAGATGCTCATATTCATGTTGAAAGTTCTATGCTTATCCCCTCAGAGTTTGCAAGAATCGCTGCTATCCATGGAACAGTTGCAGTGGTAGCTGACCCCCATGAAATTGCAAATGTTTTAGGTCTTGATGGTGTTTATTACATGATTAAAAATGCATCCAAAGTTCCTTTTAAATTCTATTTTGGTGCACCTTCCTGTGTTCCAGCATCAACTTTTGAAAATAGTGGTGGAATAATAACTACAAAAGATATTGATACACTTCTAAGTCATGATAATGTAAAATTTCTTGCAGAAATGATGAACTATCCTGGGGTGATAAATAATGATGCTGAGGTAATGGAAAAAATTGAAATAGCAAAGAAATACTCCAAACCAATTGATGGTCATGCACCGGGTTTATCAGGTGCTAATCTTAAAAAATATGTATCAGCTGGAATTACAACTGATCATGAATGCTCATCTATAGAAGAAGCGCTTGAAAAAATAAATCTTGGTATGAAAATACTAATTAGAGACGGTTCAGCTGCTAGAAATTTTGAAGAACTTAAATTTCTTTTAGAAAATCACTGGCAAAGCTGCATGCTCTGCAGTGATGATAAACACCCTGATGATTTAGTTAAAGGTCATATCAATCTTATGGTTAAAAAAGCTATAGAAAATAAAATTGATCCAATGAAAGTTTTTATTTCTGCAACATTAAATCCCATTAGACATTACAAATTAGATGTTGGTTTATTAAGAGTAGGAGATTCTGCTGATTTTTTAATTGTTGATAGTTTAGATAAATTAAATGTAATTTCAACTTTCATAAATGGGTTAGAAGTAGCAAAAGCAGGTAAAGGACTTTTTAATAAAGCTAAAACTGAAAAAATAAACAACTTTAAAATTAAAAAACTAAAACCAAGTGATTTTGCTTTAAACTCCAAAGGAGAAAAAATGAATGTTATTGTTGCAATTGATGGACAGATTTTTACTGAAAAAACTAAAGAAAAACCTAAATTTAAAAACGGCAATGTTGTTTCTGATTTAGATAAAGATATTTTAAAAATATCGTTAATCAACAGATATAAAAAAGCAAAACCAGCTATTGCTTTTATAAAAAATTTTGGGCTAAAAGATGGAGCAATTGCATCCAGTGTTTCACATGATTCCCATAATATTATTGCTGTTGGAGTTACTGACAAGTATATTTGTAAAGCCGTAAATCTGATTATTAAAAACAAAGGGGGAATCAGTGCAGTTGGAAAAAATTATGAAATTGTTCTTGCTCTGCCCATTGCAGGTATAATGAGTAATATTAGATATGATCAAGTAGCCAAAAAATACATCGATATTAATATTATAGCAAAATCTCTTGGTTCAAAATTAAAGGCACCGTTTATGACACTTTCTTTTATGGCGTTACCTGTTATTCCACGTTTAAAAATTACTGATAAAGGTCTTTTTGATTCTGAAAACTTTAAGTTTAAAAATTTATTTGAAGAATAACTAGCATTTTTTTTATAAATACGATAATTTTATCTATTTTTCAGTGTTAAAACAAATTTATGAAATATCTTGTTATGTGCATAGGTAACAGGGATGGCGGAGATGATTCAGCAGGACCGTATATAGCTGATAGACTAAAAAAAATACATAACAAAGACTTTTTTGTTATTGATTGTGGCACAGTTCCTGAAAATTATACATCAGTTGTAAAAAGTAAAAAACCTGATAATCTCATTATTATAGATGCTGTTGAAATGGGGCTTAAACCTGGGGAAATAAGAATTGTTCCTAAAGAAAAAATTGGCACAATGCATATTAGTACCCATAATATCCCTCTTTCTGTTTTAATTACATATTTTGAATCATTTGTAAATAATATAGTTTTAATTGGAATTGAACCAATGAAATTATCAGGTAAAATAACAGAGCCCATTAAAAAAAGTGCAAATAAATTATTAAAAATTATAAAAAATCATGAACTAGAAAAAATAAAAAAACTTCAGTAAAAAATGAAGTTTAATGATTAACAAATCATTTATTTTAAAAAAAACCTGTAGTTATTAATTATTCTTCGATATATTCAATTGGTTCATCAATACCTTCTAATTGCTTTGGTGCACCAGGAGAAATTATGTATCCTTTCCTTTTTTTCCTTGATTTTGCCCATCTAGCAAGTACTAGTGGTAATACAAGAATAGAAGTTGAAAATGCATAAATTAGTGTTATTGCTGTGATTATACCAAATTGTTGCTGTGGTGGAATCGGGGCAAAAGCCAGAATACCAAACCCAAACATAGAACTTAATGCAGCAATAAATATGGCACTACCTGTACGCGATATGGTTTCAGAAACTGCTTTTGTTATATTTCCTGTTTTATCAGCGGTTAATCTAAATCTCTGGGTAATATAGCATGAATAGTCGATACCAACACCAATTGTTATACATGTTACTGTTATTGTTAAAATGTTTAAAGTATATCCAATAAAGTACATAGTTCCAAGTACACATATAATTGATACTGTAACTGGAATCATTGCAATCAGCCCTAGTATAGGGTTTCTATAGATGAGAGTAAGCATTATAGCTGCAAGAATGAAACATACAGCAGTGGAGATAATCTGACTTTCAGTCATGTTTTTAAGAATGGTTAATGTAATGAGTAAATTTCCAGTAACAATAGGATTTGCTTCGCCAAAACTTGCAAGATCATCATTTAATTCTTCATTTAACGTTTCTAACTCTTTTGTTATATCTCCACTTATATTTGTACCAATATCAGTATAGACACGAATTATTGTTGCTTCATATCTATCGTTATCTTTGAATAAAACACCTTGTAATTGCACTGCATATTCATTACTTTCATATAAGTAATTATAAAACCTATAAACATCTGAATCAGTTTTTGGAAGATTTGTTGATGTATCTATATTATACTCAGATACAAGTGATTTATTATTTGCTAATGCCTGCTGAATTATTGTATATACACTTTCTGTTTTTATGGTCATATCTGATTTTCTAGCAATATATTGATCGTCATTCATATTTTTATGCGTAATAGCCATTCCTTTTAATGTTTGGACGGTTGCAACATTACCTTCGATGAGTATGTATTCTTGATCTTGACTTGAGTATGGAAAATCCTTACTTATCTTGTCAAAAAGTGTTAGTGCTGGATTGTCTTGCGGAATAAATTGTTCCATGCTAAATCCTGATTTTAATTGCAAAATTCCAAATCCCATAACTAAGCAGATAATTATGACTGCAAGAAAGACTTTTTTTTCATTACGAATTAATTTTTCTGCAAGTCGTCCCATTACATTTCTAATAGAAAAAATTTGTTTCTTCTTTTTTACTTTAATTGCTTTTTTCTTTCGGTCTATAATATATCTAAATGAAGTTAAAAATGTCATTGATATAATAAATGTATAAGAAATACCAAGAGCTAGAAATACTCCAAAGTCTCTTACTGGAGGAAGACTAGCAGTTAAAAATGAAAGAAACGCGACAAATGTAGTAAACCATGCAAGAAAAATAGCCAGGCCAACTTCTTTTATAGAAAGCCGAATTGCTTCTGCAGCTGTTCTTCCTTTTCCTAATTCTATGCGATAATTATATAAAAGATTAACCGAGTATTCTACTCCTAAACCAATATTTAAGGGAAGTAATGCAACAGCAATTATGTTAAAAGAAATACCTAATAAGGCCATGGTTCCAAATAACCATATACATGAAAAAGCAAATACAAAGATAGGTAAAACAACGTATGATGGTTTTCTAAATGCAAGAAATAATATACATACGATTATAATAAAAATTGATGGAGCAATTATAATATTTGCCTGCATTGCCACATCGTTAATTTGGGTAGAAACTATGCTTTCTCCAGTTGCTTGTATTGAAATTGATTTAAATTGACTATCAAGCTCTGTAACTTCATTAACTATATTGTTATTAACCTGCGTTTGGTCAGCAGAATCACTACCTGTATTTTCTAGCTGAACAATAATTATGCTAGTCTTAGGATTTTTTGTCTGCTCATAATCTTTTGAAATAAATGATAAAGCATTTACTCTTAAATCACTAAATAAATGTGGAATCATTGAAAATACTATTTTTGAAACACCTGTATCTGGTGCTTTATCTGTATGTGTCCAAAACATTTCCATATTACTTAATGAAAAAACCTCAGGAAGCATACCGGAAAAATTAGAGAGGTCATTCAAATTCAAATCAAACTTTTGAAGTATACTAGAAGCCATTTTACCAAGTATTGGCCTGCCTTGAAGCTTTTCTATGCGGTGGAACAAGAAGTTTGTGTTTACAACAACACGTCCATCAGCCCTATGCAAAATAGGTGTCTGATAATATCTTACACCTGCAGTAAAATTAGAAAGTTTTGCAGGCAATTCAAAAGAGTCATATTGAGGTGCTATTCCAAATTTTCCCAATTCTTCTTTTGGGACGATAATATTAATTCTATTATTGTTAATATCAAATGATATACTCGCATTATCAAGTTGTATCGGAAACAACATTTCTTGTCCAGGAGACCCTATCCATAAATAAACCTCTTTTTTATAAGATGAAAAAAATGTATGGTTTTTAATATTTTGAATAATTTGCTTTACATTCCCAAGAATCCCCTTTCCTATTTCCCAAAAAGAATTTGTTGGTTCAATACGTGCGGCTATCTGATATTTCATATTATGTTCTGGTGGAAGTAAAATATTTTCAAACTCGATATACCATTCCATTATCTTTACTTTTGAAAAAGGTGGTTTAAGCTTTGATTGAAAAAAAGATAGATCGTAAACTTCAATAGAAAAGGTTACATTACCATAGTCTTTAGAAATATAATAATTTATAATATCTGCACTATCAACTGATTTTCCTTTTGAAAAAAATGATTTTTTATAATCAACAGGTTCATTTGGATCGTCCGTGTTTAAAATTTTTATTTCTTCCTTGACGGGTTCGTTTAATAAATCATTTAACGCAGTTTCTAGTTCTGCATCTGTACAGTTTTCAAGAGTTTTATTAAATTCCATTTGGCAAACTGTATCTAAAAAAGTTGTTATAGAAAAACTACTATTTATTTCAGGGATTTTTTCAAGTTCTTTTTGAATTTTATATTGATCTCTTAATGCCTGTGGTGTTATAGTGCTCTGGGCCTGTTGTTTTTCAACATAAAGAAAAATTACTTGTTGACTCATACCAAAATAATCTGAAATTCGATTATTTGCCTTAACAAGTTCATTATCTGGAGCAAAATCCTCGAAATTGGTTTTGAACTCAAGACTTGGTAAAAATAAAGAAAATCCAATTGTTATTAATATAATCAAAAGAACTACGAACCATGGTCTTTTTTCTATAATTCTCCCCAGATATTCTAGCATAATTATCTATCTTTTTCCAACTACTACATTTGTTTGTTTAATGAGTATATATGATTTTCGAGATAAATATAAAATATATTAATATAATTTTCTTTTAATCCTAAATTTTTACATATTATAATTTTAAAAAGAGATAAAATAAAAAATAATTAATAAGGATATTTTTTACCAAGTACTTCTGTTGTAGAAAGCGCAGCAATTGCACCAGCTGCACAGGCAGTAATTATTTGCCGTAAACCACCTGTTATATCCCCTGCAGCATAAACACCTTTGATATTTGTTCTTTGTTTATTATCAACAATTATAAAACCCTTTTCATCGAGCATGCAACCAAGCTCCTTTGCCAGTGTATTTTGTGGTTCTTTACCGATTGCTATAAAAACTCCTTCAACCGGGATTTTTGATTTTTTTTCTGTTCTTACATCATGAACTTGCAGATATTCAACATTTTCCTTTCCATGAATATTTTCTACATGTGTATTATAAATAAATTTCACACCTTTTTGTATTGCTTCATCTTGATATGTTTTCTCTGCACGCATTTGATCTCGTCTGTGAATCACAAATACTTCTGAGCATCCTATCTGTTTTAAAAATATTGCTTCTATTAAAGCCGAGTTACCCCCTCCGATAACTGCTGCTTTTTTTCCTTTGAAAAAAAATCCATCGCATGTTGCACAATAAGATACTCCTTTTCCTGTTAATTCTTTTTCACCAGGTGCATTTAATTTACGATATTCAGTACCCATGCAGAGAATAACAGCCTTTGCAGTAAATGTTCTTTTATCAGTAGCAATTATGAATTCATCCTCTTTCTTCTCAATTTTTTTTACTTCTTCTGCAAAATAAATTTCAGCATATTTACTTGCATGCTGTTTCATTTTTTCCATCAAGTCCATACCAGAAATCGATTCAAAGCCAGGATAATTTGCAATATTTGGTGAGAGATTAGCAAGACCTCCACCTATACCTTTGTCAAGAGCAATAGTTTTTATTCCTGATCTACCCGCATAAATAGCAGATGTAAAACCTGCCGGTCCTGCTCCAATAATTGCTAGTTCGTAATCCATAAATATCATTCTTGTAATTTTTTTCAAATTCTTAATTATATTCCTCTTATTTCACATTTTTTAAAGTAAAGTTTTATAGCATTGTAGGTTTCAATTAAATATTTTTTTGAATAAGGTACAACATTATTAAAATCAGAGGAAATCAAAGGCGGGTTGTTTTTATATTGTTGAAGAAAGTAATTTTTTACACCTTCTAACCATTTTGCTATATCGATTATATCATCCTTATTAAGTAATTGTGGAACAAAGGTTGTTCTAAACTCGTAATCAGGTGCATAAGTTTTTATTATCTCTATTGATTTTTCTATTTTTTCTAAATCAGTTTTTACACCAGTTAGTTGATTATATTTATTCTTAGGTGCCTTAACATCCATAGCCACATAATCAACGAGTTTTTTATTAATTAGTTCTTTTAGTTTTTCAGGATAGCATCCATTAGTATCAATTTTTAGTAGATAATCAAGTTTTTTTATTTTACTTGCAAAATCAACAATATCATCTTGAAGTAAAGGTTCTCCACCAGTAATTACAACTGCTTCAAGTAATCCTTTTCTTTTATTAAGAAATGAGAAAATCTCTTTTTCTGAGTAGATTTCACTATTTCCTAATACCAGGTTTTTATTGTAACAGAATGGACATCGGAAGTTACAACCAATAGTCCAAACTATTGCACTTATGCACCCAGGGTAATCAAGAAGTGATGTTTTTTGTAGACCACCTATTTTCATTGGATTGCCATTTCTTTCTTTTCCATTGTTTTAAACATTTTTCTATCTGAAAATTCTTGTTGTTTACCCTTGTTCCATTGTTTAACAGGTCTTAAATATCCAACGACGCGCGAATATACTTCACATTCGGTTCTTTTACTTTCAAGATCTTTATCTTTCATTTAATTACCTCCTTTATAACCAATTTCCTCATCACATTTAGGACAATACTTATGTTCCCCAGACAAATATCCATGCTTGGGACAAATACTAAAAGTTGGTGTTAGTGTGTAGTAGGGAAGAGTGTAATTTTCTGCAATTTTTCTAATTAATTTTTTTATAGCATCAATATTAGGATCATATTCACCTATGAAAATATGCAGAACTGTTCCACCAGTATATTTTGATTGTAATGAATCTTGTAATTCAAGTGCTTCAAAAATATCGTCTGTAAAACCAACTGGTAACTGTGTTGAATTTGTATAATATGGCTCAACATCTCCTCTATGTCCACCATTATATTTCTCTTGGTTATAAATTCTAATATCTGGATATTGAACCTTATCTATTCTTGGCAGACGATAGCTTGTGCCTTCTCCTGGCGTTGCTTCAAGATTAAAAATATTACCAGTTTCTTGTTGATAATCAGCCATTTTTTCACGCATGTGATCTAAAACTTTCTCAGCAAAGACTTTACCCTCCTTATCACCAATGCTTTTATTCATAAAATTAAGTATGGCGTCATTCATGCCTATCAAACCAATTGTGGAAAAATGGTTTTTCCAATACTCGCCAAATGTTTTTTTAACATCCGCAAGATAAAATCGTGAATATGGATGTAAACCACTAAATGTAAGATTTTCAATTAGTTCTCTTTTAATTTCTAAACTTTGTTTTGCAAGGTCCATAAGTGTATCTAGTCTTTCAAAAAAATCATTTTCATCTTTTGCTAGATAACCAATCTGCGGCATATTTATTGTTACAACGCCTATTGAATTTCCACACCAGCAAGGTTTTCCGTTTCTTCTTACATATAGTGTATGATTGGGAACCTCTAGACAATAAACCTTTCCTTTATAGTGTTTTTTCAGTATGCTATTTTCCCTTAATCTAAAATGTTTTGATTTTCGATGGACACCAATTGTATATACAATCCCTGAAGTTACTTTCCTGCCTTTTATCTCAGAAATATTTCTATTCTCTGCTTTTATTGTAGCAAGCCAACCTAGTTTTAAAACCACTTCTTGTACATCATCTGCTAATTTTTTAGAAGAAGTCCAATAATTGATCTGCCCATTACTCTTACGTACATGCCCATCTCCTTTTACCATCCAATCAAACAAAATTTTTAATTTTTTTCTATGTAACTCTTTAATTTCACGTGGAATATACTTTGTATATTTATTACCAAACTGTCTTAGATAAGACCAAAGTTGTTTATTACAGATAACAAAATGAGCTTCGCCTTCTAAAGCGTAATTAAAAGGCAGGAAATCCAATACTTTTTTAATTTCTTTTCTTTTTTGCTTGTTGACTTGAGAGATTACTATTCTATATCCATGGCTTTTAGCAATTTTTTCATTATCTGTAGAACCTTCTGCTAACCAGAAGCCAAAGAACTTCAACCAATTATCCATTTTTATTTTTAAAGGAGGAGTTTCATATCTAACTCTCACTCTTTCTCTATTACCATATTTAGAATGTTTACAAATATTATAAATAGTTACAGGATTACAATTGTACTTCTTGGCAAGTTGATATATGCTTTTTCCGTCTCTTTTTTCTGCCTTTATAGCTTCAATTTCTTTTTCAGAAAAGCTTGAAGAAGGACCAGAACCACCTAAGATTGATACTGAAGGTAATTCAAAGAATTTTTTCTTTGAGCAATTCCATATACCCTGTTTGGGGATGCGATGAGTATTAGGTACGAAATCTTTTGCTTCTACAAATTTTCTTTCTTTCGTCCATGTATTATCTACTAACATTCGATGGTTTGGAGTGACTAATAAATCAAAAGATCTTGTCTTAAAATGATACATTTCATTATCATAATCATATTCAAAAAATCTTGTTGGTTTATGTACTTTGATTTCGTTATTTTTAGTTAAAGTAAAGACTTTTTCATTTTTATTTACATCTTTAAAAAATTTCCAACCGTTTTCAGTAAGTATCTCGGTTTTTTCATCATAACAACCTGTTTTTGGGTTCGCACCAAAAAGTCCACCACCACGTTTTCGAAGCTCTCTATTATCCAATCTAAGTCTACAACACATACTCCTTGCATCATCAGGTTTCATATCGCTATTAATAAAATTAGAAAAATATGGTACACCATATTTTGCAGTCATATTCCATAAAGGGATTAAAGAACCATTGTCCCAATTGAAATCCTTTGTAATATTATACGTCGGAATTGGAAATGTAAAAGGTCTTCCTTTAGCATCGCCCTCAAACATCACTTCAGCAAATGCTTGATTGAACATACTCATTTCATCTACAAAATCACTGTAGGTATCATCTTTTAAATCTCCACCAACTATAACAGGTTCTTCAATCATGTAGCTTGGAACTGTAAGATCCAGTGTACAATTCGAAAATGGACTTTGGAAGCCCACGCGTGTAGGCACATTCATGTTGAATAGGAATTTCTGCATTTCTTGTTTTATATCTTTATAGTTTAAACCATCGTATCTAATAAATGGTGCAAGTAGACTATCAAAGTTTGATAATGCCTGTGCACCAGCGGCTTCACCTTGTAAAGTATATAAGTAGTTAACAATCTGCATGAGTGCTGTGCTGAAATGTTTTGCAGGTTTGCTTTCTATTTTCCCAGAAACGCCCCGGAATCCAAGTAGTAGAATATCTTTTAAATCCCACCCTACGCAGTACGCACCAAGTGTACCAAGGTCGTGAAGGTGGTATGATCCTTTTTGATGAGCTTCTCCTATTTCTGGCGGATAAATCTTATTCAACCAGTAATGAGAAATTATATTTTCTGTTGCATAAACATTTAATCCTTGTAGTGAATAGGCCATGTTGCTGTTTTCTTGTACTTTCCAATCCATCATACTTAGATATCCATCAACAATATCTATGTCCTTGAGTAAACCACCGATTTCTCGAATGTCCTGGTGTTGTTTTCTGTATAATATGTACGCCTTGGCCGTTCTTGCATGTCCCTCTTCTATAAGCGTCTTTTCAACAATATCTTGTACAAGTTCAACAGTTGGAATCTCTCCCTTTTTCAATGTTTTTTCAAGCAATTCCATTGCTTTGTCTGTGAGTTGTACTGCTTTTTTGTAATCTTTACCACCAACTGCTTGTGCTGCTTTCCATATTGCATCTGTTATTTTAATAGGATTAAAGTCAACGACTTTCCCATCCCTCTTTTTTATTTTTCGTATCATTTTTTAATTCCTCCTGTTTTTTGTTTAATTAGATTTTTAACTTCTTCTTCAAAAGAAGAAACATCAGTAAATGACCTATAAACAGAAGCAAACCTGATATAGGCAACATGATCTGTTTCCTTTAGACTTTCCATTACATATTCCCCTATAACTTTACTTTCTATTTGTTCTGTACCAGTTCTTCTTATTTTTTCCTCAATTTGATTTAATATTTCTTCAATTTTGTCATGTTCGATTGGACGTTTTTCTAAAGCTTTCATTAAACCGTTTTTAATTTTATTCCTGTCAAATTTTTCTAATCGCCCATCTTTCTTTTTAACATATAGGGGGGTTAATTCAATGTATTCATACGTAGTGAAACGTTTTTTACATTTGAGACATTCCCGTCTTCTCCGAATTGACATAATTCCTGTGTCGCGGGAGTCGGTTACTTTTGTTTCAAAATGATGACAATATGGACATTCCATTTATCACCCTCCAGATAGGTTCAAGATACAATATATTGTATATTGAAAATATTTTCCTACATTACATTGTATTTATACACGGTATTTAAAAGTTTTGATAATTTTTGTAATTAATACAAAAATTGTTGATATTTATTCAAACAAAGTGTGACTCTTTTTATATTTTTGTTTAGTATATAACAATTCAATAAAAATATATATTAGTAGTTCTTTAATAATAATGATTTGCGGGGGAAATAAACTTGAAAACTAATTTATTAAAAACAACAATTATTTGCATGATAAATATATTATTAATAGGAACAGCAATTGCTCCATGTTTTTCAGCAATTAACATAAGTAATGATTCTATCAATTCAAATATATTCAACTTTTCTTTATTTGATTTAAAAGTAGTAAGTATATCATTTACTAAATCGTCACAACTAAATATATTGATGAATCAACATCTAGATATTATTGATATTAAAGATTCAGAAATTACAGCTTATGTTAATAATATACAATTAAAAAGTTTATGCAATCTTGGTTTCAATCCAAATATACTTTTTGAAAATATTCAAGAAATGAATGATTATATTTATGGTTCTGAATTTCTTCAGTTTCATACTTATGCACAGATGACCCAGGAACTACAAGAAATAGCAAATACTTATGCTGAAATTGCACAGCTTTATGATCTTGGTCATAGCGTTCAAGGTCGAGTTATCTGGGGTTTAAAAATTACTGATAATCCTACTATTGAAGAAAATGAAGCAGAAGTTAGAATCTGTGGATGCCATCATGGTAATGAATATATGTCTGTTGAATTACCTTTACTTATGGCTTGGTATCTTGTGCAAAACTATAATACTGATCCAGATATTGAAGATCTAGTTGATAACCGGGAAATATGGATTATACCTATGGTTAATCCTGATGGTAGAGAAATGGGAACAAGATATAATGCCCATGGCGTTGATTTAAACAGAGATTATGGTTATTTGTGGGGTGGGGAAGGTGGTAGCCCTGGACCGTTTTCTCAACCTGAAACACAAATTATAAGACAACATGCATTGGAAAACAATTTTGTTCTTTCTTTATCATATCATACAACTCAAGCAATAGTTAATTATATTTGGAATTATAAAGGTCAACCTGTTGTTGATCATGATGTTGTAGTTCAACTATCACAACAATATGGATCTCATAATGGCTATTGGGTGGTTGAGGGATATGATTGGTATCAAACACGTGGTGATACTAATGATTTTTCATATGGTTGTAGAGGTGATATTGACTGGACTATTGAAACACAAAACAGTAATATTCCTCAAGCCTGGGATCTCAACCGTGATGCCATGCTTGAAATTATTGATGCATCAGACATGGGATTAACAGGGGTAGTTAGAGACTCGCAAACAGGAGAGCCTATCGCTGCAACAGTCTGGGTTGAAGAAGTCTATTGGCCTTGTTTTACTGATCCTGAAGTGGGGGATTACCACCGTGTGCTTTTACCTGGAACTTACAATGTGCATTTTAGAGCAAATGGATATGAAGAGCAAGTAATTAATGTTGAAGTTCTTGATTTAAATGAACCTACAATTTTAAATGTTTATTTAAATCCAAGTGATGTTTTTTATGCTTATCAAGTTACTTTATGTTATTTTCATGATCCATATAATTACCCAAATAATTTCCAAAACAATCCAACAGAGGGTGTTTCCGCTCTTGGTCCTCCAGATGGTACATGTGCATCTTTAGGTGTTGGTGGTTACATGGTACTGGATATGGGTGAAGAAGGAATAATTGTTGATCATGAAAATGCAACTGATTTTAAAATATTTGAAGGAGATTCAACACAAGATGGATATACTGTGTATGTTTCTTCAAACTGGTCTGGTCCTTGGATAAATCTGGGATTAGTAACTGGGACTGCTGAGTTTGATTTAGCAAATTTTTCAGTTGAATCAGCTCAATTTATTAAAATAGTTGATGATAATAATGGAAATCCCACTGAACAAAATCCAGGTGTGGACATAGATGCAGTTCAACATCTGATTCCTATTGTAGTAAATAATCCTCCAAATAAACCATATATAAATGGAACTAAAGACGGAAAAGTTGGAATTGAATATGAGTACACTTTCGTTTCAACAGATCCTGAGGAAGATGATTTATATTATTACGTTAACTGGGGAGACAACAACACTGAGCAATGGTTAGGACCGTTTGCTTCCGGTCAAGAGCTTAAACTTAATCACTCCTGGGTAGAAGCAGGAGATTACATTATAAAGGTTAAAGCAAAAGATACATTTGATGAAGAAAGCAGTTGGGGAATATTTACAGTTACTATGCCAAGAAATAAAATAGTTACATCTTACATCCTTTATCAATTTTTAGAGCGTTTCCCATTTCTAGTAAAACTGCTATCTTTAATAAAACTATAGAATTAGTTGTTCAGAATTATCAACTACTTCTTTCACAATTTTTTCGATATTAAGTTTTTTTTCCTCACGTAAAACATTTTCTAGTTTAGCTCTTGTAGCGGGCCTATTTGGAACAGCAACACAACCACCAAAAGGAAGAATAGACAACTCATATGTTCCAATTTTTCTAGCGATTTTCACAACATCTTCTTTATCAAGTCCAATAAGTGGTCTTAGAATAGGCATTTTTACTGCTAAGTCAATAACTCGTAGGTTTTGAAGAGTCTGGGAAGCAACCTGACCAAGTGAATCACCCATAACTATTGCATCTGCTTCTTCGTTTTTTGCTATTTTTTCCGCATATCTTACCATCATGCGTTTACAAAACACACAAGTGAATTTATGCTCGCAATTTTCTTTATAAGAAACAAGGGATTGACCATGTGAAACAATGCATGCTTTTATTTTTGAGCGGGTTTTTTTCTTTAAATATTTAGCAATAGAAATAAAATTATTAATTTCTTTATCATCAGTAAATGGTCTATTATCTGAATGCAAAAGAATTATTTCTTCTGCTTTTTTTGAAACTAGATAAGTTGCAACAGGTGAGTCAATGCCACTTGAAATAAGTGATACAAATTTCATAATGTTTCATTAGTAATATACTCAAGGTATTCTTTAAGACCACCTATAATTGGTAAAACAATAATATCTGGTAATTCATAAGTATGCAGAGTTTTTATCCTCTGAATTACCCTCCTAACTTTACTATCATTTGTTTTAGCAATAATAATACATTCATCATCATTTTCAATTTTTCCTTTCCATATATAAATAGAAATTATGTTTGGAATAATATTAACACACGCAACTAATTTTTCTTCAACCAAAATATTTGCAATCTTTTGGGCTTGTTTAACATCATCAATAGTTGAGTAAATAACTACTACCATATTCACCCTCTTTTTTTCATGCTGTAATAGTATCAATATTTAAGTATATTCATAAGTTTTACAAATAATTTATATTTTTTAATAGAACAAAATATATATATAATAGAATTTGAATTTATTTTTTATTAAAAATGATAAATTGGGGAGGAAGCTGAGTAAATATATTTCCTCTTTTCCAGTTTTATAATAATTTGAAAAAAATTTGGAGGAAAAAAAATGAAAAACAAAAGATATGGGAAGGCTATTATTTCTCTTGTTGTGTTGTCAGTTCTATTAATATCTTCAGTACAGGCAACAAACATAGCGATTGTAAATAAAACTAGTAAAACGATTGAAAATATGGCATGGTACTGGAAACCATCTTATCCGAATTATTCACCGCAAGGACTACCTGATTTTGATCAAAAACAAGATCGTTGGAAAAAAATTAGTGCTGGGCCAAATGATATTATAGATTCAGTCATAGAAGGAGATGATGTGTATAATATTGATGAAAACTGTATCGCCCCTGGTCCTGATTGTTATTTAAATAGTACTGCCATTGGTGATGATGTTGAAGAATGGGCATTTTGTGGTCCAGTTGCAGTTGCCAATTGTTTCTGGTGGTTTGACTCAAAATATGCAGATCCAGCTGGTACTCCTGGTGATGGTGAGGACCAGTTTACCCTTGTCCAAGACTATGGCTCAGGTGATGACCATGCAAAAGCTAATGCTCCATTACTTATAGAAAATCTTGCAAGAGCGATGAACACCACAGAGAAAGGCACTACTTATATTGATGATATGCAAACTGCAGTAACAAATTGGTTTATTTCAACAGGTTTAACAAATAAATTTACTGTGCAAACTTACGATCAACCAACCTTTAGCTTTATAGAAGATGAAATAGAAAGAAGTCAGAATGTTATTCTTTTACTTGGTTTTTATGATTTTGTTGTGGGTCCTAAATTAATTGATCAGTTTCAAAACAACGGTCCATTACCAGAACTATGTAAGACCACATCATGGACAGATTATCAAGAATTTATTCCCAATGCAACAAGAATAGATGGAATCCAGGTTCTTCTTCAAAGTGTGGGTTCACCTTGCGACGTACAAGTTGATGTGTATAATGCACCTCCACCAGCAAGTCCCATTGGAACTGCTGTTATGAATCCTGGTACCATTGCCACGCCTACCTGGGTTGAATTTAACTTTGCACCAGGCATTGACTTGACTGCTGGTGCAATGTACTATTTTGATGTTTACCAAAGCATCTCTGGTTATCATTACGAATGGTTTTATGATAGCGGAAATCCTTATCCACCTGGTTCAGGATGGATGCGTGGTGTAAACTCTGATCCATATGGTTTACCTTTTGACTGGGCTTTTAAAACAGAATATTTTGACCCACCTCCACATTCTGAAAAACTTGAGGGACACTATGTAACATGCGCAGGGGTAAATTCTGAAGAATTTATGATTGGATTTAGTGATCCTACACTGGATGTTGCCAATCCAATACCTAATGACCACAATGATGCAGCAAATGTATCACATGATATGTACAATGTAACAATTGGTGCACCACAACCTGATATAAACTGCCAATGGTGGCTGGCTGATTATCAAATAGGTTATGACTATACTGTTGTTGAAAAAGCACTTATTATCTGCCCTGTGCCAGATACAACACCACCAACTGTGACAATCACAAAACCAAAAAATTCATTATATTTCGTAAATCTTGAAATCATCCCATTAAGCTCACCAATAATCATTGGTAGAATAGAAGTAACTGTTAACGCTACAGATGATGATTCAGGAATAGATCGAGTGGAATTCTATGTAAATGATCAGATAAAGCATACGGCCCCAGCAGAACCATACAGCTGGATGTGGTCTGAGTGGGTATTTTCCTCATTTGTCATTAAAGTCATTGCGTATGACAAAGAGGAAAACTACGCAGTAACAGAAAAAGGTGTCTTGAAGTTCTTCTAATTCCTCTTTTTTTTATTTTATTTATAATAATTTTTTTACAAGATACTTCTTAGTTTCAAGATCTTTAACAACTTGTATTATTTTTTCATAAGAACCAAAGAATAAATGGCTTTTACATTTACAATCGCTACAACCAAAATCAGGAATTGAAGCTAGGTATTTGTCTAATTCTATTGCAATATTGCATTCATCTCTTGTTTGACTTTCTTTATAAATAATACCAACAATATTTGTAAATTCTAAAAAATAATCAATATGCCAATGTTTTTTTTTATTTTTTCTAAGATGTCTATTTATTCTCTGTTCAAGCCCATTAAGAGCAGAACCTACATAAACATAAAAACCCTTTTCAAAAATTATTTTACCAAGCTTACCAATTTGAATTGATTTTTTTTCCTTAAGTTTAATAACAAGAATATAACTGCCCTTCATAATAATCTAAATTATTTTGCTTAAAACAATTTCTAAATCTTTCATAAAAACTGTTTTTTGCAGCTTATTTGTATTCCCAATTGATTCTTCTAGATTCTTATCAAAAGAAATGTATCCTAGATATCTAATTTTCATCTTAGAAATACTATCTTTAATATAACTTGAATCAACCATTTTCATGTTCTCAATAACACCAATAATTGGTATTTTAAGCTCTTTTAAAATAGAAAGAAGTTTATTAACAGCAACCATTGAAACTTTTGAAGAAGTTGTAACAATAAGAAACTCATTTTTTTTAACAAATCTAATTATATCAAGAGTTTCCTCGCCAATACCTGGTGGCATATCTATAATTAAATAGTCCAGTTTATCCCACTGTGTTATAGAAAGAAGTTCAATTATTACATTAGTAATATCAACTCCTCTAAACGGAGCAGGTTTATCTTCAGAATAATAAACAATAGACATGAATTTAATCCCGCCTATATTTGGAGGGATAATTCCTTTTTCCTCTTCTGGAAAATCATACTTTTTAACTCCAAGAATAATGTGAGAAGAAGGCCCATACATATCTAAATCCAAAAGCCCGACCTTGTATCCTTTTTTAGACAGGCTTAATGCTGTAGTTGATGCAACAAGGCTTTTACCAACACCACCTTTAGCACTTGCAACTGAAATGATGTGTTTTATGTTGCTGAGTCTTTTTTCAATAACACTAGTTCTAGGATCCATATAATTACATTTTCCCATATTTATTTAAAAAATCTTTTGCTATTTTTCTTGTCTTAGGACTGCTACTGTTGGTTTGCTTTTTAACAAAAGCAATTACCTCTTTTTTGTTTTCTATTTTTTTAAAATAATCAGAAAAAGATTCAATAACTGCAGATTTTACAAGCTCTATTTGTTTTCCAGGATGAATCTTTTCGATATTTAGCAAAATTTTAGTAATCTTATTTATTAGATGGGGTTTGGATTTTGCTATTTTTCCTGAAGATTTTACTATGTATATTGAGATTATTGTTTTCTCGCTTTTCAAATAACCATAAAATTCGTCAAATAGTCTTTCAAATTTTTTTTCTTTATCAACAGAAGTTAAATTTGCAATTATTAAAACTGCAGACATTTTATGATAATTATTTTTACTTCTTAGATGATTTTCAAAAAACTCCCAATAAGGATATAAAATATCAGGGTTTTCCTCTGAAACAATAAAAATGACTTTAAAGCAATTATAACGATAAGTTTCATTTTTAGATAAGAAACCTTCTAGATATTGTTTAATCAAATCAGGTTTTTTAATAATTTTTTTAGCATAATCTTTTGGATCTATATCTTTTTTTTGAAGCTCAGGAATCATATTATTTCCCTTTTATTGAAGTGATTTTTACTCCTCTGCCATTTAAAATTTCAAAATCTGGGCTACCACATTTTGGACATCTTGAATGAACAAGTACTATTTCAGGAATAAAATGTATTGACTCTGATTCATCTTTACTAAGTTTCTTTTTCATGTCATAAAAACTCCAAACATTTTCACAGTTTTTGCATTTTAAGTTGCTTTTTTCAATGTCGATTTTAATTTTAACGTTTTTTAATTTCTTTCCTTGTTCTTTTATAATCTGTGCAAGAGCAAACTCAAAAATATCCTGTTCAATTTGTTGAATTTCACCGATTGTTATTTTAATTTCAGTAATTTTCTTTAGTTTTTCTTTTTCTGCTACTTCAAGAGTTGCAGAAATAACTGATTCAGCTAATGCCCATTCATGCATATAGGTATCGGAAAAAGAAATAACTGGTTTAAATGTTACTGTAGAAAAATAAAAAAACATTATCGAATTACCTGCTAATGGAAATTAGCATGAAATATGATAAAAAGAAGTTACTTAAAGAAAAAATTGAACACATAGATATTAAAAAATTCAACAGTATTTCACTGATTGAATCTTTTGATCATATGGCTTTTCAATCCAGAAACCTGGCTAGAGCTTGTAAAATTTTTCATTCAATGCTATTAGACAAAGATTGTACAACTATTTTGTGTCTTGCTGGTTCTTTAGTTAGTGCAGGACTTAAAAACACTATTGCCGATTTAATAAAACACAATATGATAGATGTTGTTGTTTCAACAGGTGCAATAGTTGTAGATCAGGATTTTTTTGAAGGACTTGGTTTTAATCATTACCGTGGTTTTGTAAATGCAGATGATGAACAGTTGCGAGAACTCATGATCGACCGTATTTATGACACATTCATAGATGAAGAAGACCTACGTGTTTGTGACATGACTGTTAAAAAAATAGCTGATTATATGGAACCTGGTGCGTATTCCTCAAGGGAATTTATTTATGAAATAGGTAAATATCTTTATAAAAACAAAAAAAATGCTCAATCCTTTGTTTTAGAGGCTTATAAAAAAGATGTTCCTATTTTTTGTCCAGCTTTTTCTGATAGTAGTGCTGGTTTTGGACTTGTTTTCCATCAAACCCAAAATAAAGAAAAAAATGTTGCTATTGACTGTGTAAAAGATTTCCGTGAATTAACAGAAATAAAGGTTAAATCAAGGGACACAGGCTTAATTATGATAGGTGGTGGTGTTCCAAAGAACTTTGTTCAAGATACTGTAGTTGCTGCAGATATACTGGGTGTTAATGCACCTATGCACAAATATGCTGTACAACTTACTGTTGCTGATGAACGCGATGGAGCACTGTCGGGCTCTACCTTGAAAGAGGCTCATTCTTGGGGTAAAGTAGATCAAGGATTTGAACAAATGGTATATGGTGAAGCAACAGTCACTTTTCCATTACTTGCAAGTTATGTTTACCACAAAGGAAGTTGGAAACATAGAAAACCAAAAAAACTAAACCTTGTATTCTCTAAATGAAAATAATGGAGAAGATAAGTAACTCTATTTTATTTGAAGTATTCCTAAAAGCACTTTTTAATGTAGCATCTAGAAGGACTACTTCTAAATTTGCAGATGAAGCAATTGGTGCAACGATAAAAACTCTTGAAAGTAGATATGATTTTATGAAATTTGTCCGAGTTAGAAAATCTGAAATTCCTAATGAAGGTTATGCAATTCATGTTTATTCTGATATAGATTCTATAAATCCTGAGTTAATCGGTAAAGCAATTGAAGCATTAGTAAGAGTTGTTTACAATGATTTAAGCACTGAAGCTGGTTTGTATTTTGTTTCAGAATTAAAAGATCAAGCTGGGGAAGAAATAACAAAAATGATATCAGATTTTGATGTAGATCTGGACCAAATTCAGCTTGAGCAGCATTATGCTTTTAGAAGAAGAGAAAGAAAAAAGGCAATTTCTGAAGCAGCATCAATTGGTAAACTTGATAGAATAAAACCAGATAATCTACTGGGTTATACATGGGGCAGGGTTGCATATTGGAGACATGAGCTGGGAAGTAAATACTGTACATTATATGATAAAAAAGGCATTGTATTGGATCGTTTAAATTTGGAAAGGATCATCCAAAACTATGTTGAAAGATTATCTGGTTATGTGAATGTTGATGAAAAAATAATTGAAAAAGAATCAAGGATTTATGAAAAAGAGTATGAATTCTTAAAGTTATTACTAGAGCAAGACATGGATGCAGAGTTAGCTATGCATATGCTAAAAATATCTAGAAGAGAATTAAACGATATGATTAAAAAACTTACACAAATGGAAATGTTACAATATATTAATTTTAATACAGTAGAAATAACAGATACAGGCGTTGGTTACTTGTCAAAGAAGGAAAAGAAATAATAAAAATTTATTATTTAAATATTAAACATAAGCTTTGCTTATTATTTCATTTTATTTTAAAATATAGATTAAAAAATATACAAAATTTTACTTGATGATCTTTAAATACCACTAAAAACAAACCATTTTCCACTCTTGTTACGAAAATTTAATATATTTTTATATCTATTGTAATAATTAATTAAAGGGAGGACTAATATGAAAAATGTTTTTTTTAAAAATGGAACTGTGTTTTTCATGGTTTTATTACTCATTTTTTGTTTTTATCCTTCTTCAACACTTGGTTTTAAACAGGATTTAAAGTTTTTATTTTTTAATGATGGTAATATTTTGTATGTTGGTGGAATGGGTCCTGATAATTA